>Ga0265298_10008130_pt1 | contig 12639 bp, 11 predicted proteins | sample AusTroGonzalo_MG_3_FD_193486 | JGI IMG/M metagenome (GOLD analysis project Ga0265298, IMG submission 193486) | Bovine rumen microbial communities from tropical cattle in Woodstock, Queensland, Australia - Gonzalo_01 | ecosystem: Host-associated > Mammals > Digestive system > Stomach > Rumen ... | reverse complement strand
CTTAATATATACAATGTGGCGCTGACCTTGCTCCATGCGTTTTTTCTGCTCACGGAAGGGACAGAAGATGTCCTTCATCAAGCCCCAGTTTAGAAATGCGCCAAACTGATTAACCCAGGCAACCTCTAGACTGACAAACTCGCCTACCTTGGCATAGGGAGTCTCGGTGGTGGCTACAGGGCGCTCTTCCTGATCGAGATAGATAAACACATTTATCTCATCGCCTATCTTCATGTCGTTAGTAACGTAACGCTGGGGAAGCAGGATTTCGCCCTCTTCGCCACCGTCTAAATAAAGTCCGAAGTCAACCGACTTCACAATTTTCAGGGTATTATAATCGCCTAATTTCAGCATATTTTCCAACGAATTATACGGATTAAATTTCTTCTGTATCAGCTACAGGATCAGCCACAACATCAGCCACTGGATTATCAGAAAAATCTGTATAATCCGTAGGCAATATCAGTCCATCCTTAAGATGGATAGTACGATCAGTAATCGAGGCGAGTCCTTCATCGTGAGTAACGATAACGAAGGTCTGGCCAAACTGATTGCGGAGATCGAAGAACAACTGGTGAAGTTCCTCTTTGTTCTTAGTGTCAAGAGAGCCCGATGGTTCGTCTGCCAGAATGACAGCTGGATTATTAACCAGCGCACGAGCAACAGCCACACGCTGCTTCTCACCACCAGAAAGCTCGTTGGGCTTATGGGTAGCACGATCAGCAAGTCCCATGAACTGCAACAACTCTTGTGCACGCTGCTTGGCCTTCTTGGGCGATGTGCCTGCTATATAAGCGGGAATCATAATATTCTCGATAGCGGTAAACTCGGGCAACAGCTGATGGAACTGGAACACAAAGCCCAGATGCTGGTTGCGGAAATCGGACAGTTTCTTGGTAGAAAGATTACAGGTGTCGATGCCATCAACAATCACCTGACCGCTATCTGGACGGTCGAGTGTGCCAATAATCTGCAGCAGGGTGGTCTTGCCGGCACCACTTGGGCCAACAATACTTACCACCTCGCCCTTATCAATATGAAGGTCGATGCCTTTAAGTACTTGTAACGAGCCAAAGCTCTTGGTTATATTCTTAATATCAATCATAATTTCAATTCTTCAATTTCTTCTGATGAATCCAGCGCAGAATAGTATCGTAGATACTCTTCTCCTCATGATGCTGCGACTCGGTGAAGCTCATGCGCTCATCCTTATGGTCGCCATACTGATCAGGGAATATAATCATAAGGTTCTTGCCCGAGAAGTGCTGCTGCAGCTCGTCAGGCAGTCGCTCAAGCGCAGTCTTATATGAGATGGTACCCTTACGGGCGGTAACAACCACAAACAGATGGTCGTCGGCTATCTCACCAGCCAACTGTGGCAACTCGTTCCAATGAGCCATATAGGTATACTCGGCACGAACGCTGGAATGACGGTTGTTGATGTACTGCTTAATGAGCTCAAGACTTTCATTGCGACCGTGGAACTGGATGCGACAGTCGAGCTGACCAGCCAAGCGACTGAGTCGTTCCAACCAACGATGGAATCCTGGCTCGAACTCTGCACGCGATGGCACAGCCACACGGATACGTCGCAGAGTGGTCATTGGCTGAACGAAACGCATAAGGATAATCTGACGGTTCAAACCATTATACAAACTCTGGATGAACTCACCCCAGAACCTTGGGTTGATATCAGTATGAACGTGCATACCCATGATAATCTCAGAGCAGGCGAACTCGCGGAAAGCGTGCTTAATGCCGTTGGCGATGTTAGTAGCCAAACGAACCTGAGTCTGCACCTTTACATCGCTTGCGCTGGCTGTCTGCTGCAGTTGTTCAAGCAGTCGTAGTCCCTCTTCACGTGCGGCATTACTCTTCTGGTCATCATAGACTACATTAAGTGCCACAAGGTCGCGATTAAGTCGCTGGTTACGCATAAACATAGAGAGATAGAGCAGATGCGGAGCAATCTCAGGATATTTTACGCAGAGCAATATCTTTTCGTCATCGTCCTTTGGTGTATCAGCCTGCAGGTGACTCTTCTCTTGAATGATAATCTGTTTCGATGCATGCTCGGTCATAATGGTACTGATGATACAAGTAAACAGAATCATCATTACAATACCGTTAAGCATATCATCGCCCACCAGATACTGACCTGGGGCAACCTCCAAGCGGATACCTACCATAACCATAGCGATGGCACCTGCAGCATGAGCCGAGGTAAGACCGAACATCATGTGACCATCAGCCTTTGACAAGCGGAACAACAGACTACAGATATAAGCCGCGATGGCTTTTCCAAAGGTACCGAAGAACACAATGAGCGCCACAATCCACACCACCTGAATGCTGGTGAACAGCGTGCTAAGGTTGATGAGCATGCCCACACCAATAAGGAAATACGGAATGAACAGGGCATTTCCGATGAACTCAATACGGTTCATCAGTGGCGACACACGTGGTATATACCTATTTAATATAAGTCCTGAATAGAATGCGCCAAACACACCCTCGATACCAATGAGCGACGAGAGCGCCGCACTTAGGAACATTATCGCCATAACGAAAATGTACTGCATAACGGCATCGCTATATCGACGCAGGAAATAGCGGGTAACCTTAGGTATCAGGATGACACTGCCCACACAGAAGGCTGCAAACTTAAGCACAAACGTCACCCAGAACAGCCAGTTGCTATCCTTGCTGAACGAGCCTGAAAGTGCAGCAAGCATAACCAGCGCCAAGAAGAGCGATATCATTGACGAGCCCACACTTAGAGTTACACTCTGGTGGCGCTGCAAACCATATCGACCGATTATAGGATAAGCAATAAGCGTGTTAGACGCCATGATACATCCCAAAAGGAACGATGCTGCAGGCGAGTAGCCAAGCAGAGTAATCGACATTATATAGGTGAGTATCAGGGGGATAAGACACGTGAGTAGTCCGAAAAGCAGGAACCTACGCGAGTGTTTTTTTACGCCCTCCATATCCATCTCGAGTCCGGCAAGGAACATAATATAATAGAGACCTACCCTACCAAAGAGCTCGAACGAGTTGTCACGAACAAGAATATTGAAACCATACTGTCCGATTGCGATACCCGCAAGCACCATTCCGATGATATGCGGAATACGCAGTTTACTCATCACGATAGGAGCAAACAGAATAATCAACAGAACCACAAAAAAGATAAAAGTAGGGTCTGTAATCGGCAAATATGATAATAATAATGTCATTTTGGCTACAAAGGTAGGCATTTTTTTGGTAAAATGAAAAAAAAAACATAATTTTGCGGCCAAATTGTAACCATTTAAAGGATAAACAAGATGAAAGTAGCAATTGTAGGTGCGAGTGGAGCCGTAGGACAAGAGTTTCTGCGCATCCTCGCTGAGAGAAATTTCCCAATGGACGAACTGGTACTGTTTGGCTCAGAGCGCAGTGCCGGAACGAAGTACAATTTTAAGGGTAAGGAGATTGAAGTAAAGCTTCTGCAACACAACGACGACTTTAAGGATGTGGACATCGCATTCACATCGGCAGGTGCTGGTACATCGAAGGAGTTCGCTGAGACCATCACTAAGTACGGCGCTGTAATGATTGACAACTCAAGCGCTTTCCGTATGGACGATGATGTGCCCTTGGTAGTGCCCGAGTGCAACGCAGAGGACGCACTGAACCGCCCACGCGGCATTATCGCCAACCCTAACTGCACAACTATCATGATGGTGGTAGTACTGCAGCCTCTGGAGAAGATTTCTCATATAAAGCGCATTCATGTTGCAAGCTATCAGAGTGCCTCTGGTGCAGGTGCAGCCGCTATGGCCGAACTGCAGCAGCAGTACAAGGAGATGGTTGAGGATGGTGAGGTAAAGACCGTTAAGAAGTTTGCCCACCAGCTGGCTTATAATGTTATCCCACAGATTGACGTATTCCAGCCAAACGGATACACCAAGGAGGAGATGAAGATGTTCAACGAGACTCGCAAGATTATGCATACCGATGCTAAGTGCTCGGCTATGTGTGTTCGTGTAAGCTCGCTGCGCAGTCACTCTGAGAGCGTTTGGATTGAGACCGAGAAGCCCATCAGCGTTGAGGAGGCACAGAAGGCTATCGCCGCTGCTCCTGGATGTACACTGAAGGACGATCCTTCAACACTCACCTACCCCATGCCTCTGGAGACAGCTGGCAAGGACGATGTTTACGTAGGTCGTGTTCGTAAGGACATCAGCGATGAGAATGGTCTTACCTTCTGGCTCTCTGGCGACCAGATCCGTAAGGGTGCTGCCCTGAACGCTGTTCAGATTGCAGAGTACCTGGTTAAGGTTGGAAACGTAAAGTAAATACGAGGTACGAAGTAAGATGGTGAGTTGTAAGGCAATAATAAAGGCTAAAAGAATTGTGATTAGTATTGCACTACTCACCCTCTCGCTTTCTGCCCTTCTCACCCTATCTTCATGCGGTGGAGGTGACGACGATGGACGCCGTCTTGGCGAAATTGTCGTCGGCACTTGGCAACGCGGCTGGGGCCCTGGCGATGTAATAATCGATGGGGATACCGACCTCGAACCAGAGAACTTCGTATACGATCAGTTCGTGTTCCGTAGCGATGGAGCCTATAACGGTATGGTAAGAAAGGGAACTTTCTCATCCTACGACACCGAAGGCGAGATTATCTACGAAGGCGAATATCAGTGCGACAATAATAATCTGAAACTGCAATACACTGACGAGGGTGGAACAAAGCGTACTATTCTCGCTCAGGTGGTTGAGTTTACAGAATCCTCAATCCGTTTCCGCTACGAAGAGGAGCAATATAACATAACCGTTACTTTCATTATTCGCAAATTGAGTAATGAGAGTAGCGGTTATTATTCTTCATCATCTTCTACTACATCGTTGTAATAGAAGTCCTGATAGTATTCTATCTGGCTGTGGGCCGAGAAGTAGCCCAAGCATCCACCAGTAAAGTTTTCGATAGGATTAGTACCCGTGCTTCTCATCTGCTGCATGGAGTACAGATAGTCGTAAGCACGCTGATCGATGGCACGTATAACAATCTTTAGTTCGTCGCCATCGTGCAACACATCGTTATCTTTAGCACCATCACGGAAGAAGGTAAACAGCTGCTGCAACTCCTTATTAGGATTCTTATCGTCCTTCATCACCGCCCAACGATAGCCTATGCCATTGCGATAGATGTGCATAAAGTACCAGTTATTCTCGTTTGGTGTATCCTGCAATCGCAGGTCGCCAAACAGATAGCGCTCTGTAAGCATCTTCTTCCACACCAGTCTGAACTCGTTCATCTTAGGTGTACGCTGCATGGTTGATGTCGAAGTGAAATGGTGTCCGTCAACCTCAACGTCCAACTGATATTGCGTGCCAGGTATGCCCTTGAACCTTGAGCGATAATAACCTCTCTTGGCAGATGGGATAGTGGCTGTGGTGCCATCGTCGCCAGTAATAACAACGGTAGCATTGTCAATATCGCTTGTTGTAGAGTTATCATCCATCGCATTGGTCTTGCTAACGCGTATCTCAGCACCTGTGGCTGTAAGACTGCCCTCAACCACGAATCTCGAATCAGCATCGTGGTAGTCTATGTCGATTACCTTTTCACAGGAAACCAGACCTATCATGCAGAAGAACATAAACACATATTTCTTAACCATAGGGCATCAGAATTTGATGTTAAACGATACGCTTGGCACAATGCCGAAGAGCGAATACTGTGTAGCTTTGGTACCTGCGCCATACTCACCATCCTCGAAGTTAATGAGGAACGGATTGTAGCGGTTATACAGATTATATATACCAAACACCAGCTGGTGGGTGCGCTTGCGGTACTGCTTGCTCCACACAGCACTCACATCAAGATGGTGTGATGCTGGTGCACGATAGCCGTTACGCTCTGTATAGTAGTATATCCAGTTGTCTTCAACCATATACTTTCCACTTGGAGCAGTAAACGCCTGACCGCTGTAATAAACCCACGACGCATTAAAAGTCCAACGCTTATTCAGTCGATACATGGCCACAATGTTTATATCATGACGGCGATCGTTATTGGCATCGTACCAACGACCGTTGTTTATTCCGTCAATATTGGTCTTTGACCACGACAGAGTGTAGCCAATCCAACCTGTAAGCCTTCCGTTATTCTTGCGGGCACTTAACTCCACGCCGTAGCCCTTGCCCTTACCAGCCAAGGTAAGTCGCTCTATCTCAATCTCACTGGCAAACGACTTTCCATCACGATAGTCAAGCACATTGTCTATCTGGCGATAGTATGCCTCAACAGAGAAATCGTAGTCCTGATTTGGTGTCATAAAGAATACCCCCCCACTAATCTGATCGGCAACCTCGGGCTTTACTATGTTACTGCTCATAGTATAACGGTCGAACGGTGTAGATGTGCTCTGATTACGCAGGGCATGAACATTCTGCGACGTACGGGTATATCCAAGCTTTATCGAGGTGACTGGCGACAGCTTATAGTTTACAGATAATCTCGGCTCAAGTGTAGTGTGAGTCTTTACTATCTTGTTCTTACCATAGTTATAATACCATCCTATAGTACCATCCTGCTCTATGTCGTAATACAGCGAACCGCCAAGGGGCGAGAACATACTCAGGCGTAAACCAGCCGACACGTCGAGTTTGGATGTTATCGGGGCCGAAACATTTACCCAAGCGGCATTATCCCATGCGCGTCGTTGCTCTTTTTCGTGCAGAGTTACCTGCTTCCACTCAGCCGACTTCACATTAAGCAAGGCTGTCTGGAATCCCGTCTCTATACCGTATTTACCAAGACTGATATGAAAATCCTGACGGAATCCCGTCTGACGGATATGTCCTGAGAACCAGATGTTCATACCCAGGAAATCGATACCATTATCAGTCTGATAGCCACTATAGTATGCAGTAGACTGTGAATAAGAATCGCCTCCGAAGTGGTGTAGCCACTTCAAACTGGCCGACAGATTATTCCAGCGTATATCAACCATCTCATCGATAGCAGTACGGTCGTTTCCTGTAAAGAAACTAAGGAAAAGCTGGTTATTCTGATTGATGGTCCAATCGGCTTTGGCGTTTATATCATAGAAATACAAAGTGTTTCGCCTGAAATCGGGCGAGAACTTAAGAAACATATCCATATACGAACGACGGGCCGTTACAAGGAACGAAGCCTTGTTTTTTACTATTGGTCCCTCAAGTGTTCCCTTTGCAGCAAGGAGTCCTATACTGGCACCACCATGCAGTTCGCTCTTGTTTCCTGTCTTACCTATTATATCAAGTACTGCCGACGAAGCCCCACCATACTGTGCAGGGAGCAATCCCTTGTAGAGTGTGGCCGATACCAGCGCGTCGCTATTGAATGCAGAGAACAAACCTGCCAGATGGCCCACATTATATACAGGAGCAATGTCAACAAGTATCTGATTCTGTGCAGATGTTCCTCCACGCACCTGGAAACTGCTCGATGCATCGCTCTCTGACTTTACACCTGTCAACAACTGCATCGAACGCATTATATCCTGTTCGCCAAAGAGCTGTGGCGATGCCGTAAGGTCCTTAATCTGTACTTGTTCGGCTCCTGTCTGTATCTGGCGCAATCGCTGACGGGCAGAATTCGACTTTACCACAACCTCTTCCAACTGTTCCTGACGCAGTGTATCCGCAGGGGAAGTTGACATCGACAAAAGGGTTGATAGTAGTAATGATGATACAAACATGTTGCAAAGTTAATGGATTTTTTGGAAACTCCAAAAAAAATTTCTATCTTTGCCCCCGATAATGATAAAAAACTAATTATTATGAAGAAATTATTTGTTGCTTTAGTAGCAATTGCAGCACTCTGTGCTTGCGGAAGTGGTGAAAAAAAGTATCTTGACTACCGTGGACTGTCAATGGGCATGCCTTTCAAGACATTCTGCGATTCGCTTAGCGCCCGCGGCTTTGCTGTCGACTCTGCAAAGTCTGATTCTGACTTCACCAAGGTTTCTATGTTTAACCCAGCCCTTAACTATCGTATCATGCTGGCCCAGCATAACGATACTCTTACTGCTCTTCAGGAGAACTACATCATCTCTACCAACGACAGCACACGCAAGATGTGGCAGGAGATGCACGACCAGTTTGAGAAGCAGATTGGTGCTTGGCCCAATATGCTTAAGGACGGCAAGGACCACCGTATAGCAAAATTCGAGGATGACGGCGGTTTCATCACCCTCACCCTCGAAAATACGTATAAGCCTACCCTATCGGTGCTTTATCAATCAAAGTAACATGATGGTATAAAGGTAAACCACTGCAGCAGGAATGGCGAGCAGCGATGAATCGAAACGATCAAGCATGCCACCGTGTCCAGGCAGAATGTTTCCACTATCCTTTATACCAAGGGTGCGCTTGAAGAGACTCTCAACAAGATCGCCCCAAGTGCCGAAGACAACTACCGTAAGTCCCAGTCCTGCCCACTCAATGGCTGTAAGTCCAAGCTGGTTAAGCTGGTACTGCTCGGTAAGATACCATACAAGCACGGCTACGGCAATCACAAGTATACCACCGCCGATGCTACCTTCCCAACTCTTTCCTGGAGAAATTCTGGGAAAGAGTTTATGTTTACCCAACAGCGAACCACAGAGGTATGCTCCTGTATCGTTCATCCAAAGGAATACGAATACTGAAAGGGGCAACACAGCATCGTAGGCAACAAAGCCCTGAGGAGTAGAGTGGAATGCCAATGTGTTGAGCAGCGAGAATGGCAATGCTATATACATCTGTGCCATCATCGTATATGCCCAATCGTGTATTGGGTCTTCGTTCTTAAGATACAACTCGGCCACCATCAGATAGATGATTGACACCAAGTAAGGAATGAATACTGCAGATGGTGTAAGGTCGCTACTGAAACCAGCAACTGCAAAGAAGAAATACACACCTGCAACGGTAGAGATAAGACGGTTAACGGTAACCTTCTCGCGATCATTCACCAATCCAGTAAACTCCCAGATTGTCAAACCTGTGATGAGTGCAAACAGCAACACCATAGCCTGAGGGCGCAGAAAACTGCACACCACAACGGCAACAAACAGTATGCCGGTAATGGTTCTAACGATAAAATTATTCATCCTTATCCTCCTTTTCTTCTGGTTTCGCTTCATCGCTCTTGGCTTCAAGAGCATTCTGAGCAGCAGCCTCGGCCTCAAGTTCCTTGGCACGCTCCTCGGCCATACGCTCTGCATCGGCCTTCATCTGTGCCTCAAGCAACTCCTCGGCACGACTGGTCCAAGGACGCTTACCGAATATCTTCTCAACATCCTCGGCAAAGATAACCTCACGGTCAATCAGCAACTGGGCCAACTGGGCGTGACCTTCCTTGTGCTCTGTAAGTATCTGCTTTGCACGCTCGTACTGCTCGTTAATCATACGCAGCACCTCATCGTCCATAATCTTTGCTGTTGTCTCAGAATATGGTTTCTGGAACTGGTATTCAGAGTTATTATAGTAACATACGTTAGGCAGCTTATCGCTCATACCCGCATAAGCTATCATACCGTAAGCCTGCTTTGTGGTACGCTCCAAGTCGTTCATTGCGCCTGTAGAGATATGGCCAATAAACAGTTCCTCAGCAGCACGACCTCCTAACAACGAACACATCTCGTCGAGCATAGCCTCCTTAGTCTGCAGTACGCGCTCCTCTGGCAGATACCATGCGGCACCCAGAGCCTGACCACGTGGCACGATAGACACCTTAACCAATGGGTTGGCAAACTCTGTAAACCATGATATTGTGGCATGTCCAGCCTCGTGGATAGCTATCGAGCGCTTCTCTGACTCTGTCATTACCTTGGTCTTCTTCTCAAGACCACCGATAATACGGTCGACAGCATCAAGGAAATCCTGCTTCTTAACTGTCTGACTATTGTGGCGGGCAGCAATAAGTGCAGCCTCGTTACATACGTTGGCGATGTCAGCACCTGAGAATCCTGGAGTCTGACGGGCAAGGAAGTCGATATCAACGCTATCGTCAATCTTCACAGGCTTAAGGTGTACTTTGAATACCTCCTTACGCTCGTTCAGGTCAGGCAGGTCAACATGTATCTGACGGTCGAAACGTCCTGCACGCAGCAGGGCTGAGTCGAGCATATCAGCACGGTTGGTTGCAGCAAGTATGATAACACCGCTGTTAGTACCAAATCCGTCCATCTCAGTAAGCAGAGCATTCAGAGTGTTCTCGCGCTCATCGTTACCACCCATGGCAGGGTTCTTTGAACGGGCACGACCCACAGCATCAATCTCGTCGATGAAGATGATACATGGGCTCTTGGTCTTAGCCTGCTGGAACAAGTCGCGCACACGCGATGCACCAACACCCACAAACATCTCAACAAAGTCAGAACCACTCATTGAGAAGAATGGTACTCCAGCCTCGCCTGCAACAGCCTTTGCGAGCAGAGTCTTACCTGTTCCTGGAGGGCCTACCAACAGGGCTCCCTTGGGTATCTTACCTCCCAAGTCGGTATACTTCTGTGGATTCTTCAGGAAGTCTACAATCTCCTGAATCTCCTGCTTGGCTCCAGCCTGTCCTGCAACGTCCTTAAACGTTATTCCAAGCTCGCCGCCCTTTTCATACATCTTAGCCTTGCTCTTACCCACGTTGAAGACGCCGCCTCCTACGCCGCCTCCACCGCCGCCCATACGGCGCATCAGGAATATCCACAATCCTACTATAAATAAGATAGGTATAAGATTCGTCAAGATAATCGAGAAGAATTCGTTTTCTCTACGATTGTCGAACGCCAGATCACCCGAGAACACTTTGTCCTCCTTGGCCTTAGCTACAAACTGCTCCACCTGGTCTACACTTCCGAACTCCACCTCAAGATAAGGCTCTGCTCCAGTCTGGTTAGTGCCCTGATGGAACACGTCGCGTATGTGTTCAGGCTTAACATACATGCGGAGTGTGCTCTGAGGCTTGTTTACAACAATCTTCTTGGCGTAACCACGCTCCACCATCATCTTAAACTCACTATACGATGCGGTCTTGGCAACACTGCTGTTAGCAGAACCGCCACTTGTAAAGTACAACAGTCCTAATGCAAGTATTGCGATGAAATATATCCAGTTCATATTGAACTTAGGCATATTCATCTTAGGACCATTCCCGCCCATATTATTGTTTGGTTTCTGATTATTATCCATTCTAAAATACAAAATTCTAAATTCCTAAATTAGTCCAGGTCTGGAATCTGCTCGATTGGTGCATCTTCCCACAGATGCTCCAGATCATAATATTCGCGCACATCAGGCAGGAATATGTGTACCAACACGTCGGTATAGTCCATAGCCACCCATTGTGCATTCTCAAGTCCAACTACGTGAGCAGGTTTCTCGCCCAGTTTTTCACGTACCATATCGCCTACCGATTCGGCAATTGCTTCTACCTGTGTTGGCGAATTACCAGTGCAAATCATAAAGTACTGGCATATTGTTCCCTCTATTTTTGTCAGGTCGGCCACAACTATATTGCAGCCTTTTTTCTCCTGAATAGCTTCTTTAATTGTTTCTACTAGTTCTTTCATTAATAAATTATATGTTATTTGTGCACAAAGGTACTGTAAATTGGTCAAAAAACAAAGAAAAAGCGGAAAATTTGCGGTTTTTTATAAATTTTCCCCGAAAAATTTTGGTAGTTCAAGAAAAAGTAGTACCTTTGCACCCGCAAAACAGAAACAACGAGTTCTTGAGCAAGACATTTTGGGGTATGGTGTAATGGTAACACTGCAGATTCTGGTCCTGCCTTTCCTGGTTCGAGTCCGGGTACCCCAACCAAAAGATACGCTAAGCATTAAGCTTAGCGTTTTTTGGTTTTATACGGTAAAAAAAAGAATCGCTAAGCGTTGTGCTTAGCGATTACTTTATTATTTATTCTCAGCGTCGATTGCCTTAATTTTCTCACGAACCAAGTTCATTTCATCCTTCAGCTTCTGCACCTTGCGGTTCATCTCATCGATAAGGCTGTTACCCTTCTTCGAGCTTGCATTCAGGAATCCAAGGTTGTTCTCGTAAGTCTGAATCTCCTGCTTCAATGCCTCATACTGGCGGAACAGGCGTGCACGCTCGTTGTCGAGGGCGTTCTCACCACGCTCAGCCACCTGCTTCAGGTTCTGCTTAAAGTTGCTGAGCTTGCGCTTTGCTGTGCTTATGTTCAGATCCTTATAGAGCTTGTCGAGGATTGCATGATACTCCTTGTAAATCTTATCCTTCTCCTTGAATGGCACATGACCAACGGCATTATACTCCTCAACAAGTTTCTGTACCTTCTCAGCCAGGCCCTCACCAGTCTCCTCAGCAACTGCCTTCAGCTTCTCGATAATCTCCAGTTTCTTATCCATGTTCTCGCGCTCCTCGCCACGCTGTCCTGCACCAGCAGCATTACGTGCCTCGAAGAATGCGTTACATGCGCCAAGGAACTCAGCCCACAACTGGTCGCCAAGCTTCTTTGGTACCATACCAATGGTCTTCCACTCCTTCTGCAGAGCGATGAACTTATCACCTGTCGACTTCCAGTCGGTAGAATCCTGCAGAGCCTTTGCCTTCTCAATCAGGGCACGCTTCTTGTCAGCATTC
>Ga0265298_10008129_pt1 | contig 12641 bp, 16 predicted proteins | sample AusTroGonzalo_MG_3_FD_193486 | JGI IMG/M metagenome (GOLD analysis project Ga0265298, IMG submission 193486) | Bovine rumen microbial communities from tropical cattle in Woodstock, Queensland, Australia - Gonzalo_01 | ecosystem: Host-associated > Mammals > Digestive system > Stomach > Rumen ... | reverse complement strand
TAAGGTCCGTCGGGGCGATGTACGGCGCGGACGTCGGCGCGATGTGGCTCGGCAAGGTGCGCACGGCGCTGTCCTTCCCCGGAGCGGGGTGGATATACCTGTACCTCGCGTTCCGCAGGACGGTCGCCCCCGGCGGCGCCTGGGCGGCCCGCGCATGGCCGCTGAGCGTCGTCGCGGTAGAGCTCCTGCTGGCCGTCCTGACCGTCTGGAGCTTCGCGACGTACACGCGGGCCTACCTGCCCTACCTCAAAAGGGCACTTGAACGAAAATGAGATTTGTGAGATAATATACACGTCTCAACAAAAAAGGCAAAACCAAAAGGGATAACAAAATGAAAAAAACGAACAAGGGTTTCACACTCGTCGAGCTGCTCGTCGTAATCGGCATTCTCGGCATTCTCATGGGCGCGCTCTTCCCGGCGATCTCGTCCGCCATGCTCTCCGCGAACACATCCGCGGCGTCGATGCGCGGGCGCAACCTGTTCGTCGGCATCACGCAGGCCAACACCGAGCGCGAGGCGCAGGGCCTCACGTCCGTCTGGCCCCACCAGACCGAGGACGACGGCCTCAACTCCGAGGACCCCGACGACATCGCGGGCCGCGCGTACAACTCATCCACCGAGTACTTCAGGGAGCTCTTCGACATCGACAAGTACGGCTCCGAGGACTGGGCCCCGTTCGTCAGCGGCGTCGACATCGCCGTGCTCTCCGGCTCCGGCGTCCCCGCCTTCACCGGCAGCTCGCTCCAGTCGCGCAACGTCGCGTGGACGCTCGCCTCGGGCATCACCGACGAGATGGAGGACGTCGTCCCCGTCATCGTCTCCCGCAACATGGACACCGACCAGTTCCCGACCTCGGGCCAGCAGGACATGTCCACGAAGAAGGACACCGTCAAGCTCGGCGAGAAGTATCCGCAGCCCTTCGGCAACAAGGCCGCAATCGTCATCCACAAGGGCGGCGCGGCCTCCGTCGTGAAGGCGAAGTACTCCAAGCTCTACCTCATCTACAACAAGCAGAGCTTCACGATTCCGCAGGGAATCACGATGAAGTACATCAAGCCGGACTGATTTGCGCGTAAAAGTCGCGATAGACCTTGCGCTCGACAGGCTCTTCGAATACGAAGTGCCGGGAGCGCTCCGGGAGAAGCTGGCCGTCGGCCAGCTTCTTTCCGTTCCGTTCGGACACCGCACCGCCCGCGGCTTCGCGATGGAGGTTGGGGAAGAGGGAAGAGGGAACGGGGAACGCTCGTATTCCCTCAAGCCGGTCTCCTCAATCGTTGACGAGAAGCCGTTCTTCTCCGAGAAGCTGCTGGAGCTCGTGCGGCTGCTTGCCGCGTACACGGCGGCGCCGGTCGAGTCGGTCCTCAGGGCCGCCGTCCCCGCGGCGGTCGTCAAGCCCAACGCGCGTCCGCGCGAACTCTACTTCATAGAGCCCGCGCTTGGCGCCAGCCCTGTGCCGGTCAGCGGCAGGCAGCAGTGGCTGTACGACCAGATCGTCAGGCTCGGCGGCGGATGGATGCAGCAGCTCTGCCGCGAGCTCGGGACCACGTCCGCGACATTGAAGGAGCTCGGCCGCCTCGGACTCGTGACCGTCGCGCCGCGCCAGAGGCGCCGCGACCCGCTCTCCGGACTTGGGCGCATGCTCCCGTCGAAGCCGCTCCCGCTGAACGAAGAGCAGCGCGCGGCCCTTGGCGCCATCGCGTCGGCGGACAGGCCCGTCCTGCTCTTCGGCGTCACCGGGTCCGGAAAGACCGAGGTGTACCTCCAGGCGATCGCGCGGGAGCTCGAGGCGGGGCGCGGCGCAATCGTCATGGTGCCGGAGATATCCCTCACCCCGCAGACGGTCCGCAGGTTCGCCTCGCGCTTCGGCGACAGGGTCGCCGTGCTCCATTCCGCCCTCTCGGACGGCGAGAGGTACGACGAATGGCACAGGATACGCTCCGGGGCGGCGCGCGTAGTCGTCGGCCCGAGAAGCGCCGTGTTCGCGCCCGTGCGCGACCTCGGGCTCGTCGTCGTCGACGAAGAGCACGACCAGAGCTACAAGCAGGACGACAACCCGCGCTACAACGCGCGCGACGCCGCCGTGCTGCGCGCCAGGATCGAGGGCGCGAAGGTCGTGCTGGGCTCGGCGACGCCTTCGCTGGAAAGCTGGGTGAACGCCCAGACCGGGAAATACACCCTCGCGACGATGAAGCGCCGCGCAGGCGCCGGGACGCTCCCGACGGTCCGCCTTGTCGACATGTCCGCCGCGCGCGGCGGCGAATCCCGGGGCGCGATATTCTCGCCGGAGCTCCTGGACGCGATATCGCTCCGCCTCGACCGGCACGAGCAGACGATCCTGTTCCTGAACCGCCGCGGATACTCCCGCAGCGTAACGTGCGCCACGTGCGGGGCGACGGTCGACTGCCCCGACTGCTCGTTCCCGTACACATACCACCAGGCCGACGACTGCTGCCGGTGCCACATCTGCGGCGGATGGATCCCGACCCCGAGGTCCTGCCCGCGGTGCGGCGCGCCAGCCCTCCAGTACAGGGGCATAGGCACGCAGCGGGCCGAGGCCGCCCTCGCGAAGTGCTTCCCGCGGGCGGCGATACTGCGCATGGACGCCGACTCCACGTCGCGGAAGAACTCCCACGACGACATACTCTCCGCCTTCAGGCGCGGCGACGCGGACATCCTCCTCGGGACGCAGATGATCGCGAAGGGACTCGACTTCCCCAACGTGACGCTTGTCGGGGTGCTGAACGCCGACAGCTCGCTGAACATGCCGGACTTCCGCGCCGCCGAGCGCACCTACCAGCTGCTCGCGCAGGTCGCCGGACGCGCCGGGAGGGCCGAACTGCCGGGCGAGGTGTTCATCCAGTCGTACGACCCCTCCGCCCCGGCGATCACGGCCGCCGCCCGCGGCGACTTCGCCGCGTTCGCCAGGGACGAGCTCGCGGCGAGGAGGGAGTGCTTCTTCCCGCCATACTGCCACCTTGCCTGCGTGAACCTCAGGTCAAGGGACGCGGGGCTCGTCTCGTCGTGGGCCGACATGTACGCCAAGTCGCTTGCAAAGGTAAAGAAGCTGACCGTGTCTGAGGCCATGCCGTGCGCGCTCGAAAAGGCCGAGGGATGGTACCGCTGGCAGGTCGTCCTGCGCGCGCCGGCCGTCTCCACGATAGTGAAGGCGTGGCGCTGGATCGCCTCCACGCGCCCGCCGCCCGCCGCGCTCCACGCCTCGATAGACGTAGACGCGTTCAGCCTGACGTAGGCAGTTTTGGTATAATATTCACCATGAACGACAACATCATCTCCCGCTGGTATGCCGCGCCGGTCCTCTGGTTCGCCTTCGTCGCGGCTCTTTTGGCGACATGGGCCGTCATGGACCCGGGCGCCCTCGTCAACGCATTCGACCAGGACGGATACTCCCCGTTCGAGATCGCGACGCTCCCCTTCTTCGCGGCAATAGTGCCCCTCGTGTGGTGGAAGTGCCCCTTCACAGGCTCCAAACGGCGGCGCTTCGTCCTCTGCCTCGCCGTCTCGGTCGTTGCGATTATGGCGATCGTCAAGGAGACGGACCTCCACAACATGGCGCTCCACGCGCTCTGCCCCGACTACGTCGGAGAGGACGGCAAGCTCATACCGGGCGTCCTGTTCAAGCCGAACGGCGCACCTCTCTCCGGAACCCCGTTCAAGGCCCGATTCCTCACCAACGGCGCCGTGCCGCTTGGCGCGAAGGCGTTTGTCGTGCTGTACTTCGCGTCGTTCTTCGGCGTGTTCGCGGCAGGCCTCCTGTACTTCGCGGTCCCGTTCACGAAGGGCGTGCTCTCTCTCCACCCGGTCGCCTGGACATTCGGGTGCCTCGGCGCCTCCGGCGTGCTCGTGCAGATAGCCGACAGGCTCCCCTCCTGGCTGGGGCACGCGCACGGACTGGACAAGTCGGCCGAGGGCGTGACGGCGGCGCAGTCCCTCTGCACCGCGCTGGAGGAGGGCGGCGAGATGATGCTGGCGCTGTTCGCCCTTCTCGCGATATTCCAGTCGTGGTACATCCACAACAGGGGGAGACATGCCTAGGCGGGTTCTTTTCTGGGGCCGGTTCGACCACGGCTACTCCAAGAACCGCGTGAACGCCGCCGCGTTCCGCGAACTCGGATGGGAGGTCGACTACTTCGACGTGAAGTGGTGCTGCCGCTTCGGCGACGCCGAGGCGTGGCTGCGCGGACTGGACCGCAGGCCCCGGCCCGACCTGGTGTTCGTCCCGGTGTGCCGCCAGCGCGACGTGGCCGCCGCGTGCAGATGGGCGCACAGGCGCGGGATAAAGGCGCTGTTCGACCCGATGATCTCCGCATGGGACAAGAAGGTCCTGGAGCAGAGGAAGTGGAAGGCCGACGAGCCGCGCGCAAAACGACTCCTCAAGTGGGAGAAGAGGCTCATGTCGATGCCCGACTTCATCACGTGGGACACTTCCTGCCACGTCGACTTCGCGGCCGAATACCTGGACGTCCCGCGCGAAAAGATGGCCCCGCTCTTCACCGGCACGGACGAAAAGGTCTTCAAGCCCGTGTCCGGCGACGACGGCGAGAAAGCCAACGTCTTCAGGGTCCTCTACCACGGCGCCTACCTCCCTCTGCACGGCACCGAGGTAATCGTCGAGGCGGCCCGGATGACGCAGGACCTGCCCATACAGTGGGACTTCCTCGGCTGGGGGGCGTACAAGGCGGAGACCGAGGCGAAGGCGGCGGGCCTGCGGAACGTCCGCTTCCTCGAGAAGGTCCCCTACGTCAAGGTCCCGGAGGTGATATGCGCGCACGACGTCGTGCTCGGCGTGTTCGGCACGACGCCGAAGGCGGCGCGCGTGATCGGGAACAAGGTCTACGAGTGCATGGCCTGCGCGCGGCCCACGATAAACGAGTTCTGCAGCGGGTATCCACCGTCCGCGAAGGACTGCAGGGCGATCAAGTTCATTCCGCCGGGCGACCCCGCCGCGTTGGTCAAAGCCGTGGAGGAGTACCGCGCCGACTGGGCCAACCGCGACATGTACTTCCGCGAGGCGCGCGCCTTCTTCGAGCGCGAGCTGTCGATGAAGGTGGTCGTCTCCCAGCTCAGGGACATCCTGGCGCGGATCTGTCCGTAAACTCCAACCTTCCACCGAAATGCACCCAGAGCGCAAGAGCGATGAACTGAACAGGTCTACGGCGTTTGACAACAAGCTGCGTCCGACCGACTTCGACGGATTCGTGGGCCAGACGAAGGTCCGCGACAGGATGCTCCTCGCCGTGAGGGCCGCAAAGGAGCGCGGCGAGTCCCTCGACCACGTGCTGTTCTCAGGCCCCCCCGGACTCGGCAAGACGACTCTCTCGTACATCCTCGGCGAGGCGATGGGCGTGAACGTAAAGACCACCTCCGGACCCGTCATCACGAAGCCCGGCGACCTCGCGGGACTGCTCACCTCGCTCGAGCCGGGCGACATAGTCTTCATCGACGAGATACACCGCATGGCGAAGACCGTCGAGGAGTACCTCTACAGCGCGATGGAGGACTACGCGATCGACATCATGCTCGACCAGGGCCCGAACGCGCGCTCGGTGAGGCTGGAGCTCCCTCGCTTCACGCTCGTAGGCGCGACGACCCGCATCGGACTCATCGCCGCGCCCCTCCGCGCACGCTTCGGCTTCGTCAACCGCCTCGACTACTACGAGCCGTCCGAACTCGCCGAAATCGTCGCGCGCAGCGCCTCGAAGCTCGGCGTGGACATCGACGGCGAGGGCGCGCTCGAGATCGCCCGCCGCGCCCGCGGGACGCCGCGGATCGCGAACAACCTCCTGAGGCGCGTGAGGGACTACGCGCAGGTGAAGGCAGGCAACTTCATAACGCTCGACGTCGCCAGGGAGTCGCTCGCGCTCCTGGAGATCGACCCGAACGGGCTGGACGAAATGGACCGCCGCGTCCTGGAGACGCTGTGCGTGAAGTTCGGCGGCGGCCCGGTGGGGCTCTCCACCATCGCCGTCTCGGTCGGAGAGGAGCCCGACACGATAGAGGAGGCGTACGAGCCGTTCCTTATCATGGAGGGCTATCTCGAGCGCACGCCGAAGGGCCGCGTCGCGACCGAACTCGCGTGGAAGACGCTCGGACTGAAGCCGGCGGCACGCCAGGGCGAACTCGGGCTCTAGGACTCGAGCTCCACCGTGAAGGGGCCGTCGTTGAGGAGCCGCACCTTCATGTCCGCGCCGAAGCGCCCCGTCTGCACCCTGGCTTCGCCAAGCCGCTCGCGCAGGTGCCTCACGAAGCTCTCGTAGACGGGGACGGCGACGTCCGGCCTCGCCGCCTGCGAGAACCCGGGGCGGTTCCCGTGCGCCGTGTCGGCGTACAGCGTGAACTGCGAGACGACGACGACCGATCCGCCCACGTCGACTATCGAGCGGTTCGTCTTCCCCGATTCGTCCTCGAATATCCTGAGCTTCGCGATGCGCTCGGACATCCGCGCGGCGTCGGCCTCGGTGTCAGCGTGGGTGACGCCGAAGAGGACGAGGTATCCGATCCCGATCTCGGCGACCTTCTCCCCGTCGATGGCGACGCTCGCCTCCGCGACTCTCTGTACCAGTGCTTTCATGCCGTACATGATACTCCCCGAACGGCGCTTCTGTCAAGTACCCATCGCGGCGCATTTATGGTATACTATGCCGCAGCAGCCCATACAGTAGGGGGAACATGAACGACCTGACAGATCAGCTTAACCTCTTCATGCGAGTGCTGGAGTTCATAGGCACCTTCGCCGGCTCCATGTCCGGCGTCCGCCTTGCGTGCGTAAAGCGCTTCGACTGGTTCGGCGCGAGCGTCATAGGACTTGTGACGGCCGTCGGCGGAGGCACCCTGCGCGACGTGCTGATGAGGGTCGAGCCGTTCTGGATGTCCGACCCGCTCTACATCCTCGCATCCGCCGCGGCGGTCGTGGCGGTTGCGGTGTTCGGGCGCAGGTTCATCAGCGGACAGATCACGTGGTTCATCTTCGACACGATCTCCATCTCGCTCTTCATGATGATCGGACTCCAGAAGGCCGTCATCTACGGCTACAGGTCGTGGTGGTGCGCGACTATGCTGGGAGTCGTCACGGCGGTCTTCGGCGGCATCCTGCGCGACATCTGCATAAACGAGGTGCCGCTCATATTCCGCAAGGAGCTGTACGCCCTCGCGTGCGCGGCTGGCGGGGCCGCGTACTTCCTGCTGCCGCTCGCCGGGGTCGAGAACGCGTACGCGAGGAACCTGGTCGGCGTCGCCCTGATATTCGTGATCCGCGCATGCGCGATCAAGTACCACATCGGCGTGCCGGTCTTCCTCGGACACGGCACGGCCTTCCAGCACCACCACAGGCGCCGCGGCGACCAGGGCCAGCCCGGTTCGCCCCTGTAGAGCGGGCCGTTACGCGCCCTTGGCGCCCCCGACTCCGTCCGTCTTCACTTGTCTTTCATGATGCGAAATATCCGCTTCAGGCCTTTGCGGGCGAGGGAGCGGAGGGCGTCAAGCGATTCCTCGGTGAACGGATTGTGCTCGGCCGTCCCCTGAAGTTCCACGTACCGCCCGTCGTCGGTCATCACGACGTTCATGTCGACCTCGGCAGTCGAGTCGAGCGCATAGTCGAGGTCGAGCGTAGGCTTTCCGTCGCACACGCCGACGGAGACCGCCGCGACGCGGTGGACGATCGGGCTTTCGGCGAGTTTTCCGTCCGCGATCAGTTTTGCGACGGCGTCCTCGAGCGCGACCATGCCGCCGGTTATGGACGCGCAGCGCGTGCCGCCGTCCGCCTGAAGGACGTCGCAGTCGATGGTGATTTGCCGTTCGCCGAGTTTCGCCGTGTCGACCGCGGCGCGGAGGCTGCGTCCGATGAGCCGCTGGATTTCCGTCGAGCGCGCGTCCTGCCTCAGTTTCTTGATGTCGCGCTCCTTGCGTCCGCCGCCCGTGGAGGACGGCAGCATGGAATACTCCGCCGTCACCCAGCCCCTGCCGGTGTCTTTCAGGAACGGCGGCACCTTTTCTTCCACGCTTGCCGTGCAGAGGACCCACGTGTCGCCCCATTTTACCAGAACGCTCCCCGCGGCGTGCTTCGTGAAGTTCCGGACGAACTCCAACGGGCGCAGCTGGTCGCGCTCGCGCTTTCCCTGCTTCTTCATGGGCTGTCCTCCTTAAGACTACCTGCTTGCCCTCAAAGGCCGACCTTGACCTTCACTGCCGCGCCGACGCCGCCCGCGGCGTCCGCGCCGCTGTGCGAAACTGCGTTGAGCCCGAGCACCTCGGTCGGACCGATCCAGCCGGCCTTAACGCCGACGAAGCCGTAGAGCCACAGGGCGCCAAGAATCACCAATGCCAGTCCAATGACGGACGGCAGGACGCGCCTAAGCAGAATCTTTGCCATTTCAGAACTCCTTTCAACTTGTAGACATGAATATTATACCAAATCGCACAACTCACAACTCCAACTTCTTTCACCTTGCACTCAGCTGCCGGTAGCACTCGTAGGCGGCGATCGAGACGGCGTTGGCGAGGTTGATGCTGCGCGCGTGCTCGCCGGGCATCGGAATGCGGAAAAGCGACTCGCGGTAGCGTTCGTAGAAGCCATTCGGAAGACCAGACGACTCATTGCCGAACACAAGCGCGTCGCCCGGCTCGAAGCGGCAGTCGTAGAGCGACTTCTCGCCGTGCGTCGAGAGGAAATGGAAGCGCCGAGGCTTCGCCGCCGCGAGATAGTCCTCCCATGTGTCGTGCAGAGCGACGTCGAGGTGCGGCCAGTAGTCGAGCCCCGCCCGCGCGACATAGCGGTCGTCGAGCGCAAAGCCAAGCGGCCTCACGAGGTGGAGCGGGACCCCGAGCCCCACGCAAAGCCGCCCGATGGCGCCCGTGTTGTGCGGAATCTCCGGCCGCAGGAGGACTATGGAGAAGCCAGATGCCAAACGACAGTGCCGTCAGAATCCGAGATTGAGGATGGGGAAGACCATCGCGCCGCCCGAACCGCTGAAGTTGAGTATGCCCAACTGCACGCCGTGGAGGTCGCCTGTGAAATTGAGAACACCCAGCTGGAGCCCTACGGTCCTGGAAGCAACGTTGAGCGCACCGACCTGCGCGCCGACGCAGGCGCCGGCGAGATTGACCGGCCCTAGCTCGAGCCCCGTCATCGTGTCCGTCACGTTGTTTACGAGGCCAAGGTCCACCACGGCGAGATTCTCCACTTGCCCGTATCCAAGGTTGATCATGCCTCCAAAGACCGTGTGGGCCGGACTCGGCAACTGGATAGGCGGCGCTATGATCGAAAGACCAAGCGGCAGCCAGACCCTGGAGTCGCCGCCACCACGCTTAGAGCTACCATCCGCCGCGACGGCGAAGGCGCACACAAGAACCGCAACCGCAAAAACAAGTTTCTTCATTATGTCTATCCTTTCGCTTGGCGTACATTATACCAAATATAATGCCATAACGCGGGAAATCCGCCACGGAATGTTTAACATCTCGACACCGACCCTGAAGAACCGGCTCGCTTCGTTCGTCGCAAGCGCCACGCCCTGTCGGTCAGGTTTGTCTTGCCGTAGATTGTATATGCGCGAAGCGCGTTACATCCACTTCCTAAGCGTTGTTCTCGAGATTCCAAGCGCCGATGCCGCGCGCGTGACGTTGAGCGCATACTTGGCGAGGATGCGGCGCACGTGCTTGCGAATCGCGTCGTCGAGAAGTTCGGGGACGGTCTCGCGATCCGGCAGGTCGTCTTCCAGCAGCCCCGCGTTCATCTCACGATGCCGTGCCACAAGACGCTTGAAGTCCCCTTCACCAAGCACCGCCGCCCGCTCTAGGAGATTCATGAGTTCGCGCACGTTCCCCCTCGTTCCTTATGAGCGTCGCGAGATAGCGCCTGAACTTCACCGCGTCCCCGCCGACCTTGACTCGCCCGCCGCGCAGCACCTCCACCAGCCGAATGAATATCTCCTGGACGACGTCATCCTCCTCGCCCTCGCCGCCATGCTCTGCTGCAAAATTGCGAATAGCCGGAGCGTAGAGTTCAAAAAGCCGTGTCCACGCCGCCTCGTCACGTACGCCGGTATTTTCGGACGCGATATGGGCAAGGAGCGAGACAGGAGTGTTCGGCTGCTGTCGAGGCAATCTCGAGTTCGTTTGTCGACGGAAGCCTAAAGCGCGTGCCGAGCTGTAGATGCTCGACTTCGTACACCTCGCCCATTCCACCGACGCCTATTCGGCGAACTATGCGATAGTTTCCTATTGCGCTCTCGTTCTTCATATCGACAATCCACCGCCCGCCATCATTTCTCGTGGCGGCGCGTCGGGGAGTATATGCAGTCCGCTCCGTTCGAGGTCGATCCGCAGTGTCTGCATTTTGTAACCATGACAGTTTTCCTTTCGCCAAACATTATACCAAATCGCATGCTCCTGCGCGGCACTTTCGCAGCGGAACTGCCGCGTCACAGTGATGGAAACAGGGCGAGGCGCTCGAGGATCAAGGCGCGGACGCGGCGGCGGAATTCTTCCGAGAGAAACGAACGCTCAATCGCGGCGTCAAGATTTGACGCGAGCGGACGCAGTACGCGGCGGAGGGTGCGCGTGTATTGGACGTCATTGAGCCGCATGGTCGTAGCCGCAGTGCGGAAGTCCTTCTCGCAGAGCTTTCGGTTTTTCCCGTTTAGCGTAAGCGCAAGATCGTCTTCGTCCGTTGGCAGGACCGTCTTGACGGGGACCAAATCGTAGGCGGGGGAGAGGTGCCATTCCCCATTGTGTTCGCGTATGAGCGAGAAGTTCTTGAGGTGCATGTCGGAATTCCCGGTGACGAACGAAAATAAGACGAGTCCGAAGAACCGTACGGCGTCTTCGCCAGGGAACGCGGAGTGAGCCCATATCTGCCGCGCTATCTGCTCGTAGGAGCCGTAGTACTTCCTCTCGGCGCGTCGCTCGCAGAGCTGGCACATGTCCTCCATGTGCTTGATTCCGTCCGCGCGGTCCATGCGCCGTGTGAGATAGGCAAGCTCGCCGCTCGCCAGCCGCACGAGCCCGAACGTGGCCGTCTCGATTCCGCAGAGTTGCGCAAGAGTCATGGCGAAATGCTCCGCCTCTGGCAGTTCGGCGTACTGTCGAGTCGGGAGCTTCAGTATGTAGTCGCCGTCAAGGCCGACGAGCGTCAGACGTCCGCCTCCCTGCGGCGCGTGTTCTAGATGGACGGACAGCTTTGGCTGCACCCCGGGCACGCTGATCCGTGATTCGATGATGTTTCTTGCCAGACGGTTGAGCTCTTCGGTTGAATACGCAAAGGATGGCGCGGCCGACGAGCCGAAAAGCGATTTTGCACAGGCTGAATGGTACTCGGCGGATGCATCCGCCGTGATTTCGTTTCCGCAGACTAGACACCGTGCGCTCATTCCTTCACCTCCCTGACGCTGACCGCGCCGATGCAGTCCCGGCAACATGCGATGAGAAGTCCGAAACGGTCGCGCGGGTCAAGTTTCCACGTCTCCTCGGCGATGTCGAGAAGCCAGCCTTCGGGGATGAGTCCGTCAAAGAACGGGAAAAGATAGCGGTCCTCGTAGCTTTCCGAAGCCAGCGGCAAAGTGTTGCTGACGGGGAGCGGGTCTGTTCCGTTCAGATACTCTTTGTCGTACGCAAAGGCATAAGAGCCGTCCTCCGTTTCCCAGACGCGCCCAGCCTTTCTGTTGAAGAGAAAAACGTCAGCGCTTCTCATTTGCAAAGCTCCTGTCCATTTCGCCGACTGTGACCTGACCGCCAAACAAGGAAAGAACTTGGTTCACCTTGTCGAGCCGGACGGTCTGCTTTCCCTGCTCCAAGTCTCGGACAAAGCGCAGCCCTACGCCGGCATAGTCTGCAAGCATTACCTGCGTCATGTGCCGCTCCTTGCGTTTCATCTTTATCCATTGTGGAATCGTCATATCGTCTCCTATACCCGAACAGGTGTAGCATTTTGCCTTTTGCAAATATTATACCTTATCGGGTGCAGTTTTGTCAATGACGAGCCTATTATACCTCATCGGGTACAATATTGTGCGTCCCCGCACTTGACACGCAGTTTGCCAATCACGTGTCAAGGAAGTGCCGCGCCGACGAGCCGGGAGACGAGCTTGCCGTCGGCCTGGCCCTTGACGCGGGCCATGACCTCCTTCATGACGCGCCCCATGTCCTTCTTCGAAGCGGCTCCCGTCTCGGCGATTACCGCCTTGACGACTGCGGCGACCTCGTCCTCCCCGAGCTGTGCCGGAAGGTATTTCTTCAGGAGGTCGAGCTCCTTCTTCTCCGCGTCGGCGAGCTCCCCGCGCCCCGCGGCGGTGAACTGCGCTATCGACTCCTCGCGCTGCTTCGCGCCCTTCGAAAGGACGGCAAGGACGGCCTCGTCCGTCATTTCCCTGCCGGCGTTCACCGTGAGGTCCTTCGCCTTCGCGATAACCCCGCGGATTGCGTTCACCGCCACCATGTCATGCTCCTTCATGGCGGCCTTCATGTCCGCCATCAGCCTATCGTAAATTTCAGACATTTGATTTTCCCTTTCCAAGTCGCACTATTATACCAAATCGCATGCCCGCCGCGGCAAGTCCGGCCACTCGCGGTCTTCAGCCGACAATGGGGACCGGCGGGCGCTTGCACCGTCCGTGGAGCAGCATCGAGC
>Ga0265298_10008127_pt1 | contig 12641 bp, 8 predicted proteins | sample AusTroGonzalo_MG_3_FD_193486 | JGI IMG/M metagenome (GOLD analysis project Ga0265298, IMG submission 193486) | Bovine rumen microbial communities from tropical cattle in Woodstock, Queensland, Australia - Gonzalo_01 | ecosystem: Host-associated > Mammals > Digestive system > Stomach > Rumen ... | reverse complement strand
AGTTCTCGGCACGTTGGTATTGATGCCCGTACCGATAACAATGTAATTGATTTTGCCAAATTCGGCGCTCATCTCCGTCAGGATGCCCACCATCTTTTTCCCTTCCAGCAGTACATCATTGGGCCATTTGATCTTCGCGTTGACGCCTTTGTACTTATTGATTGCCTTGATGACAGCTACCGCCGCCAGCAATGTACATTTGGAAGCTTCCGAAGGCATGAACGGCGGACGTAACACCACACTGCACCAGACACCGTAGCCCATAGGTGAAAACCAGCCCCGGGACAGACGCCCTTTTCCATGGGTTTGTTCTTCCGCAATCACAGTCATGCCATCGGCACAACCCTGGTCTGCCAGTTTTTTCCCTACATTGTTGGTGGAATCTTCCAGACGGACCGTATAATGGATGTGATGCCCTAGCCATTTGGTTTCCAGGTGCGCGATGATTTCCTCCGGACTTAGCAGGTCCGGCGCTTTGTGCAAAATGTATCCCTTCTTGGGTACCGACTCGATATCATAGCCGGTGTTCTTCAATGACTGGATATGTTTCCAGACAGCCGTACGGGAAACCCCCAGCTTTGCGGAGATCTCTTCTCCAGAAACAGGCTCCGGCATACTTTCACGCAACAAGCCTAAAATTTTGGCACGCATAGCAACGCCTCCGAATTTTATGATGTCTAAGACGGGCCATTATAACCATCCGCTGTCAGCCAAAATCACCGACAGGCTGTTCCATTGCCGCCAATGCCGGACCGTCCTCCGTCAGATATCCCTGACTCATAAGTTCCTGCAACTGTCTGCCGTCCAATGTTTCTTTCTGCATAAGGGTCTCCGCAATCAGCACCAGCTTATCCATATTTTCCAGCAGTAGTTTCTCAGCACCTTTATAGGCTTCATCCATCAGGCGGCGTACTTCTTCGTCAATGACAGCCGCCACTTCATTACTGTAACGTTCACGGGCAATATCCCTGCCCAGGAATACTTCTTCTTCCGGATGACCAAAGGTCATGGAGCCCAGACGGTCGCTCATTCCGTACTGACAGACCATTTTCCGCGCTAAGGCTGTGGCTCGCTGCAAATCGCTGCTGGCCCCGCTGGAAATATCCTTCAGTACAATGGCCTCTGCAACACGGCCACCCAAAAGCATCTGCAATTCATCCAGCATTTCCGATTTCGTCTGGTAATTGCGATCCTCCTTGGGCAGGCTCATAGTATAACCGCCCGCACGGCCCCTGGGAATAATCGTTACCTTATGCACAACACTGACATCATTATGAAGCAGGCCAATCAATGTATGACCTGTTTCATGGTACGCTGTCAGCTTTTTCTCCGGTTCGCTCACCAGGTGGCTGCGGCGCTCCGGTCCCATGACCACACGTTCCGCCGCTTCATTCATGGCCTTCATATCGATCATTGGCACGTTGCGACGGGCAGTAAGCAATGCCGCTTCGTTAACCAGATTAGCCAGATCCGCTCCGGTAAAACCGGTTGTCTGTTTGGCAATCGTGGCCATATCAACATCCGGCGCCATAGGTTTGCCTTTGGCATGAACCTGCAAAATCGCTTCCCGGCCACGCATATCCGGACGGTCTACAACTATCTGCCGGTCAAAACGTCCCGGACGCAATAAAGCATGGTCTAAGATATCCGGTCGGTTCGTGGCTGCAATCATAATGATACCTTCGTTAATCCCGAAGCCGTCCATTTCAACCAATAACTGGTTCAGGGTCTGTTCCCTTTCGTCGTGACCGCCGCCTACACCGGCGCCGCGCTGACGGCCCACCGCATCAATTTCGTCAATAAAAACGATACAGGGCGCGTTCTTTTTGGCCTGGTCAAACAAGTCACGGACACGGGAAGCGCCGACGCCCACAAACATTTCCACAAAGTCCGAACCCGAAATCGTGAAGAACGGTACGCCGGCTTCGCCTGCCACAGCCCGGGCCAGCAGGGTCTTGCCTGTGCCGGGAGGCCCGTACAACAACACACCTTTGGGAATCTTCGCGCCCAGCGCATTATACCGCTGGGGATGCTTTAAAAATTCCACAACTTCCTGCAGTTCCTGTTTCGCTTCATCTGCGCCGGCTACATCTTTGAATGTAATTTTGTTTTTGCTTTCGTCATAGCGGCGGGCGTTGCTCTTGCCGAAATTCATCATCCGGCTTCCACCGCTGCTCTGGTTCATCAGCATAAACCAGAGGCCAACCACCAGGATCATGGGCAGCAGAGTACTCAACAGCGTCGCCCACCAGGGAGTCTGGGGCGGCAGTTCCGCCTTAATCTCCACATCCCGGGACCGCAACGTTGCAATCAGGGTGGAATCGTTAGGAGCAACCGTAGTAAAAGTCTTGCCGTCCTTTAACAACCCCGTAATAGAATTCTCGGTAATCTTGACAGACCTGACCTCATCTTGTTGCACATGCTTCATGAAGGCAGTATAAGATATATCCGTCTTATTCGTGTTGCCGGCGGAATAATGATCCATCACCCAAATTGCCGCAACCACAATCAGTAAATAAAAGGCAACGTTTTTAAAAAATTTAAACAAAAACGTTTCCTCCTTTCCAAGTTAATCAAATTCAAAAACCAAAAATTAAACCCCATCAATTAAGTCCGGGCGTAAACCGCAGGCTTTAAAACACCAATAAAGGGAAGATTTCGGTAATCCCCCGCATAGTCGAGGCCATACCCTACTACAAATTCATCCGGAATGGTAAAGCCCACATAATCCGCTTCCAGACCATTCTGCCGTCTGTCTTCTTTATCACACATTGCTACGGTTTTTATGGAAGCAGGCTTTTTGGTTTCAAGCAATGTCTTGACCCGCGCAAAGGTCAGGCCGGTATCGATAATATCATCTACCAGCAATACATGCATGCCGGCAATGTCGTCCTTTACATCCAGGCGCACAGCTACACTTCCCGATGTGGTAGTACCGTCACCATAGGAAGACGCTACCATAAATTCCATCCGTACAGGTATGGACATAGCCCGGCTCAGGTCACAGGCAAAATACGCGGCGCCTTTCAGCAGGCAAATGATGATCACACGTTTCCCCGCATACTCTTTGGAAAGCTGCTCTCCCAGTTCCTGCACTCGTTTTTTTATCTGCTCTTCACTGATTAGAACTGCTTTTATATCTTCATGCATCACAAACACCATCCTTATTTAATATTTATAAACAGCCAGCCCTGTTCCGGGGCCGGATCTTCTGAACCTGTTTGTCCTGCACCCCACCGGGCATTGGCGATGCCGGGAATCCATACGATCTCATTCCCAACCGCCGCAACTACCAGTCTGTCCCTGTCTTCCACAGGCACTTTACACTCTATCAGATACTTTTTCAGAGTTTTATGCCCGGTACCTTTTAACGGAGATATCCTGTCGCCCGCCTGTCTGTACCGGAACATCAGCGTATCTCCCAGCCTTTGCAGCCGGTGCAGGGGATAGACCATCTGTGCCCGGTACCGATACACCGGCATGTCTTTTACAATACGCAACTGAACGAGCCTGTGATCAGGAAAAGAAACTTCCAGCATCTCTCTTCCATGATCCGATAATTCTTCGGAAAGCCCTGCCAAGTTGACAGCATATTTCCAGCTGTCATTATTCTGCAAACCTTTTAATTGCTCTCCAAAGAATAATAATAGTTTATCATAAGAATACAATGCTTGCCAACTGCCTGGCAGTAAAATTTTTTTACCGCTGCCACGATTTTCTATCAGCTGCTCTAAATCATTCAAGTTCATTCCGGACAGTTCTGCCATTGCGCCCGCACGGTGCCAGAATTGCCGCAACACCCTGAACCGTAATGCCGGGGGGACATTTTCCCAGCCTCCAACCTGCAGAACGCCGCTCCACTCCCCGACAGGAGCTATCCATCTTTTCTGTAATTCAGCTGCAGCCAGTTCCTCCAAAAACAACCCATCGGTTTGGAGATGTTCTGCCGTCCTGCATAATATATCTGTTACAGAGGGAGAAAATCTTTCTTCCAACAAGGGAATCAGAATTTTTCGAACCCGGTTGCGCGCAAAATACAAGTCCTCGTTCGTCGCGTCTTCCCGCCAGGCAATGTTCCTGTCCGTACAATACTGGCGTAACTCCGCAGCGGAAAGAGAGAGAAGCGGACGCAAGATTCTGTTTTGCCGGAACCGGATAGCCCCCAGGCCACGTGTCCCCGAACCGCGCAGAAGCCGCAGCAGGAACGTTTCCGCCTGATCGTCCTTCTGATGCGCTGTCAGGATAAAGTCAGCCCCCGTTTCATCCGCACATTGGAAAAGAGCCTTATAACGAAGCCGGCGGGCCGCATCTTCCAGCGACAGCTTTTCTTTTTCCTGTAATTCGCGGGCGTCAACATGTTTACAGCAAAAGATTATCCCTCTCTGCCGGCAAAACTCTTCTACATAAAAAGCGTCTTCCCGGCTTTCCCTCCCCCTTATACCGTGTTCCACATGACATACGGTAAAGCGGAACCCGCAACGCTGCAGAGCATCCGCCAGAGCCAGGGAGTCGGCGCCGCCGCTGACTGCCGCCACATAATGTTTTGTAATATCAAGTTTTGCCCGTAAAATACGGGGCACTTTGTCCAACACTGTTTCTTTCATGATCATCGCGTATCCCGATGCCCTTCAACTTACGGCACAAAACAGATTTCATGACCAACTGCGCCTGAAAAACAAAAAAGGCACCCTTGCTGAGTGCCTGTTCTTTTACCGATCACGGCTCGCACCGCGGCCTCCGCGCTTAGATTCCGTGTTTCTGCGTAAATCCAGCAGACGGTCATCGCTGTCTTTCATAAACTTGGATAATTTATCTTCAAAAGACAACGGACCCGCCTGATGGGGAACCCGCTTTTCCACAACAGGCGCCTCTTTAGGTCTTGCAGGCTTGGCAGGAGCTTCCGGCTTTTCTTCAAGCTGTTTCAAAGAAAGTGCAATCTTTCCGCGCGCATCGATTGACAATACCTTTGCTTTCACTTTCTGATGCTCTGTTAAAAAGTCATGCACATCCTTAACATAAACATTGGATACCTCGGAAATATGAATCAACCCAACTTTTCCTTCGGGAAGCTGAAGAAACGCGCCAAAATTAGTAATGCCTGTCACTTCACCTTCTACGACAGCTCCAACTTCAATTGCCATAAAACCAAAAATCCTCCTGCTTTAAAAATAAGACTGTATAATTTTACCACCAGAAAAGAACCAGTGTCAATAAAAATGCTAATTGTCAGCCTTTTTTTCAGTACTTTCTACTTTTCCCTGCTTTTCTTTTTTGTCATTCTGCTTTGGTTCCGGGTTTTGCTTGTCTTTGTCCTTGACAATAAAAATCGGCACCTCATCTTTTTTTACATAATTATGGTCTTCCCGTGCCAGCTTTTCAATATATTTAGGATCATATAAACGTTTTCGTTCCGCTTCCAGGTCAGCCTGTGCCTTCTGCAGTTCTTCCACCCGTTTCTGGGTTGCTTCCGTCTCTTTCTGAATCTGGTAAATTTTATATTCCTGCCGGCCCAGGATAGCCACAAAGATAATGACAAGAACGATCAGGACCCGGCGAAAATCTCTGGCTATACGGCTTTTCTTTTCATTGTCCCGAGCTGCCATGCTGTTCACTCTCCTCACAGAAAAATCCGCTGTACTTAAGTATAACAAAAAAACAGAAGACAGGCAATGACGACCATCTGTTATCCGGCAAACTTAATCATTACTTTTTTCGCTTTTTTTAGCCTCATCCCAAAAACGGTCCAGCTCGTCCAGCGAATACTCTTTCCAGTCTTTCCCCGACTCCGTGACACAGTCCTCCACATGTTCAAAACGTGTTACAAAACGATTGTTGCAGCGGTTTAGGGCCGTTTCGCTGTCCAGACCCAGGTGCCTTGCAAAGTTGACCATGGAAAAATAGAAATCGCCCAGTTCTTTTTCCATTTCCTCCGGATTCTGCAGGGCAACAGCTTCGTTAAACTCATTCCATTCTTCCAGTACCTTTTTCTTTACATCTTCGGTCTCTGTCCAATCGAACCCCACTTTGGCAACCCGTCTCTGGATTTTATGGGCCCGCAACAGGGACGGTAGACCTTTGTAGATACCATCCAGTACCCGCTTTCGTTCCGGTTTTTCCTGCAATTTGATGGCATCCCAGTTGGTAAGCACTTCTTCGCTGTTGGCAACTTTGACCGTACCGAACACGTGGGGATGCCGTTCAATCAGTTTATCCGTCACGCCGTCGATGACATCCTGCAGAGTGAACATTCCTTTTTCCTCGGCCATGCGGGAATGGAACACTACCTGCATCAGGATGTCTCCCAACTCCTCCGCCATACCATGGGTATCTTTATCATCCACAGCCTCCAGAAACTCGTAACACTCTTCGATCAGGTTCGCCCGAATCGTGTCAAAATCCTGTTCCCTGTCCCAGGGGCAACCGCCCGGCTCGCGCAAAACCTGCATCACATCCGCAAGGGGGCGGACATCAAACTCCGTTTTGCGTTTTAACAGCGGGAAACGCTTCCAATGGCCTGCTTCATCCGCAACATCAGTCCACTCTTCTTCCGTCCCCATCCCAGACACCGACTGCAATACCTCCTGCGGCTGGCGGGGAATGAACACACTGGTCAGGTGATCGATCGCCGGCTGCCTGTCAATCTCGAAGAGCGGTACCTTCCGGCACTCTTCCTCTTCCAGCCCCAAATTGCGGAGAAAATACACTTCCGTCTCGTCCGGCAGGATATCCATCAGGGCCAGCTTCATATCGGAAGCCACTATCTGATTATAGACCTGCGTCACCATCAGAGGATACTGTCCCGCATCCGACAGGGCAGAAAAATCCTGGGCATCAATGATCCGCAGTCCCTCAATGGGATCGATACCCAATTCCACGTAGGCCAGGTCCAAAAAGCTCATGGCAGGCTTAACGGTCAAAGGGATATGGCAATGCTGTGCTTTTTCACGCAGCAGCGCTACGGTCCTCTCCGCTACCAGCGGACTGCCGGGAACCGCATAGACTACATCTTTTTCTTTCGCCTGCTCAATGACAAAAGACGATATCTTATCATATACTTCTTCAAAAGTTGCTTCCTTTTCATACCACCCGTCACAGGAAATAAAAGAGATGCCACGGCGTTTTATTTCTGCAACTGTGGGATGAATCTCGGTCCGCAGGATCACAAACCGTTCCTCCAGGAGCTGCAGCGTTTCCAAAGACAGATGCCCGGCTGCGCCCGGCCCCAAACCGACAATTGTCAGTGTTCCCTTAACTGCGCTATGGTTATGTTTCGCCTTATTATCCAATTCCATAAGCCTAACCTCCGAACCACATATCATTCAGCGTTCCAGAACGCCTTCACTATCTTCCCAATCACCGGTAGCTGTACAGCCTCTTCCCGTGTCAGACAGCCCAGCAGCACCACCGCTGCCGCATAAACCAAAACGGATACCGCCATACCACTGAGCAAAGCGGCAACAATCCCGCCTTTAACCATAAAGGACACCGATACCGCTTTTCCGGCCATGCCCATGCACACCGAAGCCAGCAAAATCTTCAGACTGTCCCGAACCGGAAATGGAATCCCGTAACGATACAGGAAAAAGATATTGATCAGCGCCACCATGGCAAAATTCAGATTGGATGCCCAGGCCGCCCCCAGAATATGAAAGGCCGCCACCGATGTCAGCTGCCATACCGCCACCGCTTTCACTACGGCCCCGAACAGCATGTTCCACATGGGAACCGCCGTCTTGCCGATTCCCTGCAAGGCTCCCGTAGTAACCTGGAAAATCCCCAGGAAGGCAATCGAAGGCGCCAGGTGGGCAATCACCGGCGCTGCTTTCATCGTGCCGTACAACGTGCCGGATATGGGACCTGCCAGCGTCCACATCCCGACAGATGCCGGAATGACCACAAGCATACATATTTTTAAAGCAGATGTTGTCTTTCTTAAAATCTCATCCGGACGCTGCAGCGTACAGGCTTCCGAAACCGCCGGTACCAGGCTCGCTGCCAGCGACATCGTCGGAATCGTGGCCATCATCATCAGCGGCTGGGCCATGCCGGTGAGATAACCGAACAGGGTCGTAGCCGCTTCCACGCTAAAGCCGGCCCTGCCCAGGCCGTTCGGAACCAAAAGCATATCAATGCTGCTGGTAACCGGTATCAGCAGGTTGGCACAGGAAACAGGAATCGCCAGCCGTACCAGACGCCGGGCAATAGATCCCACGCTTTCTTCCACGGTTTCTATTTGTTCTTCAATTTTCAGTTTCCATTCTTTACGGGCTTTCCGGTAAAACCAGGTGAGAACTGCCAGCCCCGTCAGTCCGCCAGGCACTGCGCCAAACGCCGCACCGGCCGCCGCATATTCCAGCCCGCGCGGAAGCAGGAACCATGCCAGGCCGATCATGACCAGCACACGCACCAGCTGTTCCAAAATCTGGGAAACAGCCGGAGGCGTCATCATCTGATACCCTTGGAAATAACCCCGGAAGCTGGCCAGGATACTGGAAAAGAAAACGGCAGGTGTCAATACTACCAACGCATAATAAGCCCGGCTGTCCCGGATCCAGCCGCTGCTTACAAAGTACCCGGCCAGACCGTACAGGATCAGCGCAAAACACAAGCCAAACACTGCCATCAGCCCCAGCGTGACCTTAAAAATCCGGTGAGCCTGGGCATAATCGTTTTTGGCCACCTTTTCCGCAACAATAATTGAAACCGCCACCGGCACACCGGCCGAACAGATTGAAAGCATAAGCAGGTAAAACGGATAGGCCATCTGATACAAACCGATACCCTCGCCCCCCAATAAACGGGAGAGAAGGATGCGGTTTACCGAGCCGATGACTTTAACCATCAAGCCTGCAACGGTTAGAATCAAGGCCCCTTTCAGAAATTTATCCTTACCCATTTTACGGCTCCCATTACAACGTTAATCACAACAGCAGCAAAAAGGTGCTGCAGTTCTATTTTATCAGTTTCACAAGATTTTTTTCAAACCATTCCAGCGGTTCTATTTCCAGTCTGGCAGTCCGGAACAGCAACACGTTTTCCTTTCCCGGAAGCAGCTGCATATAACGGCTGTTCTTTTCCGCCATCTTTACCAGCGCGTCCCCGTTCACTTCCGAATGCTGCGCGAACGTAATGCGGATCATACCTGCCCGCACATTGATCCGGAGAATCTTCAGCTTACGGCATACCGCCCGTAGTTTAGCCAGACGCCATAACAGCTCCACTTCTTCCGGCGGCGTCCCGAAACGGTCTATGATCTCATCCATCAGATCCTCTTCCTCACCCCAGGCCAGGTCCACGAACCGGCGGTACAGCTCCAATTTGTACCGGGGATTGGCAATATAAGAATCCGGAATATAGGCATTCAACGGAATCTCCAGAATCGGATCCGGCTCCCGTTCCACATGCAGGGAACCATTTTGCAGCCGTTTAATCGTCTGTTCCAGCAGATCACAGTAAGCAGCGAACCCGATACCGGCAATATAACCATGCTGCTGCGGTCCCAGCAGGTTGCCGGCCCCGCGGATCTCCAAATCCCGCATGGCAATCTTAAAACCGGCTCCCAGCTCCGTAAAGTCACGGATCGCCTGCAACCGCTTGGATGCTACTTCACTGAGAGACTTGTTTCGTTTATACATAAAGTAGGCGTAAGCCAGGCGGGAAGAGCGGCCTACCCTGCCCCGCATCTGGTACAACTGGGACAGGCCGAAATTCTCCGCCCCGTCCACGATGATCGTATTAGCCAGAGGCACGTCCAAGCCGTTTTCTACAATAGTGGTACATAACAGCACGTCACAGCTGCCTTCGTAAAAAGACATCATGGCATCTTCCAGCCTGTCTTCACTCATCTGTCCGTGACCGACACGTACATTGATACCCGGCACCAGTCTGCCCAGCCGTTCCGCAATTAGCGGCAGACCGCTGACGCGGTTATGGACGTAATAAATCCGCCCGCCCCGGCGCAGTTCCCGCTCCAGTGCTTCCTTGATCATGCCCTCATCATATTCCGCCACATAGGTCTCCACCGGCAGACGGTCTTCCGGCGGCGACTCAATCAGGCTCATATCCCGGCTGCTGACCAGGGCCATATGCAGCGTACGGGGAATCGGTGTGGCCGATAAAGCCAGCACGTCAATGCCCTTTTTCCACTGCTTGATCTTTTCCTTCTGGGCCACGCCAAAACGTTGTTCTTCGTCAATAATCAAAAGCCCCAGGTCTTGGAACTCCACATCAGCCTGTAACAGACGGTGTGTCCCGATTACCATATCAATATCGCCCTGCTCCAGCTTTTTCAGGGTCTGGTTAATCTCTTTACCAGATACAAACCGGCTGACCATAGCGATCCGTACCCCGAAAGGTTCCAATCTCTCCCGGCAGGTAAGCATATGCTGCTGTGCCAGCACCGTCGTGGGCACCAGCATGGCCACCTGTTTTCCATCCAGTACCGCTTTAAACGCGGCCCGCAGTGCCACCTCTGTCTTGCCGTAGCCCACATCGCCGCACAGCAGTCGGTCCATGGGGATCGGTTTTTCCATGTCCGTTTTGATTTCCGCAATAGCTTTCAGTTGGTCCGGTGTTTCCTCAAAGGGGAACCGTTCCTCAAACTCCCGCTGCAGATCCGTATCCGGCGCATAAGCATATCCGTTGGTAATCTTTCGCAGGGCATAGAGGCGGATCAGTTCCTCCGCCAGCTGGGTAATTGCAGTGGAAGCCTTGGTCTTCATCCGCTTCCAGTCGGCGCCGCCCATCTTGGACAGTTTCGGCGTAATGCCTTCGCTGCCCACATACTTGTGCAGCATGCCGACCTGGTCTACCGGTACATACAGACGGTCGCTGCCTGCGTACTGCAGTAGGAGGTAGTCCCGGTGCATACCATCTACCAGCATATTTTCCACACCGATATAACGGCCGATACCGTGCACATCATGCACCACATAATCGCCGCCCTTAATATCGGTAAAGTATTGCAGCTGGGCGCCCTTATGCCGCGATTTAAAACGGCGGCGCCGCTGCAGTCCGTAAATATCATTCTCTGTCAACAGAAACCAGGATTCATTCCAGAATCGGAACCCGCTGAACAGTTCCCCAAAGCCCACATTGACTTTATGGATATCTTCCGGCGCATCTGCCAGGCAGACGGAAGGAATCCCCCGCTGCTGCAGGCTCTCCGTAATCCCCCGGGCCTTCATGGCAGTGCTCATCATAATATAAGGCTGAATTCCTTCAGCCAGCAGATTCTGCAAGTCTTCTATCAGGCGATCGATACTGCGGTTATAAGAAGTCACCTTGCGTACCGGAACCTGCATATGTGAGAAATCAGCAAAGCAGTTGCTATCCAGGGCGGAAACCGCAATCCCCTGCTGCTTTTCTTCCATGTTCCAGATTTCATCCGGCGTCCAGAGTTCTTCCCTATATGTTTGTCCCTCTTTATACAGATGTTCCAGCGTTTCCTTTAACTGCGCCGGTTCATCCAGCACAAATAAGGTTTCGTCAGCTCCGTATTCTCTGATATATGCGTCAAAGGTTTCCTCTGTCCGCATCTGCAGAGGAGCAATCTTCAATTTTTCCGCATTTTCCAGCGAGCGTTTGGTTGCAATATCAAAAAAGCGAATCCCGTCTATATCCGCATCAAACCATTCAATACGTACAGGATTTCCGCTGTTCAGGGGAAACACATCAATTATGCCGCCCCGTACCGAAAACTGTCCGATAGTATCCACCTCATCGGTACGCTCATATCCCATGGCAGCCAGTTTTTCCATAAAGCGTTCCTGTTCCAGCATCATACCGACAGATAGTTCCATACTGTTCCGGGACAACCCGGAAGGCCGGGCCTGCTTCTGGAGCAACGCTTCGGCTGTTATAAAAACGATTCCTTTTTCGTCACCGGCAATCATGCGAAGAGCTGCCGCACGCCCCGCCTGTATTTCCAGATTTCGGCTGTCCGCCTGTACACGGGGCAGGTTCGTAGGATAAAACTCCTGCAGCGGCAGTTCCGGATACAGGTACCCCAGTGTCTGCCGATATTCCCGCACTGCATCGCGCCCAGACACCAAAATTACCAGCGTATCCGCATTTACAGCCTGCTGCAGGGCGCACAAATACAAGGCTTTGACGGTTCCGTCCAGCCCTGACAAAACACAGCCTTTTTTATTTTTATACAACGCCGCTGCAGCCTGTAACTCCTTTACCGCAGCCAGACGTTCCAGTAAGCGTTTTTTCATGAAAATTGGTTCCTGAATAAACTGCAAAAAGAGGTCATGGCAAGGCCGTGACCTCTATAATATGGTATCACAAATATGCCCTAAATACAATGACGAACACAAAAAAGCCTTGCAGCTTTTGAACTGCAAGGCTTTCACTTTTATGTTATTCAGCGGTTATCTCGTCAGAATCTGCCGGATATCGAATCATCTGAAGAAGCGCTGCCGACGGCCCGCTTAATTGCCATGGCATATATCACTGAAACTTATGCCTTCTGTGCTTTCTCTTTCAACGTCTCAGGGAAAAAGCCCGTCTCTTTGATGATGTCAAGGATTTCCTGCTCCTTGGTGGTGGTCATCAGTTTCTCCCGTTCTGCCTCGGTGAACCGTGAGAGCGGCCCTGCCAGCGACACAGAAAGCTCTTCTTCCTTGGTTTCCTCC
>Ga0265298_10008126_pt1 | contig 12642 bp, 8 predicted proteins | sample AusTroGonzalo_MG_3_FD_193486 | JGI IMG/M metagenome (GOLD analysis project Ga0265298, IMG submission 193486) | Bovine rumen microbial communities from tropical cattle in Woodstock, Queensland, Australia - Gonzalo_01 | ecosystem: Host-associated > Mammals > Digestive system > Stomach > Rumen ... | reverse complement strand
GTCAAAGGTAAGGCTTCCGTCGGCATTGGTCATGTCGCGGTAGTTTTCGGGCAGGTCGCTGTATTCGACCACGCCGGGCTTGTTGTTCTGCAAGGCGAAAATGCCCACCTTTTCGTTCGGGCCGGCTTTGTGCACCACCTTGGAGGCAGACATGCTGCGGCCTTCGCTGGCGAGTGCGCCGATAAATGCCGGGTCGCAAATGCGGCAGAGGGCGTTGTCCACGCTGTAAAGGAATACGTAGCGCACGCCCTTTTCAATCAACCAGGCAAGCGTTCCGCTCTGGGCAAGCGCACGGAAGCATCCGCCGTTTCCATCGGGAACGAGAGCCAGTCGGTCGTTGTCGACAACGGCTTTGCCTTCGGGGGTCAGGGCGCAAATCGTACCTTGTTCAAAGAATCGGATGTTTTCGCGGGCATAACCGAAGAAGTTGTGTTCGGTAAAGAAGTTGACGGTCGCTTCGTGGTTCAAGGGACTCGTCATAATGCACCACGGAATGGCGTGGCCCACTTGTGCGGCCAAGTTCTGCAAGCGTTCTGCCTGCAGCTGGAACAAACTCTTGTGGCTCGGAAGGCCAATGTCGAACATGCCCTTGGGGCCATCGAAACCGAGGCGGGAACCTTGACCGCCTGCAACCAGGAATGCGGCTACCTGGCCCTTGCCCAGCAAGATTTCGCCAGTTTCTTTCCAAAAGTCGTAGCGCAAGTCGTCGGTTGCAATCTTGAACGGCATGGGCTTCAAGTCGCCCGACACGTTGTCGTCCAACGAGGCACTAGATTTTTCGGTGTAAAGGGCTTTCAGTTCTTCCCAATCCTGGGTCGCGATGTCGCGTTCCAAGGCTTTGCGGGCATCGCCGCTCAAAGACTCAAGCTTGGCGACCAACTCTTGCTGGCCGGCTGCATTCAAAGTTTCGATAATGTCCATATTCTACCTAATGCCGAAGAATATCACCATGCTCACGATGAGCGCAAAGATGCTCACCAGGTGCATGCGCCATACGATTTTAGAATTCATCAAGGGCTTGCTCGGGAATCGTCCATCCCACTTCTTCTGGTAGTGGTGGTGGAGCGGAGCGCAAAGGAAGATGCGCTTGCCTTCGCCGGTGGTTTTCTTGGTGAACTTGAACCAGCTAATCTGGAGCAACACGGAGCATGCTTCAGCGATGATGATAATGCAAACGATGGGGAGGAAGAGTCCTGCCTGCACCAGAATAAACATAATGCCAATGGCTGCACCAAAGCCCACGGAACCGGCGTCGCCCATGTAGATTTCGGCGGGAGGGCTGTTGAACCACAGGTAGGCGAGCAATGCACCTGCAATGGACATGGCCAGCGGGAACAATTCATCGCAGCCGGGCAGGTACGGAACGCTCAAGTACTGGCTAAAGATAAAGTTGCCGCTCACGTAGGCCACCAGTCCGACAAACACCATGCTGGAAAGAATCGGCACAGAAACAAGGCTGTCGAGACCGTCGGTAAAGTTTGTACCGTTGGCAGAGGCGGCAATCACAAATGTCATAAAGCCCACGAAAATCCAGTTGGGCAAATGAATCTGGAACACGTCAATGGGACAGAAGGGGATCGTCAGGTCGCCCTTGAGTTCAGGAATGAACTTGTAGCAGAAAATGGCGACTACCAAGCTGAACAAGAAATACAGGAAAAGTCTCAGGCTGCTAGAGATACCGTCGGCCTTGTCCATATAGTCGGCGGCCTTGAGCTTGCCGAGCTTAATAAGGCGCTTGGCCTTGACCTTAGCGATGTCGTCGATGGCGCCCACCGCAGAGAATGCGGCAAGCACAATCAAGGTTGAAATGGTATAGCCGTTCATCTTGCATACCAGGAGCGACACGATTTCAACCACAATAACCAGGAGCAGGCCGCCCATAATCGGGGGAGACTTGGATTTGCCGTCTTTATCGAAGTCAGAAGTCGCATCGAGGCTCTGGAGCTTGCGGATATAGACCGGCATAAAGGTCATGACGAGGATGATAGAGAGCATGGCAGCTGTACCTGCGCGGAACAGACGGCCATCAAAAAGATCGATATTCGTTAAATGATAAAGCCACTGACAAAGCATGTAGCAATAATAAAAAAATATAGGCGGATTCGCTGTAAAATTTCTAAATTATAGGGCATGAGTGAATTCCATATTGACTGTCCGCATTGTGGTACATCCTTTGACGCCCAGATCCAAGGGGACGGCGCCAACATGATGGTGTTTTGCTGCGCCCGCTGCAAGACTCCTTTGATGTATTATCATGGCGAGGTCGCTGAACTGGATCGCGACGAATTTGCCGGGCTGCGCAAGAAGCTGAGCCGTGCAATCGATGCCGTTGTTAGCAACGGTGGTGCCATGGGTGCGGTTGCCGAAGCCCTTAAGAAGATGGTGGAAGCCTCCGAAGCTCTGGCCGAAGAACGTACCGAAAAGGGCGAAAACTTGCCCACTCCGCGGGAAGGCTCCGCTCCGTCGGAATTTGAAAATGTGGCCGAAAAAATCGCTGGTGCCATGGCATCTAACGAGGCTGAAGATTTACGTGCGGAATCGGTTCGCCCGGCTGTTATTTCGGACGATATGCTTTCGGACCTGCAGAAAGACCTCGACGAATTGGATGTCGATAGCTTCTTGAGCAAACTCTAGAGGCTTTTAGGGCCATTTATGCTTGAATTTTTCATTGCAGCCTTAGTGGTGGGAATTGCTCCCGGCCCCGATAATTTGTTTGTCCTTACGCAAAGTGCAACTCACGGCGCCCGAGCCGGTTTTTGTGTGATTTTGGGCCTTTGCACGGGTATTTTGGTGCAAACAGGGCTTTTGGTGGCGGGCGTTTCTGCCTTGATTGCCGCCAGCCCGACGGCTTTCTTTGTAATGCAGTGCCTGGGGGCCGCATACCTGCTCTATTTAGCCTACAAAAGTTTTCAGGTCCGCGCTGGCACGGTGGTGGACGGACATGCCAAGGGGGCGGAAACGTCGTTGCCGGGGCGCAAGCTTTACCTGCGCGGCGTCATCATGAACTTGACGAACCCGAAGGCAGTCCTCTTTTTGCTTTCGTTCATTCCGCCGGCAGTTAAAATGGACCGTCCCATTCATCCGAGTCTGCAAATCGCACTTCTCGGGTTGGAATTTATTGCCGCGACGCTGATTGTGTTCGGCTCGGTCGCGATTTTGGCGGGCGCCGTCAAAAAGTTCCTGCTGAATAGCCCGAAAGCGAACCGCAACCTCAACTGGTTTAGCGGCGTCGTGTTCGTGCTGCTGGCTTTTGCCCTGTTCTTAGTTTAAGGCTACTTGAGCTGCGTCGTGATGTCGATGGTGCCGCCACGGCCAAACTGATCCATGTAGGTCAGTTTCCATGTGAACGAAGCCGGGGTTTTATCTGAAGTGTTGATGAGACGCACCGAGAATTCTCTGGCTCTTTCGGGGATAATCCAACCTTGGCATTTGCCGGCGGCACCTGATGGCATGGGATTGTATGTCTGCGCTACGATGCCGCAGCCTTGGTTACTGACATAGGTGTTGTATTCAATGGAACTCTTGGAGAAAAGGGATTCCTTGGCATATCTAATTTCATCAAACAAGGTGTACCCGTGTTCAAGGCGTTTTTCGCTGTTGGAAATGTTTGCCTTGACGGTGTCAATCTCATCTTTAGGGAATACCATGGAATAGGGTTCCGTCACGCTCTCTAACGGCATGAGAGCGAAATTGGCGTCTAGGTGCAAGACAAAACCTTCGGGCAGCCCGCTGGCGCTCATTTTATAATTGCTGACAAACTGTACCAGAGTAGTACATGTGGCTGCCGGGAGTGTCGAAAGTTTGGCCTTGATTCCTTCAATGTCGAATTCCGGGATGTCGGCGTAGGGAATGTACGAGGTAAGGGCGCTGTCGCCTAAATTGATGTCGATGAGCCTTGTTTCCTCGGTGCTTCCCTGGAAATATTGCTCGTGTCTTTTGTCCCCGTCATTGGGAAACATTCCTTCGCTATGAAGGTCGATGTATCCTCCGACATATTCAATGCAGCTTTTTTGACGGCATGCAAAGGATCCGTTGTTCTGGATTTCGCAGCCGCCCTGATCAAAATAGCCCGTGTCGAGCGTTCCGTTTTCGACGGGGTAGAGCAGACGGTAAATTTTATGACGTTCGTCTTCGGGTTCGTTGCGCAATTTGCTGTAGCTGCTGGAAGAACGCGTAATCGGTTCGAAAAGTGTGGTGTCTGTACTGCTGCTTGTTGCGGAGCTTGAAACCGAGGAACTAGATGGCGAGACATTTGCGCTTGATAGTGCCTCTGTTTCGCTTGAAGACGTCGTAGTTGCGGAACTGGATGGCTCCTCAACTTCGTTTGAGGACGACGTTGTTGCAGAATTGGACTGCGCCTCTATTGCGTTTGATGAAGACGTCGTTGCAGAACTAGAAGGATTTTCTGCTGAACTAGACTCCGCGGAGCCTGAAACTTCAGAACTCGAAGAACCTTGTGTGGGGCTGTCTGCTTGATCGCTAGACAAACCTGCTTCGGAATTGCTAGAAAGTTCACTTGACGCATTTACAGCGTCACTGGCGTTGTCGGAACATCCTGTTAGGAAAGCTGCCGTAAGGACTATGGTAGCCGATAGTCCGTGTATGAATTTGTCTCTCATGCGATTCTCCTTCTATAGTATTTTAATATACCAAAAAAAGAGAAAAGCTGGTCGTAAAATATTTTAAAGTTGCTTTTCGATCAGCTTCAGAATCTTTTCAATAGCCACTTCGGGGCTGTCGCTGGTGTCGCCACCGGCGGCACGGGTGTGGCCGCCGCCACCGAATTCCTTGGCAATGGCGTTCACGTCTACAATGTAGTTGCTACGCAGGCTGATCTTGTACTTGCCGTTTACGGGGTACAGGAGTAGGGCCACTTCGGTGCCGCCGACTTCGCGGATGGTGTCAATGACGGTGGAAAGTTCCACGGGCGTGACACCGAAACGCTCCATGTCTTCGGGCGTGATGTAGCTATAAACCACCTTGCCGCCCAAGCCAAGCTTGCATTGCTGCATGGCAAAGCCCGTAATGAGGGTCTGCTTGTAGGTGCGGGTGTAGTAAGTCTCGTTCACGATTTTGGCGAAATCGACGCCCGCTTCAATCAGGTCGCCCACCACTTGCATGGTACGCTTGCCGGTGCAACTGTATTTGAAGGCGCCGGTGTCGTGGACAATTCCCAAGTACAGGGAACTGGCGGTTTCGCGGCTGATTTTGGTTTTGTCCAGCTGCATGAACAGCACTTCGCAGGCCGAACTGGCTTCGGACTCCACAAAGTTCACTGTGCAAAGGTTCAGCGGGTTAGAAATATGGTGATCGATGTTGACAGTCTTCTTGGCGGCCTTGATACATTCGGCTCCGTTTGCCCCCACGCGTTCAAAGCTCGGGGTATCCATCAAGAAGGCCAAGTCGTAGGGCTTGCCGCCATTGCTTTCGGCAGTCCAGGCGGAGCAGGCGTCGCTTGCTCCGCGCAGAATCTTGTAGCTATCGGGGAAGTTTTCCAGGAACAGGTCCGCGGTAATGGCGGGGTAGTTGTCCTTAATGTAGTTGTAGATACCGGTGGTAGAACCCACGCAGTCGCCGTCCGGGCGCACATGCCCGAAAATGGCCACACTCTTCGCTTCGCTCAATAATTCATCGATTTTCATGTTTTGGAATATAGAAAAGAATTACTAAATTTGCCTGCATGAAGCTGCTTTTTACCGATTTGGACGGAACGCTCCTGACCGACGACAAGACCATTCTCGATGTGGACATGAAGGCCATCGAGGGAATGCTTGCTCGCGGCCACAAGCTGGTGCTCTGCACCGGGCGTCCGCTTACCAGTGCAAAGCAGCTGGCCCAAAAGTATGGCTTTGACAAGCCGGGATTCTTCCTGGTAAGTTTCAACGGCGGGCTCATTTATGACTACGCCACTGAAAAAGCTATCCTCACGCGCCGAATCTCTGTAGATGACGTCAAGTTCATTATGGACGAGGCCCACAAGCACGGCATGCACGCGCACACCTACTCGGGCGACCTGGTGGTTTCGGAATACGAAACCGAACAGCTCAAGACGTACTGCCGACTCATGAAGATGGACTACGTGGTGGTCAAGGATATCCGCGAATACTATGGCGAATTCATCAATGTGGTGGTCAAGCCGCCGATCAAGGTGAACATCATTACGCCATTCGACCACGATAGCCTAGTCGATTTTAGAGCAGAAATGCGCAAAACCACCGCCGGCAAGCTCTTTGATGTGTTCAGCAAGCCCGAAATGCTGGAATTTTCCCATATGCAGAGCAACAAGGGCGACGCGGTGCGTTTTATGGCCGATTTTTACAAGGTTCCCCTCTCTGACACCATTGCCGTGGGCGACGAAGAAAACGATTGCCCCATGATTGAGGCTGCCGGGGTCGGGATTGCCATGGCGAACGCCTCCGAGGTGGCAAAATCTGTGGCCGATTACGTGACTAAAGCCGACAATAATCACGGCGGAATTGCCGAAATTATCGAAAAATTCGCAAATTAGTCATTTTTTGCCCAAATATTCCAATTTGGAATATTTAGGGTAACTTTTTTCAAACAAAATTGCCATCATTGATATATCTTCTATATTGTTACAGAGTATAATGGTATAGGGGATATTGCCAATACATGAAACAGTTCCAGTTTGATTATCATAGCATTACGTCGTTGAAACGCGACCTTGACAAGATAAGCCTTTGGTGCAAGTCAAGGGTGTTTTCTCATGTAGTGTTCCAGATTTATTCAAATTCTATGGATCGGGGGCAAATTGACCTTGTCTGCGACGTGATTTCGCAGAATTTCCCGGATTCCATTTACATGGGCTGCTCCACAGGTGGCAATATTATAGACGGGCGACTATCCAATGCCGAGATTTCCGTTGTCTGTACCATTTTCGAATATCCCACCACAAAACTCAAATTATTGCAGTATACGATTGATGCAGAAAACGCTGTTGATGTGGTTGGCAGTATCAAAGAAGAAATCAAGGCGAATCCATGGGTGAAAGCGGTTGAACTGCAACTCACGACCATTGGTTCTTCCATGACCTCGTTCTGCGATGCGTTCAAGGATGTAGACCCTTCGATTCAGGTTTTTGGCGGCGGCGCCATTAATCCGGATTTGACGAATACAGAAACTTGCATTTTCTCCAATGTGGGTGGGTATTCTGGAAAAGGAGTCCTTGTTCTTTTGATGGGTGGGGATGACTTTTTTGTCCAAACCATTCACGTCATCGGTTGGAAACCTCTTGGCCGTGAGTTTTTTGTGACTAAGGCCAAAGGGCCGGTGTTGTACGAACTGGATGGGGTGCCTGCGTATGAAATTTATCGTCGCTATCTGAATATTCCGAACGACGACCACTTTATTTACAATACGCTGGAATTCCCGCTGTTCTACAAGCGCAATGGAATCGACATTATGCGTTCCCCGTTGGCATGTAATGAGGACGGCTCCATGCTCATGTCTTCGGATGTCGATGAAGGCATGAAGGTGCGCCTCGCTTATGGTGACCCGTGGACCATTCTTGACAGCGTCCGAAAAGACGGCCGCCAGGTCGGGGTGTTTGGCCCTGAAATTGTCAAGGTATTTTCTTGCGTGGTGCGTCGAATCTTTTGGGGTAAAGAAGAAATTAGTGGAGAAACACTCCCGCTACAGAGTATTGCATCTACCTCGGGCTTTTATTCCTCTAGCGAATTCTTGCGTACGGGCTGCTGCGTGAACCAGCACAATGCAACCCTTGTGGTTGCGGCTATGCGCGAAGGCAGGGGCGGGGAACATTATGACTTTGAAATGCCCCAGGAATCGTTCTCGGGCAAGGTCTCCATGATTAACCGCCTGGCCACCTATATTGACGTGACCGCTCAGGAGCAGGCAGAAATTAACGCGAAGCTTGCGTTGACCTCTATTACGGATTCCCTTTCGGAAGTGTTTAACCGCGGCGAAATCCAGCGCCGAATCACTAATTGTGTTGAGTCGGGACGTTCCGGTTGCCTAGTGATGCTAGATATTGATAATTTTAAACAAATTAACGACACCTGGGGCCACAAGGAAGGCGATAACGTCATTAAAGAAATCAGTCACATTCTACGAAGAGTGGCCGATGAAACCGGAGTGTCCGGGGTTGAAGCCGCAAATTTTGACATGGTTGATTTTGAAGCCATGTGCGCAAAGGAATATGAACTTCATGGTGGTAGTTCCTTGCGACCGGTTCCGGTGATTATGGATGTGAAATCTCCCATTGGTCGTTGGGGAGGTGAAGAATTCATGGTGCTTTTGCAGGATTCTTCATTAAAAACGGCTATAGATTTTGCTGATAGGGTACGGGTCGCGTTCAATGATGTTACATTTGAAAAAGCAGGACGTCGTTCCGTGAGCGTCGGTGTAATCGAACTCCGGAAGGGTGAGAGTGCTGATGCCGCATTCGTTCGTGTTGACAAGGCTCTTTATAGGGCTAAGAAAAACGGCAAGAACTGCGTTGTGGTGTCAGAAGGAGAAAATGATGGATAACGTTGTCAAAACGAAAATTGATTCCTTGTTCGAGGCTTTTTCCATACTTGCGAACGGTGCATATACCTATGTCACCGATATGAGAACGGATTGGACCCGCTGGTCTAAAGAAGCTGTTCGCTACTTTGGTTTGCCTGATGAATATATGCAGGGTGTTGCCTATGCTTGGATGGAACGAATCCATCCAGATGATCGCGCTGCCTATAAAGAAAGCGTTGATGCTGTCATGAAGGGCGAAGCTAATGAGCATAATATTCAATATCGTGTATTGACAAAAGACAATAGGTATGTCGTTGTTACTTGTCGAGGGGCTCTGCTCCGTGACGAGCATGGTCAACCGGATTATTTCGGCGGAATGGTCAAAAATAATGACTCCCTGAGTTATTTTGATGACATTTCCAATATGCGTAGCCTTTACGGCTTTTTGGAAGACCTGCAGTCCACGAGTTGGCATGGCGAAAGCTTGCAGATCATGATTTTGGGGATTAATGATTTTTCTCGTCTGAATGAAATTTACGGCTACACGTTCGGAAACCGCGTGCTCCAAGAATTTTCAAAGATGATTAAGGTCGAGGCTCATGGAATGGGCGAATGGTACCGAATGGACGGAACCAAATTTGCCATTGTATGCTCCAAGGCGTCTGCGGAAGATTTGAAGAGTCTGTATAGGCGTATCCAGTATAACGCTCTTCATGATTTTAATGTGGATGGAACTCGCGTGGTTCTTTCGTTTGTGGCTGGCGCGATTAACCTAGAAAAATTTGATGTCAGCGTCGAAACCGTTTATTCCTGCTTGCGCTTCGCTTATTATGAATCCAAGAATAATCACTTGGGTGAGCTGTATATTCTTAAGAATGACGTGAACGATGATAAGCGTTTTGCGATTGAACGTATCAATGTGATTCGCAATAGCATTGTCAATAATTGCGAAGGCTTCTACCTGTGCTACCAGCCAATCGTGGATGCCGGCACAGAAAAGATTATTGGCGCAGAAGCCCTGATTCGCTGGAAAAACGAAGAGTACGGCGTTGTACCTCCGGTAGAATTTGTGGATATTTTGGAACAAGATAATTTGTTCCCGGAGCTAGGCAAGTGGATTTTGAAAACGGCAATCAAGGATGCTAAAAAATTCCTTGAATCTTACCCGGGTTTTGTAATCAACGTGAACCTTTCGTACACGCAGCTTGAAAAGGCTGACTTTGTCGAAAGCGTACTTGCCATTCTTGAAGAAGAAAAGTTCCCGCCTCAGAATTTGTGCCTGGAAATCACAGAACGTTGCCGCCTTTTGGATATGGCTCTTCTTAAGGACATCTTTACGAGACTGCGCAACAAGGGAATCAAGGTGGCGCTCGATGATTTCGGTACCGGGTTCAGTTCTATAGGCGTTTTGCGTGAACTTCCGGTAACCACGGTGAAGATTGACCGCAGCTTTGTGATGAATATCGAAAAGGATTCTTCTGATCAGAATACAGTCCGCTTTATTTCGGAATTGGCAGATTCCTTCTCGTCTTCGGTGACGGCTGAAGGTATCGAGACGCCCGAAATGCGCGAATTCCTGTTGCGTTTCAAGGTCAAGAGCCTGCAGGGGTTCTACTACTCGAAGCCGCTGCCGGTTGATGAATTCATGAACAAGTACATCGAAATAGAATAAATTCTTAAAAATGAATATGAAAAAGCTCTTTCAGGTGTCTGAAAGGGCTTTTGTTTATCAAGTATTAGCTAAATTAAAGGCATGAAGAATATTCTTGAACGTCTGGGCGTTAGCCGCAGGCATTTCGTCGTAATTGGAATTACGCTTGCCGTTTTGGTAGTCGCGTTCCTTATTTTCAATAATTTAACCGTTTCGTACGCCCGCCGCTGGGATATTGATTGGGGTTATTACTCCATCCTCTCGACCTTCATTTTGCTGGTCGTGGGCATTGTCGTCAATATACCGGTGATTGCGCAAGGCTGGAAAAGCTTTAGGCCTTCAGGCAAGAGCGTTTGCGCCTTTGCAGGGATTGCGCTCGTGTTTTCGGTATTCATGTTCGGAAACATCAGCAACACGCACCGCGTGCTCAGCGATGAAACGAGCTGGGAATCCATGGGCCTCCAGATGTTCTTCGACCACACGGGTGGTGTCTGTAACGAAGGCATTTGGGAAAACGGCGTGCTTGATTGCAAAACCGAAGTGAATAACTTCAAGGGCAAGGCGCTGGGCTTTGTTTATTCGCTGGTGTTCAACTTCATGGAACCCAACCGCGATACGGCCCTGCTGGTGAACTTCCCGTTCTACTTGCTTAGCTTGCTGTTCTTCTTCTTTGCGCTTTCCAAGTGGTTCAAGAACGAATGGGCGGCGCTTGCGGCTACAGCTTTCTTGGGCGGTATGCCGATTTACCTTTTGCAGGCGCGTTCGGCCTCCACCGAAGTATTGTACATCTGCTTGCTTGCGGTACTCATGGCGTGGTATGCCTTTGTGCCGGCAAATAAGGTGAACTGGAAACATTTCTTGCTCACGGTTCCGCTGCTAGGTTTCTTTGCGCAGACCCGCCAAGAAACGGTATTTGCCTTTGTTCCGTTTGCGCTCTATTACTATAAGTACTTCTTGGAAAAGCCCCACAGGCTTCCGCTGTTCGTGGCATCCGTGATTGCCGTGAGCTGGCCTTCGGTGAATACCATGGCAGCCTACCGCGGCTACGATTTCCAGGGTGGCGAACATGCGGCCCATTCCCTTGAAAACTTCTGGTTCAACCTGAAGACGAATATCGAAATCATGATGAACCTGGACCAGGATCCGTCTTTTGGCGGCATCATGCAGAATCCATTCTACACGACCTTTACCGTTATTCTGTTGGCGGCAACGGCTTGGCTCCTGTTCCGCTTGATTTATTCTCGCCGTTACTGGCGCGGGGCATTGCTTGGAATCACCTTCTGCTTGCAGATTTTTGTGATTCTCTTGAACGTGTCGGGGACGTTTACCATCGATATTAACCAGCGTTACGTGCTGGTGGCGCTCCCGCTGTTTGCGCTGATTATGGCGCTCGGCCTTTACGATGCACTCGTGTTTTCGACCAAGATGAAGCCCGATGCGGCTGGCAAGATTATTCTTGCTGTTGCGGCTGCGCTTTCGCTTGGGCTCATGATTTACCATGGGGACAGCTACCGCCACAACATGCTCTATTACAAGAATAAGTTGCTGGGCGAAGAAGACTACCTGGACAAGGCTCTCGAAAGCTATCCCAAGAATTCCATCTTTATTTACGCTCGCCCCTGGCAGATGCTTGCTTCGGGACACAGCTCTTTCAGTGAACGTTCCTTTATGAGCTGGGATAACGAAACCTTCGCCAAGTGGCAGCAGGTTTCGGGCGGAAACATTTACATGGTGCGCGGCCAAGACGGCTATGGCGAACTCAACCGCAAGTCTCGCGTGGTGGGTTTCAAGACGACCGACCAGGTGGACGAAATCTTGAAGGACTACAAGAGCGAACGCGTGTTGATTGAACCCAAGTTGTTCGGTTACCCGCTTGCCATATACAAGATTACGGCAAAGAAGGGCGTGTCGACTTACTTGCAGAACTTCTTTGTGAGCGACATGGAAAACAATGCCATGGTCGTGAACAAGCGATTCCCTGAAACCATCACTTGCACTTATGCCTTGAATGGAGAACTGCAAGAAGAATTGATGCTCTCGCTGGAATCGGATACGCTGTTGCTGGATTCGACCAAGATCAAGGCGGGCATGAACCGCGTGACCTTTGAATGCCTGATGCCGGATTCCGACACGCTTGCGCTCAAGAAGGATTTCTTTGTGGAATCGCCGGATGTGTTGCTGTTGTCGGAACTCAAGATGGATAGCTTTGAACAGGCTTGGGGTCAGCCGCAAAAGAATACCACTGTCGAACACCGCAAGATTACGATCGACAAGGAAATCTTCCGTTACGGAATCGGTTCCCATGCACCGTCGTTCATGAAGTTTGCACTTCCGCGTTCGTTCAGCAAGTTCTATGCGACCATCGGCCTCGATGACGAAAGTGTCGGCGGTGACGGAGCTTCGTTCATTGTGCTGGGCGACAACCGCGAACTCTTCCGCAGCAAGCGCATGTATTCAACAGAAAAGCAGAGCATTACGGTTGATGTCACCGGCGTTCGTAT
>Ga0265298_10008124_pt1 | contig 12644 bp, 6 predicted proteins | sample AusTroGonzalo_MG_3_FD_193486 | JGI IMG/M metagenome (GOLD analysis project Ga0265298, IMG submission 193486) | Bovine rumen microbial communities from tropical cattle in Woodstock, Queensland, Australia - Gonzalo_01 | ecosystem: Host-associated > Mammals > Digestive system > Stomach > Rumen ... | reverse complement strand
AGCCGGCCAGTTGGGCAGCAAGCCAGATTCCGCAGTCATCATGTGCCTTTGTGTTGGGTACACGCGGACCAAAATCTGTCTGCCTTTTGATATAGTTGTAGGCACTGTCTGCACAGAACTCAGGCAGGGGGCTGGCTTGAGCCGCGGTTGCCGGTGTATCCTTGGCAGGTGCTGCGGCCACTGTGCTCACATTTGCAGCTTTGCGTCCTGAGCATGACAGGGCCATCAGGGCAAGCAGTACGGGATATGTAAAGAGTCTCATCAGCGGTTCAGTTTCCATGTTGCACCGTCCTTGGTATCCTTGATCTCAAATCCAAGTGCGGTGAGCTCATTACGTATCTTGTCACTGGTAGCCCAGTCCTTGTTTGCCTTTGCAATGGCACGCTGTTCCAGAAGCATATCCACAACCTTGCCGAATGCCTCCTCGCGACCGCTGCCGCCACCCTCTTCGGCTCTGATTCCTAGTATGTTGAAGAGGAACGTGTCAAAGAGTGACTTGAGCTCATCTATATCGGCTGACTTGAGTTTTGCATTACCGTCAACGGCCTGGTTGATAACCTTGGCGGCATCAAACAGATGACTTATCACGATAGGTGTGTTAAGGTCATCGTCCATGGCCTCGTAGCACTTGGTCTTGAACTCGCTTACGCTCACGCTGCTCTCGGCGGCGGGCTGTATGCGGCCAATTGCATTGTATGCCTCCATGAGTCGGCCCATGGCTTTCTCGGCAGCCTGCAGGGCCTCGTTGCTGAAGTCAACAGTACCGCGGTAGTGGGCCATCAGTATGAAGAAGCGGATGGTCATGGGGCTGTAAGGCTGGGTCAGCAGCTTGTGACTGCCGGTAAAGAACTCATTCAGGGTGATGAAATTACCCAGGGACTTACCCATCTTCTGTCCGCCGATAGTGATCATGTTGTTGTGCATCCAGTAGTGGACTATGTCATGACCCTGGCTGGCAACGGCCTGTGCAATCTCACACTCGTGGTGCGGGAATATCAGGTCCATGCCGCCTCCGTGTATGTCAAAACGCTCTCCCAGATACTTGCGGCCCATGGCGGTGCACTCGCAGTGCCAGCCGGGGAATCCGTCGCTCCAGGGTGAGGGCCAGCGCATGATATGCTCGGGCTGGGCTTTTTTCCACAGCGCAAAGTCAGCCGGGTTGTGTTTCTCCTCCTGACCGTCAAGCTCACGGGTGGTATTGAGCACATCATCCAGGTTACGGCCTGAGAGTATGCCGTAGTGATGGTCCTTATTGTACTTGTTAACGTCAAAGTAGATGCTGCCCTGGCTCTCATATGCGTAGCCGTTGTCCAGGATCTGCTTTACAAGCTCAATCTGCTCAATGATATGGCCCGATGCGTGCGGCTCGATGCTGGGCGGCAGCACGTTCAGGGCATCCATTGCCTTGTGATAACGCAGGGTGTAGTACTGGACTACCTCCATGGGCTCCAGCTGCTCCAGACGGGCTTTCTTGGCAATTTTGTCCTCACCCTCATCGGCATCATGCTCCAGGTGGCCTACATCGGTGATGTTACGCACGTAACGAACCTTGTAGCCCAGGTGCTGCAGGTAGCGGAACAGTATGTCAAATGTGATGGCGGGGCGTGCGTGACCCAGATGCGGATCACCATATACGGTAGGACCGCACACGTACATGCCTACGTGCGGCGGGTTCAATGCTTCAAACAACTCTTTCTTGCGTGTCAGGGTGTTGTAGATGGTCAGTTTGTTTTCCATATTACTTGTGTAAAGTTTCTTCAATTAACTTGAGGAGTCTGTCCACTGCATTCTCCTCGGGGATATTTTTCTCTATGCACTCCTTGCCTTTGTAAAGGCTTATACGGCCGCGGCCTGCGCCTACATAACCGAAATCGGCGTCAGCCATCTCACCCGGTCCGTTCACGATACAGCCCATGATGGCTATCTTGACTCCCTTAAGGTGGCCAGTGGCGGCTTTTATGCGTGCAATCGTTTCTTCAAGATTGTAAAGTGTACGTCCGCAGCCCGGACAGGATATGTACTCCGGTTTGGTAAAGCGGATACGTGCTCCCTGCAGTATGGCATCCTCAGTTGAACGGATCAGGTCTGCAGATATATTGGGGTTGCTCAGTTTCAGGTCTTTTGCCTTGCCGTCTATAAGCAGTGCACCCGCATCCATGGCAGCGTGCAGCTGGAAATCCTCAAGACTCTTGTCATCATATGCCAGTTGCAGCACTCCATCCACAATCGTGGCCGATGCACGAACCTGCGCGCTGGCAGCTGCATAATCAACCAGCTTGCGTGCTACGGGAATCTCGCGCTCGGGAGCCTCGGACAGCGATACGCGTATGGTATCACCTATGCCCTCGGCCAGCAGTGCACCTATGCCTATGGCGCTCTTTATGCGTCCGTCCTCACCCTCACCGGCCTCAGTCACTCCCAGATGTATGGGGAACGCCATACCTTCACGCTCCATCTCCTTAACCAGCAGGCGTACGGTCTCAATCATGACAACCGTGTTGCTGGCCTTGATGGATATGACCACGTTCATGAACTGCTGCTCCACGCATATGCGCAGGAACTCCATGCAGCTCTCCACCATACCGGCGGGGGTGTTGCCGTAACGGCTCATTATACGGTCGGAGAGTGAGCCATGGTTTACGCCAATGCGTATGGCGGTGCCGTGATCGCGGCATATGCCCTGGAACGGTATGAAACGGTCACGTATGCGCTGGATCTCCTGTGCATATTCAGTATCGGTATACTCCAGATGCTTGAACGTGCGTGCAGGATCCACATAGTTGCCGGGGTTGATACGTACCTTCTCCACAATGCGTGCGGCTACATCGGCCACAGCGGGGTTGAAGTGTACGTCGGCCACAAGCGGGGTGTCGTAACCGCGTGCCCTCAGGCCATCGCGGATAAGGCGCATGTTCTCGGCCTCACGGGTGCCCTGTGTGGTCATGCGAACCAGCTCTCCGCCGGCATCAATGATACGGATAGCCTGCTCTATGCAACCTGCGGTATCCATGGTGGATGCCGTGGTCATAGACTGCAGACGTATGGGGTTATTGCCGCCTATCGCGGTGTTGCCCACGCGTACCGGTACCGTTTTCCTGCGGGTGTAAACGCTCATCAGTTGGTCTTGAAGTTATATTTTACCTGGCTCAGTTCAGCATTGGCTTTCTCAATCTTCTCCTTGAGACCCTCCTTATGGGCGGCCAAACGGGCAGCCAGGTCGCTGTCTGCAACAGCCAGTATCTGAGCGGCCAGGATGGCGGCGTTCTGTGCTCCGTTCACGCCAACGGTTGCCACGGGGATTCCGGGGGGCATCTGTATGATTGATAGCATGGCGTCCAGACCGTCAAGCATACCCTTGATAGGCACACCGATTACAGGAACGCAGGTGTTTGCGGCAATCACGCCGGGCAGGGCGGCTGCCATGCCGGCTGCTGCAATGATAACCTTGATGCCACGTGCCTGTGCACCCTTGGCAAACTCCTCAACAGCCGCAGGTGTGCGGTGAGCGGATAATGCGTTCATCTCAAACGGAACCTGGATGCTGTCCAGAAAGGCAGCGGCCTTTTCCATAACGGGCAGGTCAGATGTACTGCCCATGATAATGCTTACTACTGGTTTCATATATGTCTTGTTAACTTTTACGCATTCTTGCTACAGGAATTCCAATCTGCTCCCTGTATTTTGCCACTGTGCGTCGAGCCACCTTGTAACCGCGCTCGGCAAGCATATCGGACAACTGCTCATCGGTGAGCGGGTTATCGTGGTCCTCGGCATCGGTAGCCTCACGCAGCAGGCGGTGTATCTCCTTGACCGATACCTCTTCACCCCCCTGGGTCTTTACGCCATCGGTAAAGAAGGCCTTGAGCGGGAATGTGCCGAACCCGGTCTGCACGTACTTTCCGCTGGTTACGCGTGATATGGTCGATATGTCATATCCGGTACGCTCGGCCACATCCTTAAGGATCATGGGCTTGAGCAGAGTCTCGTCACCCTCAAGAAAGAACGGCCGCTGCAGGTCTATGATGGCCTGCATGGTACGTGTCATGGTCTGCTCGCGTTGCTTGAGTGCCTGTATGAACCCGCGTGCCTTGTCCAGCTTGCTCTTTATGTAGATGGCCGCGTCACGCTGGCTGCTGTTGCCGCCCTTTATCTGGTTCTCAAGCATGTCAGAGTACTCACGGCTTATATGCAGCTGCGGAATGTTGCTGTTGTTAAGCGTAAAGTGGATCTCATCATCATAAGTGTCCAGCAGGAAATCCGGCACAATATGCTGGCGGCTGTGACCAACCGTCTCACCCAGTGAACTGCCCGGACGAGGGTTGAGCTTTATGAGCTCGGCAATCACCGCGTCAGTATCTTCACGGCTCAGCTCCAGACGGGCTGCTATCTTGTCCCAGCGCTTGTGGGTGAACTCATCAAACATGGTAGATATCACGCGCTCCTGGTACTCCTTGCATTTGGAGTCCGGTTTGCGGCGTATCTGTATGAGCAGGCACTCCTGCAGGTTACGGGCACCTATGCCGGCCGGGTCAAACTCCTGGATGACCTTGAGCACCTGCTCAATCTCATCGACCGATGCATCGGTATCATGGTAGAATGCCAGGTCATCCGATATGGCCTGCAAATCCTTGTCCAGTATGCCGTCATTGTCTATCGAGCCGATGATATAGAGCGCAATCTTCATCTGGCGAGGGGTAAGGTCCTGCTCGCGCAGCTGCTCATAGAGTATGTCATAGAATGAGCGGGTATCAGCTAGAGGGATATCTGCTACAGCATTGCCGGAGCCTCCCTGTCCGCGGTCATACCAGTCATCATCGTCATCGTTCCAGTCATCACGGTTGCTGTCATCATATGACTCATTCTCATACTGGTCAGCATCATCACCAGCTCCATCATCCGTATCCTGCTCAGGTGACTCCTGCGGTCCGGACTCAAGGGTGGGGTTATCGCTCAGCTCGGTACGTACATGCTCCTCCAGCTCCAGGGTGTTGAGTTCAAGCAGACGCGCCTCAAGCACCTGCTGGGGCGATAGCGTCTGGACCTGAGTCTGGGCCTGGACCTGAGTCTGTATGTTACTTAAACCGGGCATGTGATGTCATGAATCAATAGTGGAAACTGCTGCCGCCTATGAACTCACGAACCAGTGATGTGGGTGGCAGGTTTTGGCTGGGGATGGTACGGAACAGCTTGAGGAAATCCTTAAGCTGGCATGCCTTGGCGTACTCGGGGCTGTCCTCGGGCACCTCCTCCAGCAGCGGGGCCACCATATCCTTTATGACAGCAATCTCAAACATCATGGCCGAGTTGAACATGGCGTCGGCATTCTCCTGATATGGGAATATCCATTTCTCCTCACCTGCACGTACCGATGGCCAGCGGCCTATGGTGTCCACGGCCGAGTAGCTGCGGTACTTGTGGTCACGTGTGAGACGGCGCAGCAGGCGGTTATCGGTAGTGGGGATGTAGTTGTGCTGGTCTATACGTATGCTGGTAAGTGCCGATACGTATATCAGGAAACGGCGGTCAGACGGAATCTCGGGCATAAGGTCCGGGTTGAGGGCATGGATTCCCTCTATGAGCAGAATGTCATTCTCACCCAGCGTGATAGGCGGGTCTGTAAACTCACGTATGCCACCCTTCTTGAAATTGAATGTGGGCGGCTGTACGGTCTTACCTGCCAGAAGGTCCTTAAGCTGCTCATTGAAATAGGGCAGGTCTATGGCGTAGAGTGACTCAAAGTCATGCTCGCCGTTCTCATCCAGCGGGGTGTGGTCACGATCCAGGAAATAGTCATCAAGTGAAATCACCTTAGGAGTGAGTCCCTGTGCCATGAGCTGTACCATAAGACGCTTGCTGAATGTGGTCTTGCCCGATGATGACGGGCCCGATACCATAACCAGCTTCAAACCCTTACCCTCATTACGGCGTGCCACGATCTGGTCTGCTATATGTACAATCTTCTGAGACTGCAGAGCCTCAGCCACGTTTATTATCATGTTGCTGCCACCCTTACGGATAGCCTCATTCAGTTCTCCAAGAGTGGAGAATCCCAGAATACCCATCCAGTCATGATGCTCCTTGAACATCTCAAACATCTTGTCCTGGCGTATCATGGGCTCCAGCTGGTCGGGGTTGGCACGGTTGGGTACGCGTACCAGTACGCCGCCTGCCATCAGCTCCAGCCCAAATACCTTAAGGCATCCGGTGTGGGGAGGCAGGGTTCCAAAGAACCAGTCGGGCATATCATCCAGAGTGTAATATGATGAGTATATGGAACCTACGCTGCGCAGCAGCCTGGCTGTATCCTCACGTCCTGCGGCGGCCATGATATCGGCCACATCCTTGGTGTGGGCTGTATGCTTTATGAACGGGACGCTGCGGCCTATGATGCTGCCCATACGCTCGCTGATGGATGTGACATCATCCTCAGTAATCTCATGGTCCAGCTCAATGGGGCAGTAGAAACCTTTTGATATGGCGTTAGATACCCTGATCTTTCCGCCCGGAAAGAGCTCTGCCACAGCCTTGGCCAGCACAAATACCAGTCCGTGCGTGTAACAGCGTGCACCTATGCTGGTGGTTACATCCAGGAACTCAACGTCACAATCCTCATAAACCTTGGCCTCCATGTCCTGAACCTTGCCGTTGGATGTAACGCACAGGGGGACACCCTTAAGCTGCACATTCAACTTGCCGAACACCTCAGTGTAAGTCACGCCAGGGTTGAAACTCTCACTCTTCTTGCTGTTGATGCAATAGATTTCCATACCTATAGTATTTAGAGTCTCAAAATTACATCATTTTTTTGGTATAGGTGGGACCAAGGATGTAAAATACAGCTAAATGCACACTCATTTATCAGACCGTTTATAAATTCTTACACATATACTATATTTGGTTGTATAATTATAAGATTTATTTGTATTTTTGATGACGCTAACTAATTAATTGTATTCAAGTATGTTAATAAAAAGGACATTTAAGCCATTAAGATGGCATTTTGTGATTATTTTTCTCTCTTTCTTTTTTGAAAACTTATTAGCAGACAATGTAATTAATTACAGCTATGATTCATCGGGAAATAGAATCCTTAGTGAACGTGCAATCATTATACGGGGAACAGACAAAGGTTCCGGACGTAAGGGCAATCCTATGACAGATGATCTGTCTGCACATAAGATAACAATATTTCCCAATCCCACTGACGGTTTGTTTAGCGTGGAAATTTCAGATATTGAAATTGCAGTTAATGCTTCAATAACAATATTCAGCACATCTGGTAAGGAGATCTATACAATCAAAGAACCGGATGCTGTCAATGACATAGATATTACAGACAGCCCCAACGGAATGTACATTCTGAAGATAATAGTTGATGACGAAACCAGTATATGGAAAGTAATAAAGTATTAATACCTGACAGTTATGAAAAGAATTGAATTATTGGCAGTAACTATATTGACTGCGTGTTCGTTTATGTCCGCTCAGACTGACTATAATAGCAATCATAACCTTTTAGAAATTAATAGGCCAACAACTGAAGATAGAGCACGATTTGAACTGTGGAAAGAGAATAGTGTCATACCCAATCGCTCTTACCCACAAGGTAACACTTTGCAGGATCCCATAGCAGCAGGATCATACTCTACAGATTTTTTCTATACAGATACCAAGATATCAGACTATTACGATGACAATTATGGAGTATATGGTCCAGATATATTCTACACTTTTTCATTGGCTGTGCCTATGAATGTAACCCTTACACATCAGGGATCAGATGCGTTTGATACATACATGCATCTGCTTGATTCTTCGGGAAACCTGATAGAATCAAACAATGATTATGATGGCATAGGTCATTGTGATAATATTCTTCTATCTTTCATCCAACGTCAACTGCCAGCAGGAACCTACTATGTTGTATCTGAAGGAAATTGTTGCGTTGATCCTATCAAAACCAACATAACAGGATATGCATCATCTTCATACGGGTACTCTAGCATACCATCAGCTTACAGTACTGATCCCAGCACTGCTGTAGGTGGAATGGGCAGCCAGTTCGGTGTGTCATCAATGGGCGGAGCAACATACAGCATACCCATAGAAGTTCCAGTAGGAGTAGGAGGCTTGCAACCCCAATTGTCTATAGTATACAACAGTCAAGCCGGCAATGGACTGTGCGGTTACGGTGCTAATTTGTCCGGATTCTCATCCATTACCCGCGGACCCAAAAATATATATCATGACAATTCTGCGCAAGGTGTCAATTATCTTGACGATGATGCACTTTTTCTAGACGGAGTACGCCTGATACTAGATAGCCTTTCAGTAGCGGGGCAAAATGGAGCAATTTATTATCCAGAATCAGATCCTTTTACACACATAATTGAACATGTATCCTCTTCGCCCGCTGGAATATGGTTTGAGGAACAGAACAGTAACGGACAGGTTTGTGTTTATGGATATAATGATAATTCTCGTTTGTCATATAACAAAGGAGGTGTAAACAAAATACATTCCTGGTATCTATATAGCGTTCAGCAACCAGATGGAAATTTACTGACTTGCAGCTATCAGAAAGATAATAATTGCATATATCCATATCAAATTACCTATGGAAGCAACTATAACGCAAACGAATCACCTTACAACCTCATAGAATTCACATATGAAAACCGTACTGATACCATACCTGTCAGGTTTGATGGGCAGAAAGGACGTATGAACAAGCGTCTTAAGACAATAACAAGTAAAACAAATGGAAATATATTTCGTACATATACACTGAATTACAACACTACAGGCGATGGAACGACATTTAAGTATTCGCGCTTGGAAAGAGTGACTGAAAAGAATGCTCAGAATGAGAATCGACCTTACAATAGATTCATTTGGTCATATCTTCCTTCGGTCAGTTATCAGTCATATACGCCATCGATATTATCTATATCGTCAAATGCAGTATCCATAGGAGATCAGAATCTATCCTCTGGGGATTTTAATGGCGATGGTATTGATGACATTTTCGGATACAAGTATACCGGTAGCGGTAAAAATGGTCTAGTTCATCTTTACAAGTATATGTCAGGAAGGGATAGTAATGGAAACGTTGTTTTTAATGATACGGCATATTATAGTTTTACGCCCTCTTATTCATCTGTAAGTGGTGATTATCCATATTATTTCTCATATGCGTTAGGTCAATCCGGCGTGTGTGGCTCGTCAACCGTTGATTACAACGGTGATGGAAACAATGAGTTCCTTTTAGGACATAGACATTGTATGATAAGTGTTGGAGTATATCCGGAAGATACTATTGAACACTATATGTCTTTCTACATGATAGACTCTAATAATAACAGGTTTGGTACCGAAACATTGTTATACACAAACTGTTCCCCATTATATGCTACTGGTGATGTAGACAATGATGGCAGAACTGATATTGTAGTCCTGGAAACTGAAAGAAACAACTGGGGACTAGCCAAGATACATCTTTTGTCTCAATCTGTAGATATATCACAACTCACATTGTTTAATATATTTGATGAACCAATTTCCTATTCAATAGACTATAATCTATATCTGAGTAGTGATCCTGAAAGATTATATCTCACAGACATGAACGGAAATGGTCTGAAAGATATGGTGGTAGTCTGTGAAAATAATTATACTATATATTGGAATCAAGGCGGTTCAATATCATCTTCCATGTTTTCAGATTATCATAAGACGACAAGAAGCGATTTTGATTACTGGAAAATGACAGCTACAGGTGACTTTAATGGAGATGGATTGATGGATTTCCTGACGACAGCAATCGATTCCAGTTCCTGGAAATTCTTCATCAATAACGGAGATGGTACATTCAATAAGATAAATGCCTGTACTCTGAATCTTTTTTATCAGAGCTTTACAACTCGTGATTACGACAAGTTCCATTGTGATGTTTTTGATTTTGATGGAGACGGAAAAGATGATGTTGTTATTACCAAAGCAGTATATGAAAGGGAATCAAACTGGTGGGGTGAAGAATGGGGAGAATTTAACAAGACTCATACGTATTGGATGCGCTCCACAGGCACAAGTCTGGAGCAAGTCTACCATGCAACCTCAAACAAAGTAAGTGACTCTTATCCAAGACGTTTTGTTTCCGGAGATTTTGATGGTGATGGCCGAATAGAGTTGGTAAATTATGGATATAACTGTGTCAGTGGAATAAATTCAAATTCTGATCCTGAATGGCGAATCTATAAAAACTTGAATTTCTCTGCACAAACAGGAAAGGTAACCTCTATTACCGGAGATTACGGAGCTATGACCTCTATAACCTACGCCACCCTTACTGATACAACAGTCTATACCAGTGGCGCTAAAGAAACCTATCCTGCACCTCGTTACACAATACCTCTTAACGTAGTAAAGCAGACCGTTCAAAACAACGGAGCAGCTGGCAGCTTGACCACCCGGTACTCATATGAGGGGCTTAAAACCCACCTTTGTGGTCGCGGTATTCTAGGGTTTGCCAAGACGGTTGCTAACTGTACCACTACTGGCATCAAGACAGAAAGCGGAATCATCCAGTGGGATACCTTACACTACATCCCCAAGGTTACATACACCAAGACTATGATAGGTAGCAGTCTGAGTCAAACTACAAACTCTCTAACCATAGTATCCAAAGGAGGTAAGAAATACTTTGCCTACCCGTTACAGATAGAAGACATTGACATGGATGGTAACAGTGTCATTACAGTCAATCATTTCAATGCAGTTTTTGGATATCAGGAATCCGATACAACATATTATGGAACAAACATGTATCGAGCAACAGATTATACTGACTACATATTTGCGGGCGGAACCTATCGTCCCCAGACTGTAGTACAGACCCAGCGTCATTCGGATGATGCCTCCCCCTACATACGTACCACCACCTATACGTATAACAACACGACAGGTTCGGTGTCGACCATGATAGAGAACTACGGGACAATCAAACCACTCACCACTACATATTCGTATGACCAGTATGGAAACCTGGCTAGTCAGGTTTCCACAGGTAGCGGAATCCAAACACCATGTACAACATTCTACCAGTATGAAAGCACACATCGCTTCCCGGTAAGAATATTCACATATCCCTCGTCGTCAGTACAGAAATACACCTATGACATTTGGGGAAACATACTGACCGAGCAGGACAGTATAAATCTGAGTATAGACAACACCGTTACCCATACATATGACGCATGGGGTGATCTCATACGTACCCAGACAGCCGATGGTAGCGTAGTAACCTATACACGTGGTTGGAACAACAGTTTCTCACAGCGTTGGTTCGTATTGGAACAGGGAACAGCATTACCATGGGTAAAGACATGGTATGACAATCATGGCCGACAGGTCAAGACAGAGAGCATAGGTCCCCAAAACATATCCGTAAACTCAACTACCACCTACAACAATAAAGGACTTACAACCAGCCGGATAGACATAAATGGAGACCTTACTCTCACTTATAATTATACGTATGACTCCAGAAGCAGGTTGACACAGGAAAGTGCTCCGGGAAACCATATCATAACCTATCAGTACGGCAACCGCACTGTTACCATCACTGAGAACGGTAACCGCACCACCACCAAGACCTTTGATGCGTGGGGAAACCTCAAGACACTGACCGCCCCCATATCAAGCTTAACCAACACCTATGCTTCAAACGGTGGAATCAAAACCACAGTATCCGGCGGTTCCACTTGGACCTTCCAGTATGATGATCGTGGCAACCGCACAAGCATGACTGACCCAGATGCCGGCACCACCACCTATAGTTATGACGCCATGAGCCGTGAGATACAACGCATAGACGGCCGTGGAGTTGTATTTGTCACCAATTATGACTACCTTGGCCGTGTGACAACTGAAAGCGCCACACAATCCGGCAGTACTCAGACCATCACCCACACCTACGGAACAAGCGGAACAGGACAGATGCGTTTAATTAGCGAAAGCCTGGGCAGTTGGACCAAGAGCTATGAGTATGACGCTTACGGCAGAGTCACCAGTGAGACAATGACCAATGGTACAGACATAACACGAAGCAAGGCCTACCAGTATGACAGTAACGGACAACTGTCCCAGAAAACCTTGCCGGGAAGTGTAACAAACAGTTACACCTATGACAGCTATGGCAATCTCACAGGAGTAAACGGAGCCTCCGGTGCCATAGTGTGGAGCCTAAATCAGTATACCGGCCGCCGCGCCGTCACCCATACCATCCTTGACAATTATACCATCTATCCAATCATACGTACCACAACACTTGACCAGTACGGTTATCCTGACACTATCAAGACATCACAATACGGCTACTATTACCAGATTGACAACTATGGATTCTCCGCCCAGACCGGAAACCTCATGGCCATGAAACAGAAAGGAATGGATAATCCTATGTATTACAATTATGATAACGTAGACAGGCTCACATCCGTACAAATAGGAAACCAGAACTTAATGTACATTACCTATGCAACCAACGGAAATATAACCTCCAAGAGTGACATAGGCTCATATACATATAGTAGTACCACCAAACCTCATGCCGTACAGTCCGTACAGAACACAAACAATGAAAT
>Ga0265298_10008121_pt1 | contig 12649 bp, 6 predicted proteins | sample AusTroGonzalo_MG_3_FD_193486 | JGI IMG/M metagenome (GOLD analysis project Ga0265298, IMG submission 193486) | Bovine rumen microbial communities from tropical cattle in Woodstock, Queensland, Australia - Gonzalo_01 | ecosystem: Host-associated > Mammals > Digestive system > Stomach > Rumen ... | reverse complement strand
CAAAGCCCAGATCGGGGAGATCCTGCAATATCCCGTTGCAGGAATTTTCATCGACATGACATTCTGGCCTGCGCTCTGCTGCTGTGATGCCTGCCGGCATGAATTCGGGGAACCGCTTCCTGAATATATCGACTGGGATTCCCCGAAATGGGTGCGTTTCCAGCGTTTCCGGGAACGGTCTCTCGCGGATTTTGCCCGCAGGTTGACGGAATGGGCGAAATCGGTCCGTCCCGATGTCTGTGTGACCCACCAGTTTTCGCCGGTGCTGCTGGGCTGGTATTTCGGACAATCTTCCGGGATCGCGGCAGTATCCGATCATGCCGGCGGGGATTTTTACGGCGGCAAACTTCAGCAGCGTTTTGCAGTGAAGGCATTTGACGCCTATACCAAAGTTCCGCCGTTCGAATTCATGACCTCGCGCTGTGTCAACCTGTATGATCATACTTCGACGAAATCCGATGATGAGCTGTTTCTGAGTGCACTGACGACCCTGGCCAACGGCGGAGCGTATCTGTTTATCGATGCCATCAATCCGGATGGAACGCTGGAGCCGTCTTTTTATCAGCGATTGGAATGCATCAACAGCAGACTGGCGCCTTTCCGGAAAGCCGTTGCAGATCTCCAGGGCCGGATTTCTGCCGAAACCGCCATTTATTTTTCGATGGCAAGCTGCGTTGACCGCCAGTTGGACGGGGTGAAATTGACTGATTTCAGCGGGAATCGTGCCAATAACATGCAGGTCCGGCAAAATGCCGTGACAGATGAATGTCTCGGCACCGCTGAAGTTTTGAACCGGATGCATGTTCCCTGGAAGATCCTGACCGATGTTTCGGCTGATTTTTCCGGATTGAAAACCGTTATCATGAACAATGCGGCTTATCTTTCGAAGGAAGAGTGTGACCGCATCCGGAGTTTCGTAAAAAACGGAGGGACCCTCATTGCGACCGGGACGTGTTCCCTGTATGATACTGAAGGAAAAAACTCCGGGAATTTTGCATTGAGCGATGTATTCGGGATCGACTTTACCGGAACAATGTCCGATCGGATCACCTATACCGGGGAAGAACTGATTTCGGCGGAAGGAAAAGTCCCGCTGGTCAAGGCGCATCGGGATACAGAGATCAGAAGCCTGCTTACCTTCCCGGATTTTCCGGCATTCGATCCGGAACAATTCGCTTCCATCCATTCCAATCCGCCATCGGCCCGGAAAAGCGTTTTCCCGGCAGTCACCCTGCACAATTACGGCTCGGGACAGGTCCTGTGGCTGGCAGCCCCCATCGCAGTAAGACGCAATCATACGCAAATCGAGTTTCTGAAGAAGATTTACAGGGAACATGTTTCCCGGTTCATCATTCATTCGGAAAATCTTCCGGAAATGGCGGAAGTGACTCTCCTGAAGAATAAAAATGAAACCCTTCTGACGGTTGTAAATCTCCAGGACGATTTTCCGGTCATTCCGCTCGGGGATGTGAAACTTGAAATCAGCTGGGCGGAGAAGCCTTCGAAACTGACCCGCGTTTCAGACCGGAAAGAAATCCCCGTGAATTGGAATGACGGGATATTGAAAATCGATATTCCTGGCTTGCATTTCGGGGAATTTATCCTGATCCAGTAAAGCAGAATGGGGGAATTTTCAAAAAAAACAATTACAGCTGCTTGAAAAATGCCAGTTGAAAGCTTATTTTTATACAAACAAAACCAACGAAAAGGAAGACAAGATGAAAAAGGAAACCGATTCCAACAATACCTCATCTCTCATACCTAATCTCTCATACCTGAAGCGTAAAATGCCCCGGCATTTTACGCTGATAGAGCTCCTGGTCGTGATCGCGATCATCGCGATTCTGGCCGGCATGCTGCTGCCCGCGCTGAACAGCGCCAGGGACCGCGCCAAAGCCACGGGCTGTGCATCCAACCTCAAACAGCACGGGATCATGCACCTCGGCTACACCAACGATTACGACGGCTGGAGCCTGATCCCTTACGGCAGGGACACCGTCGGCTGTCCGGCCCGGGTCTACTACCAGACCCTGATCGAAAGCAAATACCTGACCGGATACACCGTTGCAGAATTCATAACCAATAAATCCCAGAAGCCCAAAGGCATCCTGGCCTGCCCCGCCAGGTCCCGTTATTCCTGGACCACTTGTGTGACCGACTATGCCGCCAGTCTGCATCTTACGGCGAAAACCAGCAAATACGGATATTGGAACCGGATAGCATATCCGGATCCGGACACCAGATACTGGAACTACGGCGGCTGGTTCAAACCGGAATCCATCAGACAGGCCTCCAAGTTCGTTTATTACACCGAGGTAACACGCGGTTCGTCAACCAGTTTCTCTCTTGGCGAACTCAACAACTGGGACTATTTCAGCTCCACCTGTCCAGTGGTCACCTGGAACCAGGAAAAAGGTCCGATGCATATGCAAAAGAAGATGCTCAATGTCCTGTATGTCGACGGCCATGTCGGCAGCAAGAAGGAAGCCGATTTCGTCAGACAGCTCAAGGCTTGTTCTTATTACGGTTCCAATGTCACCAACTATCAGACTCCCATCGACTGATCCGGGGATAAATCATGATGAAAAAACTGTTTTGCTGCACCGTTCTCGCCTTTTGTGCTTTTTTCCGTCTGACGGCTGATTTCATCAAAGTCCCGACCGCGGAAAAATTCACGGAAAAAGATCTCCTGTTCGCCGTCACTTTCGACAAATTCAACCTGAACGCGGATTTTGCCAAAGGCGAAAAACGCTCGGTCACCCATCCGGAAGTTCAGCTGATGCTCCGCGGCTCGCTCGGGTTCGACGGACAGCAGGCCTACCGTCCCATATCCGGTGAAAAGCTGAAATTCGATGCCATCGGGAACGCCGATCCGCATGAGGGGACCCTCTCGATGTGGTATCAGGGGATCGACTGGGCGCCCGGCACGGCAAAAACCGACGGAAAAAAACGCGGCAACATCGTCCTGGCCAACCTCAAATTCACCGAAAAATCCCGTTTCATCGAGTTCCGGCTGTATCAATATGAAGATACGGTTTATTTCGACTGGTGGAGTTCCGAGCCGCCGCACGGCTTCAACCAGTATGGACGCGTTGCTGCCACCATCAAACGGGTCAAAGCCAAAGAATGGGTCCAGCTCACCGCCACCTGGAAAGGCAAAAAACTGGCGCTGTATGTCAACGGCGTTCTGGCCAACCATTCCGTCTGTCCCGGCAAATATGAAAAAACCGCCGACCTCAAGCCGGAAAAAGGGCCGGATACCTACATCGGCATCAAATATCCTTTCTACGGCGATCAGCACGAGTGGAAAACGGAAGTCGATGACTTTTGCATCTTCTCGCGCGCCATGACCGACCTGGAGATCCGCAACCGCTACCTGAAACTCAAACGCGGCGGCGACAAGGAGATCCAGGCTTATGAACTGACGCTGTCCGGCGTCGATACCGGCGACGGCCGGAACGCCGACAAGCTGGAAGCACAGATGGATCTATCCAGTCTGCCCGAGCCCCAGATGAAACTGCTGCGTGCGGGCAAGCTGAGCGCGGACTGGAAATTGCAGTCACCCTCCGGAAAAATCACGTCCGGCAAATGGGAATTCCGGAACGCTTCGCCGGTCCGCCTTTTCAAGGCCGGATTTGAGCCGGGGACCTGGAAACTGGAGACGAAGATCGCCGGGCTGAAACCGGTTTCCGCCTCGATCGTGCAGCCGAAACTGGATTTCATCGGCAACCGGCTCGGAGAAGACACCGTTCCCGAACTCTGGAAAGATTTCGCCCTGAATGAAAAGGACCGCTCTGTCCGGGTCTGGAACCGCATCATCCATTTCGGGAAAGGTCCCCTGCCCGATTCGATCAGGGTCGGCGCTCGCGAACTGCTGGAAAAAGCGCCGCAGCTGCTGATCGACGGCAGGGAACCGGTCTGGACACCCGGAAAAATCAGCAGGGACGCCATCTCGTATACGCTGGAAACCGTCGGCAAAATCCCCGGCGGGGAACTGCGCTGCCGCACCCGGGTGGAATTCGACGGACTGACCGCGCTTGGATTCACGGTCCACGGCAAGCCTGAGATCGACAGAATGGAACTGCGCTGGCAGGTGAAACCCGAATTCCGGCAGTTCCTGATGACCCCGCGTCTGTATCAGAAGCCGTCCGGGATTTTCGAGGCGCCGTTCCCGAACGCCGCCAACGGCGCGCGGCACAAACAGCTCTGGCTGGTCTCGGAGAAGATCGGCGGACTGGTCTTCACCATGCCCGACGATGCCAACTGGCGCTACAAGCCGGAAAACAGTGTGCTGTTCGCCAACCGGAAGACCGGCGAATGCCGCGTGGTCCCGGTCGAACTGAAATCCCGCATTCCGGAAGGCGCGCGTTACCGCTTCTGTTTCCTCGCCACGCCGACCCGTCCCCTGCCGGTCCGCAACCGCGTCGTCCGGTTCAGCGATTACGGCACCCCCGGCGCCCCCTTCTGGGACGGCTGCGCCTGCCAGGGACAAAATGGGGTAAACACCTTCGAGCCGCACCCCGAAGCGTTCGAATTCTACATGCGGCCGCTGGGATACCGGACCAAAGCCATGTACGGGACCGCCTGCAGCCTCGCCGACGACAGTCCGGTCGGACGTTATTTCAAGAAATACTGGGACATTCCCGGAGCCCCGGACTATAAAATGCCGCACCGTCCACGCGGCCGTTACGGTCCGCCCGCGACCCAATACAACAGCCTCCCCGGCTGTACCGCCACCTGCTATAATGATTATCTGCTCTTCAATCAGCAGAAAGTTTACCGGCATCCTTACGGCGGCAGCGTCGGCATCATCTATTACGACCTGTGCGGCAACGAGATCTGCGCCAATTCGCTCCACGGACACGGCGGCAAAGACGCCTTCGGACGCACCATGATCTCGTTCACGCTGGAAAACAAACGGAACCTGGTCCGGCGGACCGTCGCGCAGGCCCATCGGAACGGCCGTCTGGTCCTGCTCCATGCGCAGCGCGATTTCAACCCCGTCCTCCACGGCATGGCGGACTACTGGTTCCCCGGCGAACAGCATTATGGACTGATCATCAATTCGCATTACGGCTACACCGACAATCTGGAAGACGAGCTGTGGCGCAGCGAATACAACCGCGACGTCCTCGGCATCGGCGTCTTCTTCCTGCCCGTGATCGGATATATCCACAACGGCTACCTGCCTTCCAGCGAAAAATACGCGGTCGCCATGCTGACCATGTGCCAGATGAACGACATCGAATCCTGCGGGGAATGCATACCGCGCGGCCCCATGTGGCGGCTGTGGAACATCCTCGAAAAATACGGTGTCCAGGACCCGAAGGTCCGCTGCATCCGGTATTATGAACCCGGACTCAAGGTCGTCAGCTCGAATCCCGATGTCCGCGTCACCCGTTACGAATGTCCCGAAGGACGGCATGTGCTCTTCATCGCCAACAGGGAAATGCGCGCCAGGGAGACCGAGGTCGACCTTTCCGCACTGGCTCCGGACAGTTTCACCGCCTGCGAGGAATGGCAGGATAAGCCGGTCACCGTCGAAAACGGCAAATTCCGGATCCGCATCCCCGGCCGCTCGTTCCGGATCGTCGCCTTCCCCCCGAAACCGACTTTCCCGATCCGCGACGGCATGGAAAAGATGTGGTCCATCTGGAAAACCGCCGACAGCGACGTGCTGTTCGATCATATTCCCGATCTCGGCTGTGCCGCGCCGCCCTGCATCCGCATGCAGGTCAGTCCCTCCGGCAAAGGCGGCTGTTTCACCCGTGGTTTCCCTGCGGTGCCCGGACGGACCTACACCGTGCGGATCATGGCACGTGCGGAAAACGCCGACGGCTTTTCGATGTCGCTGCAGCCGGCGCACGGCATGACCCCTCTGAAGATCCCGCCGCCGATCAAAAGGTTCAAGGCTTCAAAGGATTGGACCCCGCTGGAAATGAAATTCAAGGTCCCCGCCTCGAAAAAATGGCAGGACACTGACCGGCTGATGATGACGATCAGCGGCCGAGGGAAGAATTACACGGCATGGTTTGACGACTGGTCGGTGGACGAATCCCGCTGAAAACTCACCCCTTCGGGGGATTCTTCATCACATACGGCGGCGGGAAGAAACAGTAGCTGCCGTAAACCGCAACACATGGCGGACGGTCCGGCAGCGTGCTGGTCACGGTGATGACTTTCCGGAATTCCGGCCGCAGACGGATGATATATTCCCGGGCGGGCTCAACTGGAACGGTCAGCACTCCATCGAACGACCAGCAGCTCGGCATGATGGAGAAATCGGAAACAAATACCGGCATGGGGAATTCCGGCATATCCTCCGAGGCCGGACCGTGTTTCAGATCCGCCAGAGCTGCCCCGCCGCAGAAAAAACCCAGCGATTTTCCCTGCAGAGATTCCCGGCTTTCCGGGACATAACTGCGCCATTCTTCCGCCGTGATGCTCTCGGAAGACATGAGTATTGCCAGCAGCCGGGCTTCGGGATCGTCCCCGTCCGGACCCCGGTAAATATTTTTTTTGGGTGGAAAAAACATCCAGCCGTTCATTTCAGCATCGCTCCTTTGCCGGTAATGTAGTCCCGGAAACGGAATTGTCAAGCGCCGACCCGAATTTGCGCCGGAGTTTGGTTCAACGGAATGGAACTCTTATTTCTTCAACACGAACTTTCCTTCGTCGGGATCGTAGATGATCCGGTCCGCATTCTTTTCATACCATTTCCGCAGGGCAGCCGGGCGGTAAACCGGAAAATCGCATTTCGCAGCCAGGATCGGAAGAGTCTGCTGGTCCCAGAACCCCTGGATCGATGATTTCGGTTCGGAGGACATGACCCTCTTCAGCAGGAACTTGAATGCATCGACATTCTGTCCATACTGGACCGCATGCTGAGCCCGAACCACAATAGGAAAGCCGGGTCTCGGTAACTTTTTTGCCACCTCCCAGGCTTGATTGACAGCTTTCCTGAGGTCCACGCCGGGGATCCGCTTCAATCCGTCCAGCAGATAAAAACCTAGACTCTGACGAATATACACATCGATTATGATTTTCAAGTCTTCAGGCGACTGGACCAGATCCGGAAGATGATCCCGAATTGCGTAAAGGGATGCATGATTCTGAGTTTTGAGCAGTTGAAGGATATCCGTTCTCATATCCTTCAACCAGCCTTTCTGTGCCGCACATTCAAGCAGAGCCGGATAACGGTTCAGATACTGCCGGACCAATTCCTTGTCACGTTTATCGACCAGTTTCGGGAGTGCCCGGGAAATGTGGAACGAATACCTGTCCCTGGTCAGAAAACGAAGCAGCAGCTTCAAATGTCCCGGACCGATCTGTTCATACAGTGCGATCTGCGGATCGGTGTCGGAAAAAACAGTTTGTCTGCCGGTCGCTTCGCGGATCTGCCGGACATAGTCGATGATCTGCTGATCGGTCGGATTTTTCGGAAGCGGTTTGATTTTTAAGATCTTCCCCATGTCGATCCGTTCCGGAGCGGTCCGGTTGACAACGGTACGGTAACCCCGCTGTCCGCCGGAATTCAGCCTTTTTTCCAGCCGGTCCATCCGGGTGTTGAGTTTTTTCAGTTCGGCCAGAATTTCGGCATTCTGTTTTTCGATCGTCTCATTCCCCGACTGGCAAGCTGACATCAGCAGAACCGGCAGCAGGGCTGACAGATAAAAAATTTTTCTCAGCATGTTTACTTCCTCCCACAGTTTTTTAGAGTATATGTATTAGTTTATCACACAAAAAATGTTTTTCAAGTTTGGTTTTCTGCAAAACACGCTTTTAGCGCGAACTTTTAACGGACCTGTCGGACAAGTCGGACGCCGCGAATTACCGGTCATGCCGCAAGATCACCGGATGACACGCGCTTATGTCTGTCAGGTCGGTCCTGTCCGTCCCGTCCGCCTCAATACCGAGGTTCGGAAATCAGCAGCGGAGTTTTGCGGTCGAACGCATCGGAAAACAGTTCAAAATGATCTTTTTTCAGCACATACCGGAACATTTTTCCCGTGACCGGATCCAACGGCAGCGCGGACAGGATCTCCGGGACCAGTGCCGCGGTCGAATCCGGATATTTCCCATGGATTGAGCGGTATAATTTCAGCGCAAAAGCTGTTTCCAGACAGCCTTTCGACGCCGTGATCTGAAGGAATCCCGGCCGGATCGGATCGTCCGCAGACAGATCGCGATGTTCCGCAAAATACTTTTCGCGCCGGAGCGACTGCCCGCAGTAACGGAGCACCGATTCGATCAGCATCGGCCGGACCAGCAGAAAAATCACCGGGTTCAGGCGGGACGATGAATCGTCCCTTCCGCATTTTTTCAGCAATTCTGCGCCGACCTCGGTCCCGCCCCGCACGGGCTGATAATCCTGACTGCGGATCCAGTTCAGGAAAAAGCGGTAATCGTCCGCGTATTGCATTCCGTCCGGGCCGAGCGCAACAACCTGACTGCCGAGGATCAGGTCCAGATTGGCGTGATCGAACGCACACGCCGGCCACGGCTGATACCGCAGCAGACGGCCGACCGGGGTCAGCGCCTTCAACCGCGGCAGGATGAGCCCGGGTTTTCCGGTGTAATGGGCAATGGCGGCCCGGCCGGCTCCGGTCCGGACCAGGGCGCGGAGTTTCACGAACACGTTCCTGAAGCCGCTGAAATCCGTATAATACTCCCCGATCCGTATCTGGTCGTATTTCGCCAGTTCGGCGATCCCGGCAGTGAATTTTTCCCCCAGCGGACCTTCCGAAACGCGGATCATCTCGTCCTTGCGCGGCTGTATCAGACCTTTTCCGGGCACATTCTGCATCGTCCAGCAAAGGGAAGAATTAAACGGGAAATCGCGCGTATCGAACTCGGGATTTTTCATCAGATCGAAAAGTTCCGAAACCTTTTCCGTCCCGTCCCGTGCGTCTTTCCGCCGGGCGTAAAACTCGTCCAGCGTCATGGGCCGGCCTTCCGCGGCCAGGCGGTTCAGCAGACTGCCCCGCCGCACGGACTGGATCCCGAAGAAGATCACCCAGACAGACGCGGAAATCAGAATCAGAATTCCGTAAGCTCCCAGCAGCCGCTTCCAGTTGAGATGCCTCTTCAATATCGCCAGAACCAATACGGCCGCGATCAGCGCCAGCGAGATTCCCGCCGCGGCCAGCAGCGCCCCGGGCAGGAAGATCCCATACTGCCAGCTTCTCTCCGAAAGGAACGGCCAGATCAGCACCAGACTCAGCGGCAGCAGAATGACCGGCAGCGTCAGGAACAGACCGAACCGCAGCAGGGCGCCGCGTTTGCTCTTCGCGCAGAAACGGGCGGTCCACATCAGCAGGTAAACGCCCAGCACCATGGCAATGACTGCAAGCTCGATCCGCCGCTGCGGGAAATGGGTGAAGTGTGAGATCGGGGACATGTAGTATTCCGTCCAGCTGACAATGCCCGCCTGCAGCAGATCGAAAAGTTTCCATGCCGGCCGCAGCGGCGGATTGAGCCGGGTCAGCCGGGAACTCCAGGTGAAGAGCAGGACCGCTCCGGAGAGGAGGTAAAGCCAGTTCCGTTTTTCCCGGCACCGCCCGAAGAAAAGCCCGAACCCGACGGCAAGCAGAACATGCCAGATCAGGAACCGGTCGCAATCATACTCGCCTTCCCTGAAAACCCAGACCGTGAGCACAAGGGTCAGCAGGATCAGCAGAAACGCCATCCCCCGATCCTCGGATTCTGCCTGTTCCGTCAGATATTTCAACAGTTTTTTCATTCTCTCCCGACTTTCCCCTTGTCATCGTTTCGCGGACTTTTTAACGGACCAAACGGACATTACGGACTGGATGGACGCTGCGGAAAATGAGTCATGACGCGAGATCACAAAATCTGCTTCACCTTTCTCTCCCGCTCCGCTTCCCGCATTTCTCCGTATCATTCCGTTTCCTCCGTTTCAGTTCGCGGTTCCCGGCTGGTCACTGCTATTTCTTCACCACATATTTTCTCTTAGTGGAGTCGAAGACGATGCGGTCCGCATTTTTGCCATACCACTCCCGCAAACGCGCCGGAGGATCATAGAGCGGGAAATCACACCGGGACGACAGTAACGGAACGATCCACTTCGTCCGCGATTGATGCGTTATCGGGTTGTCGGACGTCATCAGCAGCATCAGCAGATATTTGACCGCTTCGACATTCGGTTCGCCATCCCGGACTGCATCTATTGCACGAGGAATCATCGAATGTTCGGGCAACGGATTCTTCTGAGCCTCCGCCCACGCCTGATTGACCAGATTCCGGATGTCCACGCCGGGAAGCATTTTCAGTCCGTTCAGCAGAACATAGCCAGTGGGATGATGAATATAGACATCAGTCAATGTTTTCAGATCATCGGGAGATTGAACCAAATCCGGAATGCAGTTTCTGATCTCCCCCACCGGAACATTTCTTGCGGTCGGCTGCTTCAGCAGAGAAAGAATCTCCTTTTTCATTTCCTTGAGCCAGCCGTTTCGGACCACACACCGAATCAGGACCGGATACTGTTTCAGGGATTGGCGGACCACTCCCTTGTCTGCTTCACCGGCCAGTTTGGGGAGCACGATATGCAGGTAGAACGGAGAATGGGAGCCATCATTTTCCAGATAAGGAAGTAGCAGACGCAGATGTCCGGGTCCGATCCGTTCATACAGCGCGATCTGAGGATCATTGGAGGTAAACGAGGTTTGTCCGATAGTCGCTTCGCGGATTTGCCGGACATATTCGATAATCTGTTGATCGGTCGGATTTGCCGGAAGCGGGCGGATCTTGAACAATTTATTCAAGTTCGCCGGAACGGGACCGGGAACATAGTTTTGACTGACCGCCCTTCTCTGTTTTATCCGCTTGTCCAGGGCATCCAGTTTTGCGTTGAGCTTTTTCAGTTCAGGGCGGATTTCTGCATTCTGTTTCGTCTGTTTCTCTAAGGAATCCAGCCTCGCATTGATCCTTTTCATTTCGGCAAGTATCTCGGCATTCTGTTTTTCGAGCGTTTCATTGCCCGAACGGCAGGCTGACAGCAGGACCAGCGGCAGAATCGGCAGAACAAAAGATTTTCTCAGCATGTTTGCTTCCTCCCACAGTTTTTGAGTATATGTATTATTATCACACAAAAAAGGTTTTTCAAGTTTGGTTTCTAATTAAATGCTTTTCCGCGAACTTTTCAACGGACTGGACGGACATTACGGACGCCGCGGAAGACTGGTCAAGACACGAGATCAACGGGAATTCACACGCTTTTGTCCGTCTGGCCCGTCCCGTCCGTCCGGTCCGACAATCGCGAAAGGTGAGTCATGTCGCGGGATCACGGATTTATAATAGTTATTTTTCGGCACCGCCGCAATTCATGGCTGTCCGGAGCTGGATGGCCGCTTTGCGCAATTCGATCAGGGCGATCGCCAGACGGCTTTGCGCTTCCACCAGATCGCTCTGGGCACCGTTCAGACGGGTGATGGTGTTGCGTCCGTTCCAGAATTCGGACTGCACCAGCGCACGCTGTTCGGCGACCCATTGCAGGGTTTCTCGGTATATTTTCACCTGGGCGCGGGCATTGCGGTAATTGGCATACGCGTCCTTCACCTCGGTCACCGCGTTCAGGAAAGTATCTTCCAGCTGAAATTTCGCCAGTTCGATCCGGATCCGCCATTCACGAATTGCATTGAAGGAGTCAAAACCGCGGAACAGATTCCATTCGCCGGAAATGCCGTAGGTGAAATCCAGCGTGTTGTGATGGGACCGGTCCACTGCATAACCGCCGTAACGGGCATTGCCGGTGACGAACTGCAGACCGGCATCCGCCCGGACAACCGGCAGGAAGGCGGAGTAAGCACTCCATTGCCGGAACTGCGCGATATCCAGCAGCAGGGCAGCCGCGCGTAGATCGGGCCGGTTCGCCGCCGCCTGTTCCAGACAGCTTTCCAGATCCTGATAGATCTCCTGCTCTTCCTTCGGAAGCGGGGAAAGTTCCAGTTCGGGTGGGAAATCGGTCTGCCCGAATCCCATCAGCGAGGCAAGGGAATTGCGCGCGGTCTGTTCCCGGTAACGGGCATTCAGGATGGCGCTTTTCGCCCGGTTGGCCAGGATCCGGAAATTCAGCACGGACGCTTTGGAAACCAGTCCGTTGCGGTAACGATTCTGAGCCTGACGTAAAGATGATTCCTGAAAACTCAAGTCGGCCTCAGCGATCCGTGCGGTCTCCTTCGCCAGCACCGCATCGTAATAGGCATAAGCGACAGCGCGGACCATCAGACGGCGGGCATTCCGGTCCAATGCTTTGCTCCGACGCATTTCCTGCCGGGCGATCATGGCGGAAAATTCCCGTTCCAAACCGTCGAACAAAAGCCAGGATGCGTAAATGCCCATATCGGAAGAGAGATTGTTTTCGCGCGGCATCACGCCCGCCGGGGGATTCAGCAGGTCATGACTGTTCCGCAGCGAATGACGGACCCCGGCACGGAAATCCACCGACGGCAGATAAGCGGCGAGCGAACGGTAATACCGGTATTTCGCCCCGGCGACCGCGAGACAGGCGGAACGGTAATCGGGATTGCCTTTCAGCGCCGTTTTCTGCGCCTCGTCCAAAGTCAGGATTTTTTTCTTTGCCAGCAAAGCGATCTCCCCGCGGGGCAGTTCGCGGCGGAAATCCTCG
>Ga0265298_10008120_pt1 | contig 12649 bp, 10 predicted proteins | sample AusTroGonzalo_MG_3_FD_193486 | JGI IMG/M metagenome (GOLD analysis project Ga0265298, IMG submission 193486) | Bovine rumen microbial communities from tropical cattle in Woodstock, Queensland, Australia - Gonzalo_01 | ecosystem: Host-associated > Mammals > Digestive system > Stomach > Rumen ... | reverse complement strand
CTCGTCGGCAAGGGCTTTCTCTTCCTTCGTCATACGGAAGCGGTTGTAGGCCTCCAGATCGAAGAACATCAGGTAGGCATCGTCCTCCGAGCCCCAGCTGCCGTGGCTGCGGTAGCCGGCACGGTCACTCTCGAAGAGCATGGCCTTGCCGCCGAGCACCCATTTGCCGTTGCCGTCGCTATAGCCGCTGTTGGTGAGGTTGTAGGGTGCCTTCTGGCCGCTGGCGTCCACGAGGGCTACGTCACGGCTGTTCCAACCCCCAATACCGATGTAGCTGGCGAGCAGCCACTTGCTGTCTGGACTCCATTCAAACCACAGGTCGCCATCGCTGTAGGAGTAGTTGTATTTGGCGTCAAGCACGGTACGCACTTGTTTGCTGGCGAGATTCAGTACGCGCAGGGCTCCGCGGTCCTCGAAGAAGGCCACCTCCTTGCCGTCAGGCGAAAACTGGGGCTGCATCGAGGTGATGTCGCTGTTGATAAGGCGCTCCTCCTTCAGGTCAGTGGCATAGGCGAACTGCTTCTCTTCCTCCTTGACGATGCTGGTACGGTAGATCTGCCAGTGGCCGTTGCGCTCAGAGCCATAAACGAGACTCCGCCCGTCAGGGGCGAAATCGACGCTGCGTTCCTGTTCCGGGGTGTCGGTAATCTGACGGGTGGTCTTATAGTCGATAGAGGTGACGTAGACATCGCCGTGCATGATGAAGGCAATCTCCTTGCCCTTGGGCGACAGGCAGATGCCCGAGGCACCAGAGCTCAGTAGCAGGCGTTTCAGGTCGGTATCGTTACGGTCGGTGATGATGGCGATGCTGACTTTCTGCTCCTGTCCGTTGCGCCAGGTGTAGATCTCCCCGTCGTAACCGTAGCAGAGGGTGCCGTCGGTGGCCATCGTCAGGAAACGGACGGGATTCTGACTATGACGGGTCACCTGCTGGTCGCTGCTGCCTTCAATCGTGCGCTTCCAGACGTTAAAGGTTCCGTCCTGCTCACTGAGGTAGTAGAACGACTGGCCGTCGGGTGCCCAGACGGGTGTACGGTCCTCACCGCGGAAGGTGGTCAGTTTGGTATGCTTGTCGCTACTGAGCATCCAGATGTCGCGGCAGATGGCACTCTGGTGGTGCTTGCGGAAGGGATCCTCGTAACCTTTCTTGTCATGGTAGAGGATGTCGCCCTTGGCGTTGATGCTGATGTCTTCCATCGTGACGGTAGACCACAGGCGCGGACGTCCGCCTTGGGTGCTCACCTCATAGACCTGCGGGAAGTCACTCTGGGCGAAAATGCTTGACTGGGCTGTCGGCATCAGCACACAGTTGAAGAGCACGTGTGACGCGTCACTCCATGTGACGGGCCGCTCGTCGGCACTGTGTGTCGTCAGACGGGTGGGACTACCGCCGTTCTTTCCAATGACGTAGACGTCGAAGCTGCCCTCGCGGGTAGAGGCGAAAGCAATCTTACTGCCGTCAGGACTCCAAACGGGATAGGCGTCGTAGGCGGCGTTGGTGGTCAGCTGGCGGGCGGTGCCACCTGTTGTTGCAACGGTGAAGAGGTCTCCCTTATAGGAGAATGCAATGGTCTTGCCATCGGGGGAGATGGCAGGGAAGCGCATCCACAGGGGATGGGCTTGGGCTACAGCCGACAGCGAAAGTGCTGCCGTGCAGATGAGTGTCAGGATTCGTTTCATTGTAGTTTTGTTGGATTCCAGTTGTCTTTGATTGCAAATACGGCTTCAGGGGTAATCTGCTGGGCTTCCTTCTTAGTGAGCTGGCGGCTCCAGTTGACGCGCTGACCAGGCTGAGCACCCTCACCGCGGTTGTTGTATTCCAGGTAGCGGGCGGTCTGCTCGCGCTGCTTCTCCCAGTGGTGCCATCCCTCGGGACGGATGTGGGCGCCCAGTTCGCAGTTCATGAATAGGGTATAGCCGTAGTCGCGCCAGGGACGTCCGAGGTAGACCTTGTCGACACCTTCGGCAGCTATGAGGCGGCAGTTGTTGAACACGTAGCCGTAGTCGACATCCTTCGGTGTAGAAGCTGCCGTCACATAGCTGTTGATGAGGCTTTCGATGGTACAGTCCTCAAACCAGGCCGTCGACGGGCCGAAGATGAAGTCGGTGGTGCCGCAGATATAACAGCCCCTGAAGTAGAGACGGGTGCCGGCAACGCCTGTGTAGATGGTATCTTGATGGCCGATGAGTCGGCAGTTGGTGAATACCAGACGGTCGCCTTCCGTATGGAGGGCCACCGCCTGTCCGAGACGTGCGGAGTTGTTCTCGATGGTCAGGTTTTTCAGTGTGATGCCACTGCCCTCGATCTTGAGCGTGTAGGTGCGGAAAGTGCCCATCGGCTGCTCGTGCGGAACGGTCGTGCCGAGGATGACTTTGATATTGGCGTGGTCATCGTAGGTGATGACGGTCTCGTCGGCATCCTCACCGCAGAGTTCGATGTTCTGCAGCCATGAGGGGATGATGAGCTTTTCCTTGTATGTACCTTTCTTGATATAGATGACCTTGTGGTAGTCCATGAAAGCGCGGCATACCTCGATGGCTTCGTCGACGGTGCGGAACTCGCCTGTACCGTCGCGGGCCACGATGATGGTGTCGGGGTTGTCATACTTGCCGGCTGCTGAGGCCGTCAGTGACAGGAAGAGTAGAGTGGCTAGGGTAAGTAAGGGTTTTAGGGTGTTCATAACGAATCACATGATTTCTGATATTTCCTTCAGGTCGGGGATACCCTTGAGGTTTTCGATGATGGTCCTGACATCCTCGCGGTCGTGGACACGTAGTTCGATGCTGCCGTCGAAGATACCTCCCTCGCAGGTGATGTTGACTGTGTGGATATTGACGTTCATCTGCGAGGAGATGATCTGCGTGACCTCGTTGAGCAGTCCCACGCGGTCAATACCTCCCAGGCGGATGGTGGCGTCGAAGAAGAGCTGCTTGTGCATGTCCCATTTGATGTCGAGGATGCGGTTGCCGAAACTCGACTTCAGTTTTGCGGCCACGGGGCAGTTGCGCTTGTGGATCTCTATCTGGCTCTTGTTGTTGATATAGCCCAGGGCATCGTCGCCAGGGATGGGGTGGCAGCAGGTAGAGAACTTGTATTGGTTGATGTTATCCTCAGAGATATAGACGGGCTTCTTGCGGTTGAATGACTCCGGTACGATGAAGAGGTCCTGCTTGGGTGTTTCTTCCTTCTTTTTCTTGCCTACGAAGGGGACGTACTTGCGCCAGCCGGAAACGTTCTCCTCCTTGTTCTTGCCTTTCAGCTCGTCGATGTCCTTCTCACCCAGGATAACGGTCTTTTCGCCCAGAGCGACATAAAAGTCATTGCGTTTTGAATACTCGTGGAACTCCGCCAGCTTGTCGGCGGCAGCCAAGGTGACCTCCATCTCGTTCTTCTTCAGGAATTCCGCCAGGATGTCCTCGCCGGCCTTCTGTGTCTCACGGCTGTCGCGGCGGATGATGGCCTGGATCTTGGCCTTGGCCTTGGCGGTGGAGACGAAATTGATCCATGAGGGACTGACATGCTGCGATTTCGACGTAAGGATTTCCACCTGGTCACCGCTGTTCAGTTTATGGCTCAACGGCACTAGCTTGTGGTTGACCTTGGCCCCGATGCAGTGGCTGCCCAGGAAGGTGTGGATACTGAATGCGAAATCAAGGGCCGTACAGCCTGCGGGCATCGTACGAATCTCACCCTTCGGCGTGAATACGAAGATTTCTGAGGCGAAGAGATTCAGCTTGATGGTGTCGAGGAAGTCCATGGCGTCGGGCTGGGGGTCGTCAAGGATCTCCTTGATGGTGCGCAGCCAGTCGTTCAGCTCTGTCTCGTCCTCGGTGTATTCCTCCTCCACGCCGTCTTTGTATTTCCAGTGGGCGGCAAAGCCCTGCTCTGCCACCTCGTCCATACGGTCGGAACGAATCTGTACCTCTATCCACTGGCCAGTCTTCGACATGAGCGTCACGTGCAGGGCCTGGTAGCCGTTAGCCTTGGGGTGGGAGAGCCAGTCGCGCAATCGGTCAGGATGCGACTTGTATATCTTCGAGATGGCCACATAAATGTTGAAGCATTCGTTGACCTCCTCTTCCCGTTGGCGTGGGATGAAGATAATGCGCACGGCGAGGATGTCGTATATCTCGTCGAACGACACATGCTTGTTCTGCATCTTGCTCCAGATGGAGTAAGGGGTCTTGACGCGCTGCCGGATCTGGTATTGGATGCCCATCGCGTCAAGTGACGAGCGGATGGGGGCAGTGAACTGTGAGAATAGTTCTTCACGCGATTTTTGGGTAATCTCCAGTTTCTTTGAGATGGAGGTGTACTCATCGGGATGCTCGAACTTGAAACTGAGGTTTTCCAGTTCCGACTTCACCTTGTAAAGTCCCAGGCGGTTAGCCAGCGGGGCGTAAATATAAAGGGTCTCACCGGCAATCTTGTACTGTTTGTTGGCGGGCTGCGAGTCGAGGGTGCGCATATTGTGCAGACGGTCGCAGATCTTGATGAGGATGACGCGGATGTCGTCACTCATCGTGAGCAACAGTTTCTTGAAGTTCTCCGCCTGGGCAGAGGCCTGTTCGCCGAAGATGCCGCCGCTGATCTTCGTCAGACCGTCGACGATCTGTGCGATCTTCGTGCCGAAGATGTTTCCGATGTCCTCCACCGTGTAGTCCGTATCTTCGACCACGTCATGGAGTAGGGCAGCGCAGATACTGGTAGAACCGAGGCCAATCTCCGAACAGGCAATCTGTGCCACTGCGATGGGGTGCATGATATAGGGCTCACCCGACAGGCGGCGTACGCCCTTGTGGGCCTGGCGGGCAAAGTTGAATGCCTTTGTGATCAGGTCCACCTTTTTTCGGTGACGTGATGACAGATAGTCGTTCAGTAACTTCTGGAACGCTTCGTTAACAAAGTCTTCGTCCGTCACGACTCGGTCTTCTTCTCTTTTGATCTGCTCTTCATCCATAAGCTTCTTATCTTCTGCGTTTTCTGCTGGTAGTCTTCTTACGGGCAGGTGTTGTCTTGCGCTTGGCAGTCGTACTCTTCTTCCTGGCAGTGGTTTTGCCACGGCGCGCAGTGCTTCTTCCCTTACGGGCCACACGGCTGTTGCGCGTTGCACGGCTGTTCCTGCGGGTGACCTTGGTGCGACGGGTATAGGTGGGCACATCGTCGTTGATGGTCACCTCGATCCGCTTGTTCAGCAGTTCATCGGCATGGTAGGCAAAGATGGTGTCTTGGTTGTCGATAAACCGTCCGGTGTCTGCCAACGGCAGTCGGATGGCACTGGCCTTGGTCAGTCCGGGCACCACGTCGTGGCGGTATTCAGGATTCAGTGAGCGCAGCATATCAAGGTCGAGGCTTAATACTGCGGCTATCTGTTCCAGGTGTACGTTCCTGTGGACGACGACGGTGTCGGTCTGTGCCGGCAGACGGGTGGTCATCGGACAGATATTATGGTCGCAGTAGTAGGTCATGATGTAGTTGGCGGCGATGAATGCGGGCACGTAACCGCGTGTCTCTGCCGGCAGGTAGGGGTAGATGTACCAGTAGTCCTTGTTGGGATTATCCGGTGTCTTGGCATTGGCACGATGGATGGCCTTGTTGATGTTCTCCGGGCCACAGTTGTAGGCGGCAATCACCAGGTTCCAGTCGCCGAAGATCTTATAGAGCGCCTTCAGGTAGCGGGCAGCGGCATACGAAGACTTCACGGGGTCGCGGCGCTCGTCAACGAGTGAGTTGACTTCCAGTCCGTACTGCTTGCCTGTACCAATCATGAACTGCCAAAGGCCTGTGGCGCCGGCCCGTGAGACGGCCTTCGGATTCAGCGCCGACTCAATGATGGGCAGGTATTTCAGTTCCAGCGGCAACTGGTAGGTCTCGAGGGCTTCCTCGAAGATGGGCAGGTAGAAGTTGGCAGCACCGAGCATATAACTGACGGAGTATCGCAATCGTCCGCTGTAGCGGTCGATGAATTTCTGCACCACGTCGTTGTAGGCTAGCTCCATCACAGAAGGTATCCTGCTCAGGCGCTCGACAAAGACTTCCCTGGGGTAAGTGGGATTTTCATTTTTCATCTCACAGTCATTGTCACCGCTCAGGTAGGTCTTCGACATATAGAGGTTGAGCAGACTGTCCAGGTCGTAGGTCATGGCCTCAGGGAACTCGATGACTTCCTCGTTGCCTTCCTGGTCGGTGACGGCGATCTCGTCTTCACCTAATTCCGTAACATCCACTTCATCTTCTTCGTCTTCTCCTTCTTCGTCGTCTTCGTCCAAGACTTCTTCTGGGTCATCTAACACTACTTGTGCCTGAATAACACCAGGTCCCATCCATAGCATGGCGACGAGAATCCATATAAATCTCTTCTTTCTCATATCTCAATTGTCACTATTCACTATTAATTATTCACTAATCACTGTTTAAAAGTTCAGGCTGCAGTGCAGGCCCAACGATGACGATTCCAGCCGATTAGGTGAGAGGCCGTCGTTCATAATCGTTGGCTCCACCCTCAGGCTCAGGTCTTTGGAGATGTCGAACACGGAGAGCTCTGCATCCACGTAGGCATCGATGACCGACAAGGCGTAGACGCCTACCAGCACAAAGAAACTCAGGTCGCGCCAGCGGCGGAACTTGTCCTTACGCTTCCTGAAGATGTCCGACCACCGGTCCTTGTTGGAATCGGTGATCTGTGCTCCCAGGTGCAGGAACTTGTTGTAGCTGGCTGTTCCCGGATCGTTGTCCATGATGTCTATATAAGCCTGCGAGTAGTCCTTGTACATGTTGTTGTTCCAGTTCATGGCGTACAGGCAGCCGATGAATCCACCGTAGACGATGGGCAGTTTCCAGTATTTCCTGTTGTAGATCTGACCGCCGCCAGGTATGACGAGCGCCAGCCATAAGGCCCGCTGCGGGTCAGGGCGCCATACAGCCCAGTCCTTGGGGACTTTCTTCATCACTGGTTCCTGGGCGATGGCCGACTGCAGTTCCATGTCAATACTGTCGGCCGCAATGCTGTCGATAGGCACCTCCTCCTCAATTTGAGCGTGGAGGACATTGGCGCCTCCTAATAGGAAGAGGACTGCGACGGTCAGTCTCAGGCCCGTTGTCAGTATATGATGTCTCAACTCTTTATCTTATCAATAAGGTTTATAATGTACTCCAGCTCCTCCTCATTGTTGAAGCAGATGTTGATGTGTCCTTTCCCCTTGGGGCTGTAGGTCATCTGCACCTTGGTCCGGAACAGGTCTGAGAGCTGCCTGCGCAGTATATTGAACTCCTCTGGAAGCGCAGTCTTCGGCGCGGCTATCTTCTTGGCTGTCTGTAGGTCGCTGCCTTTCTTAAGCAACTGTACCATCTCCTCCAGTTTCCTCACGGAGTAGCCGTTCTTCTGGAGGTCCTTGAACATCTTGATCTGTGCTGACGGACTGTCGATGGCCAGCAAGGCGCGGGCATGTCCCATATCTACCTCATGGTTCTTTAGGGCCATCTGTATCTGGGCGGGCAACTTCAGCAGACGCATATAGTTGGTCACTGCCGTGCGGCTTTTGCCTACACGCTCAGAAATCTTCTCCTGTGTCATGCCACTGGTGTCGGCCAGATGCTGATAGGCAAGAGCGATTTCGATGGCGTTGAGATCCTCGCGCTGGATATTCTCTACCAGAGCCATCTCCATCACGTTGTTATCCTCTACCGTACGGATATAGGCTGGGATGGAGGTGAGACCGGCCATCTTCGAGGCTCTCCAGCGGCGCTCGCCGGCGATGATCTGATAATTGCCGTCAGCTGTCTGGCGCAAGGTGATGGGCGTGATGATGCCTACCTCCCGGATGCTGTTGGCCAGTTCCTGCAGGGCTTCCTCGTCGAACTCGCGGCGTGGCTGGTTAGGATTCGGCGTAATCTTCTCAATGGCAATCTCGCTCAGGTTGGATGTGCCTTCAATCTCAATGTCCTTCGTGTTGATGAGGGCATCCAGACCTCTGCCTTTGCCGTCTCCGATGCTGTCCAGACCTCGGCCAAGGACACTTCTGTCGTATTTTTTATGTACCGCCATGATCCTTAACTGTTCTTGTTGATGATCTCCTTGGCCAAGGCCAGATGGTTTTTGCTTCCTGTCGAATCGGCATCATAGAGGATGACGGGCAGTCCGTGGCTCGGACTCTCCGACAATTTCACGTTGCGCTGGATGACGGTCTTGAAGACCAGCTCCTGGAAGTGACGCTTTACCTCGTCGTAGATCTGGTTGGCCAGACGTAGACGACTGTCGTACATCGTCAACAAGAATCCTTCTATCTCCAGAGTGGGATTCAGTTTGCTCTTGATGATCTTGATGGTGTTCAACAGCTTGCTGATTCCTTCCAGCGCGAAATATTCGCACTGTACGGGAATAATGACAGAGTCGGCTGCCGTCAGTGCATTGACGGTGATCAGACCCAGTGAAGGCGAACAGTCAATGAGGATATAGTCGTACTCGTCGCGTATCGGTGCCAGCACGTCACGGATGATTCTCTCACGGTGCTCCATGTTCAGCATCTCAATCTCAGCACCTACCAGGTCGATGTGGCTGGGAATGATGTCCAGACCATCGATGTCGGTAGTGTAAATGGCGTCTCTGACGTCGGCCTTGTTGATGATACACTCGTAGATGGAGCATTCTATCTCTTTGATGTCAACGCCCAGACCGCTGGATGCGTTGGCCTGAGGGTCGGCATCCACTACCAGGACACTCTTCTCGAGCGTGGCCAGTGAAGCGCCCAGATTCATGGTTGTCGTCGTCTTTCCGACACCACCTTTTTGGTTTGCTAATGCAATGATTTTACCCATATTTTCTTTTTTTTACCTTATTCTTAATTGGAAATTTGGGCACAAAGTTACATATTTCTTATGAGAAATACGTCCATTTAAACCTTTTTTCGTACTTTTGCACCGAAAACGTTGATATTTTATGGAAATTAAACGACCGCTACTGCTCATTTCCAATGATGACGGCTATCAGGCCAAGGGAATCCGCTGCCTCGTGGAGATGCTTTCTGATTTAGCTGACATCATCATCTGTGCCCCGGAAGAGGCGCGGAGCGGCTATTCTTGTGCTTTCTCGGCAACCACACCACTACGGCTCTGTCTTCGTGAGAAGCGCACCGGTTTGGAGATATGGTCTTGTAATGGTACGCCCGTCGATTGTGTGAAGATGGCATTGGCCGAGATCGTGCCGCGTAAGCCCGACATGGTCATCGGTGGCATCAATCATGGTGACAATGCCTCGGTCAACGCCCACTATAGCGGTACGATGGGCGTCACCATCGAAGGGTGCATGAAGTATATTCCCTCGGTGGCTTTCTCGCTCTGCGACCACAATGAGGATGCTGATTTTGAGCCGTTGCGGCCTCTTGTCCGTGAGGTGACGCGGCGGGTGCTCAGTGAGGGACTTCCTTTGGGCGTATGCCTCAATGTGAACTTTCCGCTCGTGCCTGAATACAAAGGCGTCCGTGTCTGCCGTATGGCGAAGGGCACGTGGGGTAATGAGGTCACCAAGTGCCATCATCCCCGCGGCTATGATTACTGGTGGATGGTTGGCTACTATACGAACGACGAGCCTGAGGCAGAAGATACCGACAACTGGGCCCTGCGGCACGGCTATGTGGCCATCACGCCTACGCAGATCGACGTTACCGCCTACTCTGCGATGGATATGATCAAAGCGTGGAACCTCTGAATATTATGCATTATGAATTATTAATTATGCATTATGAAATACTATCTCATAGCTGGCGAAGCCTCTGGCGACCTTCATGCCTCACACCTGATGCGGTCGCTGAAAAATCTGGACACCGAGGCTGACTTCCGGTTCTTCGGAGGTGACTTGATGTCAGCTGTTGGAGGTACGAGGGTACGTCATTACCAAGAACTGGCATATATGGGGTTCATCCCTGTACTGTTGCATCTGCCGACCATCCTTCATAATATGAAGATGTGTAAGCGTGATATCGCCGAATGGCAGCCAGACTGTGTCATACTGGTGGATTATCCAGGTTTCAACCTGAAGATAGCAAAGTATGTAAAATCGAAGACAAATGTTCCAGTCTACTATTATATCTCCCCCAAGATATGGGCTTGGAAGGAGTACCGTATCAAGAACATCAAACGCGATGTCGACGAGCTCTTCTCCATCCTGCCTTTCGAGGTGCCGTTTTTCGAACAGAAGCACCACTATCCCATCCACTATGTGGGCAATCCTACTGCCGATGAAGTGCGTGCATTTCTTTCGTCCACTCCACCTGGCGAAGGTGCGAAAAAGACCATCGCCCTGCTGGCGGGGAGCAGGAAACAGGAGATCAAGGATAATCTGCCGGCCATGCTCGAGGCGGTTAGGGGATATGAGAAGGATTACCGGATAGTCATTGCCGGCGCTCCCGGCATCGAGCAGTCCTATTACAGCCTGTTTATCGGTGATGCGCCTGTGGATATCGTCTTCAACCAGACCTATCCGTTGCTCTCAAAAGCGCATGCCGCCCTCGTCACCAGTGGTACAGCCACGTTGGAAACGGCGCTGTTCGGCGTGCCGCAGGTGGTGTGCTATGAGACCCCTCTGCCTCGTCTTATCGGCTGGTTGCGGAAGAGGTTGCTGAAGGTGAAGTTTATCTCGCTCGTCAACTTGATTGCCGACCGTGAGATTGTCACAGAACTCGTGGCCGACTCTTTCTCTGTGGCAAATATCCGCAGGGAACTGGCGCGTATCCTCGACGGCCCGGAGCGTCAGGCGATGCTCGACGGCTATGACGATGTTTGCCGTGCCCTCGGTGAGGAGAAGGCTCCTGACAATGCAGCAGCCATGATTTGTCATTTATTGAAAGTCAACCATTATGAATAGATTTCTAACTAAATTATTATAGCGTATGAAAAGACTGATTATTGGCGGTCTGATGGCAGTAGCTGCCATTACCGCAACAGCGCAGAACATCCAATTGCATTACGACTTTGGCCGTAACATTTACTCCGGCGAGGAATCCGAGCGCCAGAAAGTCACTGTCACTCTTGAGCAGTTTAAGGCTGACCAATGGGGATCCTGGTACTATTTTGTCGATGTGGACATGAGCCGCAAGTTCACTGAGAGTGCCTACACAGAGATTTCACGCGAGATCAACCTGGGTAAGCAACTGCCTATCGCAGCGCATGTCGAGTATGACGGCGGCCTCTCACGTAATGGCAGCTTCCAGCAGGCTGGCCTCGCAGGACTTGCCTACAACGGCCATAATGCCGACTTCTCGAAGACGTGGTCCGTACAGTTGCTTTATAAGCAGTTCTTCAAGAGCTATGAGAACACTCATGCTTATGCCAGTGCCCAGTTGACGGGGGTCTGGGGGCTGAACTTCTTCGACAGGAAGCTCACCTTCTCGGGTTTCATTGATTTCTGGCGTGGCGAGAAAGCTAACAGTCACGGCTGTCTGGTCATCCTCTCTGAGCCCCAACTGTGGTACAACTTCACGAAGCATTTCAGCATCGGTACTGAGTGGGAATTCTCCAATAACTTTGTCTACAATACCGACCCGGAGAGCGACAAAACCTTCTTCATCAATCCTACCCTTGGCATCAAGTGGAATTTCTAAAAAGTTAAGGAAACGATGTTGGGCGAACATACATCTGCTGAGGTGATACAACAAACAATAATATTCACTTAAAACAAAATAATTATGCAAAAGATTATTAATTGGATGCTCGCCGCCATCCTGATTTGCGGCGCAAGTGTGTTCACATCGTGTACGTCGAACGACGACAATCCTGCACAGCCCGACCTCAACCTGTCCGAGAAGATTATCGGCAAGTGGATGGTGGAAGAACTGGACGGCCAGCCGTGTCCTACCAACCTGAAGGCTGTCATTACCTTCTTGTCACCGACGAAAGCTTACGGTAGTCTCTCTGATTTCTATAGCGAGTCGTGGAACAACCAGACGTCAGCCGACGTCGTTATCAATGGCAACAATGTGACGCTCACAGCGTTCGAAAATGAGCTAACCAAACATGTCGGAGAAACAGTTATTTACTCTATCACAGATAATGAGATGACGTTGAAATCTGACTGGAAAGTCTATGTAGATGGTGAGCTGGTTATTAATGAGGTATATGACAAAGAACGCTACGTCAAGATCACCAACGACTACAAGGATGCCATCATCGGCCTATGGGAGGGCCACAGTACCGGCGCTGAGGACTCGGAGTTCGACGACGGCGAGAACCACCGCTGGGAGTACCTGGCCGACGGCACCTTCCGCTACTACCGCAAGGTGGACGGCCTGTGGCAGCTCAGCAACGACGTTCTTCACGACTATTTCGTTGACGGCACGCTGCTCTGCACGCGCTGGCAGAACGCCGGCGAAGGCCAGAATGAGAACCGCGAGTGGTGGGAGATTGAATCTATCGAGAACGACGTGATGAAGTGGACGGCCCTGCGTATGCGTGAGGATGGCTCGACCTATACTGCCACCTTCGAGATGACCAAGGTGCAGTAGCAAGCGAGCAGAGCTCGAGTTCGTGTCGATTGATATGAATACTTACGAATGAAGTACAGATAGAATCATGGACAACAAAGAACTACAAAAGACAGTAAATCCCGTTTATTTGACCGCCAAATCGACTTTAGGTCTTCTGAAAAAGGCAGGGGAT
>Ga0265298_10008118_pt1 | contig 12652 bp, 31 predicted proteins | sample AusTroGonzalo_MG_3_FD_193486 | JGI IMG/M metagenome (GOLD analysis project Ga0265298, IMG submission 193486) | Bovine rumen microbial communities from tropical cattle in Woodstock, Queensland, Australia - Gonzalo_01 | ecosystem: Host-associated > Mammals > Digestive system > Stomach > Rumen ... | reverse complement strand
GTCTAGGATAAGCTGTCTGAATTTTTTGAAGAGGGGGACACAATTCAAACAATTCACACAATAACCCGACCATATTCGTCGAAATGATACCTCAGCTTCTTCCCGAAGTGTTCCTCGTAGTGACAATCGCGGCACAGCAGTTCCAAGTTGTCCGGGTTGAGCGCGATCGCTGGGTCGCTTATGTTCTCAGGCGAGATGTATATCTTGTGATGGACCAGCACCCCCGGCTTGTATATCCCCTTAGCCAGGCATCGCTCACACAGATGTCCTTTGCTGGCTGCGTAAGCATTCCGTACATCCTGCCACTTCTTAGTCTTGTAAAGTTTGGCAGCGTAGTCCTTCATGACAGCGCCCCACCTCTCGCCGCCCGGTGTCCATATCTGACGGAGCAAGCCGCCCACGCCTATTAGTTACATCGCAAAGCGGCCGACTGCTACGCCGACCGCCCAGGGATGAAGTGCATGAGACTGTTCTCACAATCTCGCAGATACACCATACCATAGGCGCAATATGACATTACATGACATCTTTAGCGGAAATGCTCCCCGGTCGTAAGTAGTTGTAATACACCATCGGCATGTCCCAGATGTCGACCTTCAGCTCCTTACTGAACAGTTCGCCTGTGAAGTACGAATCCGATACCGAGTAGATGTTCGGGAACCTAGTGTCTCCGATCGCCTCGCGTCTGTAGCACTTAGTCCAGACAGCCGGCCAGATGCCGCCGGCGTTTCCGAGTGGCCGAGCGTATCCCCTGCCCTTGAAGATAAAGCTGAAGCAAATGACGTCTGCCATCGTGGTGCCCGTGCGCCATGCGAGAAGGCTGAACACATACTCATGCAGGAACCAGTCGTCATCGTCGAGAAATAGGATCCAGTCACCCTGCGCCGCATCGAGTCCTGCGTTCCTTGCCATGCCGTCGTTGTGCTCCCAGATCCGAAGCACCTTGTCGGTGTACTTCGATGCGATCTGCTCGGTCTTGTCCGTGCATGAATCGCAGACGACTATCAGCTCATAGTCTTTGAACGCCTGAGACTGTACAGAGTCCAGAGCCGGATAGATGTGCTTCTCTGCGTTGTAGGCTGGAATGATTACTGAGAACTTCATCTGTCCTCCATAAAATGCGCCAGTGCCGAACCGTGCAGCCTCACTGTGTGCCGCCATGAATACTCGAGAGCCTCGGCTATCTGCTCGAAGGTCATGCCTCGCTTATACCTGAGAATCAGTAGCGTCCGCTCTGTCTCGCTCCTCATCGCATCCAGCGCATCATCGATCCGCCTCTTCGCCTTCTCTTTCCGTGAGATGTCGTCGAGGATCTTCGCTAGCAGCTCATCCTTTTTGATAAGCAAGTCGGCCAGATCCCTCTCAGAGTTCGCCGAGGTCGGCAGTCCGTCAAGGTTCGGCGACTGGATGAGCGTGATGACATTGTCCAGTTCGGCATAGAGCGCCCGGATTTGGATGTCTATCCGCTTATAGTCACGAAGGATTCTTTTCTTTTCCGCGTTTGTCATTGATATGCTCCTTGCAGAACGGGCATTCGCCTTTTGGATATGCCGACCTGAGAATAGTGCAGCGGCTGAGCCTTCTGGCGAAGCAGTGCCGGGCGTCGATGCATTCCGGCAGTTGGTTTAACTTGTCTTGAAGTGTCATAGCCTCTCTTTGAATGCCTCCGCTATTGCTTTGACGTCGTCCGGGAACCGCACCTGGTCGGCGGCGATTGACTCTCTGTAGATGTCAAAGGCTGGCTTGTGTTCTTCGTAGTTGTCGAGGATCTCCTTCATGGCTTCCACCACCACCTCTACATTCCAGTCGATCATCTCAAACTTGTAGCGGTCGGGAATAGCCACGTCCTCGAAGTAGGCAGAGCAGCCGGACATGCTGACCAGCGCACAGCATCCGCACATCACAGCCTCCCGGAGTAACCGCTCACGCCCTGAGAAGACGTTGAAGTCGATGTATAATTTCCCGTGGCGTAACGTGTCGATGACGTCGTGGCGGCTCATGCCAGTGATCGGCTTCAGGTTGAACGGTGAAGCGTTTATTACCTTCCGCTCAAACGGCGTCATCTTCGCCGGGTTGTAGAGCACGAGGTCGTTTCTCTCTTCTTCCTGGAACGGCTCAAAGAACTCGTCTCCAATGATGTCGGAGAGTCTGAGGATAGTCTCGACTCCCCTCTTGCTGAGAGTATCGGCGGCATAAGCTGACTGCGCAATATGGATGACATCCTTCGCTTTGAGGTACAATCCCCGGAACTCCGGAGGCGTGTGCCAGTCGTAGACGTCCACCCCTGCCCAGTTGATGCACTTGATACAGTCCTTGAACATCTCATGACAGACATTGTTCCCCCAGATCTCCGGGAATATCACCACGCCCTTGAACCGTGTCGGATAGGCTGTGATATAGCGGCAGTTGTAATGTGCATACTCTGGCGGCTGTGGATCCGTATCGTCGCCGGGGTAAAGAATGACCGCATCGAGGTACCTGTTCAGCTCAGCCACGAGCTGGTGAATGGCTTCAGTCCCCCCCGTGGCGACCCTTGCCGGGCATAACGCGATTACGTCCATCATTCACCTCCATCGCTCATCACAAGCACCGCCGCCAGCAGGAAGCCGACACAGCCGCCGATCATCAAGCCGACGACGAAGAAAAGTAATGTCATGTCTCACCCCTCATATCTGCTCCGCAGTTCTGGCAGAAATTAACGCCAAATTCACTCGGGTTTTCCCAGTAATTAAACTCAGCACCGCACTCAGAACATCGGTATGTCGGCATCATATCTGAATTAACTTCTATCCACTTCCCCTTCTTGCGCTTTGACTGTTCCAGAGCTTCGATTGCCATATCGAACGCTTCTGCAACTCCGCTATAATCTACCCACTTTTCAAGATACTCCGCTTTTTGCTTTTGTAGTTTTCTTATTGCTTTTTCTTTATTCATTCTTCCTCACCTCTCATATCTGATCCGCAGTTTGGACAGTAGTTATAAAACGCTCCTTGAATCCAATCCTCAAGCGAGAATCCGCACTCGCTGCATTCTGTTACATGATACGGCATCTTAATCCATTCGCCCTTCTTGCGCTCGATGGTCGGTGCATCAAACACTATTTCCTTGAAGCGTGTTCTTTCACTTAGCTGTGCCATATATCTTATAGCAGAAGGATTCACCGCCCCATTAGGAAAACCACTTGGTGTATCAATCACTCTATCCCTCGCAAGTTCCTCATCAGCTTTAAGCCTTTCATAAAGTGCATCAGCGTCTATCAGCCTCATTCCTGTTCCCCCTCTTCATACGGCGGAAAGCTCATCCTCAACGCCAGTTTTTTGTAGCATTTATCGCACATCCACATGGTCGGCAGTCTGTAGACCTTTTCATGATTTACTCCGGCATACCGCCGAAACGTCATTGTCTGATATTCAGTATTAGTGATTTCTTCTCCGCACCAATCGCAAGTGACTTTCATTATTCGGCTCATTGTTCGTCCTCCCCGATATACTCTTGACCATCCTTTGAAATAATAACTTTCGTTGTAACTCTATCGCCTTTTTCGAAACTAACCTTGTACCCGTTGGCAGTCATAAGCGATATTAAAGAGTCAACCTCTCTTTCCGTATACCGCCTAATTTTGAATACTGCTGTCATTCCTGTTCCCCATTATACGGTTCTGGAAGTGGCATCCATGCAATTATCTTCCAATAGGTCATGCGACCAGTCAGTGACCACGACTTACTCTGTGGATGATACGGCGCAACGGTTGTTCTACGGCATATGCCATCAAGAGCAGATACGAGATAGCGTTCACTATGTTCTGGCAATCTCTCACTGCATGGTATCCACCGCTCTGGCTGTACGGATGGCAAATCAATAATCACTCGCCGATCAATATCGCTCATATTTTGAACGAACTCCCTGTGCAGAATCCAATCTCCAACATCTAAATCTTCTGATTCTTGGAATTGTTTTTCTGTTTTGTCCTCGTATTCATACAGGGCTTTCCATAATGCATCAATCGCCGCCTGTCTGCTGATTAAGTCATCCATCTTCTCGCCTTTCTCCGTAACTGCAAAAATCGTTATCTTCGACCGCCTCGACAATTCTATGGCAAAGTGTGTAAGGAAAATCATTTTCTCCGAACCACTTGCAATCCTTACACCTCACTACCTGCGCCCATTCAGATTCATGGTCATTCTTTAGCCGTTCAACAATCTGTTCCACCCAATCATCTGGAAGATTTACCTGTATCGGCACTTTGATTTCAGCCATCTTCTCGCCTTTCTCCAAAACTGCAAAAATCAATCGGCTCAAAAATATCACGGGTCTGTTTTGCATTAGTCATGAAAACCTCGGAATAACAAGTCCTCATGTGCTTGCAATCCTTGCACCTCACCACCTCTACCACATCGGCGGCAGGAATCCGCTTTAATTTGTCCACCACGGCTTTGAGATACTTATAAATACTTTCGCCATTTTCCATTCCAGTGACATCAATGTCGCCGTTCATCGCCGTCAATGCTGGTTCTCTCGGTATGTAATCAGTCATCGCTCGTCAGCACCTCATCTTTTGAAATCATAAACGCATCGTTTCCTTCTATCCGAAGCACATAACCCTTTTCAAAGCTATACCATTTACCAAACTCAAGCACGTCAGCGTTTAGCGCCTCAATCGCCATTTCCAGAGCCTCGGCGTCCTTGCGGTAAATGTCAGACCAGTAATGGCTCGGACTGGACTTAACGAACTCGGTCGCTTGGTTGCTCATTCGCTGAAGCCTGTCTTGTGCTTCTTCCCTCGTCATACAAACCACCTCAGCCATCCCAGCTCCATACCGAACACATAGCCCATGAGCCACTTGTAGAGAAGCAGAGCGAGCACCGTGATGATGATGCTGAGGATTGTTAGTGCTATTGCGTGTTTCATGTGTCGCTCCTTTTGTACGGGCATGAAAACTCATACGGTTTCCACGGTCTGACTGTGAGCTGTTGACGGTCTGGCTCGACTATCAGCTCAACCTCAACATGTTCCTCTTTCACCCTGTAGATTAACTTGTCTATGTCCCGATATTTGATTCCTTCTGTCATTCTCGATTCCCCTCCAACACTTATACGAGCAATAATACCTGCTCGGCTTCACCGTCTTGTATTGCCACTGCCTTGCGGAAGTAAGTCTGAATTTACGACCGCAGACAGGGCAGGTCCATAGCTTAAAGTCGTTCATGCTCGTCTAAACTTATAGCCGTGATGTGTCTTAATCTGTCCACGCAAGCACTGCCATATTGAAAACTGTGAGAATCCGTTTCTGTTTGCTTCGGCGATGCTCTCAAAAGCTATCTCCTCGCCCGTGGTCTTGTGTGTTGCTATAATCGGACATTTCTTGACGTGCTGCCTGTCGAACTTAACAGCCCACTGCATATTCTCTTGTCGTGTGACCCATTCCAGATTTTCGACACGATTGTCGAGCGGATCATTGTTCTTATGGTTCACATCATGCTTGCCTTCAGGGTTTGGAATGAATGTCTCAGCCACAAGCCTATTTACTCTTTTGTGGAGTCTCCGCTCTCCATTGTGCAGGTCGACTCGTCTATATCCATCTGAGCCAATCCATGAGCTTAGTCTTTTCCCGTTTGGATCCCTCCAGAATGAGATGACATCGCCGACATTGTTTATCAAGTATTTGCCGTCATATCCCTCGATCGGTTTCCATGTCTCAGTCAATGATATAAACCTCCGCTTGATACATTCCTCGATTTAGTGCTTCTTGATGACTGTCGCAATAAATATCGACCCAACAGCCATACACTCCAGAGTCTTCGACGATGTACTCGTGACCGTTTATGAGGAGCCTGGTCCCAAAGGGTAATTCAGCAGCAACTGTTCGACCTGCCGTCGGGCAAGTGCCGCTCGCCGTGCCACCTCCTGCCCAAACTCCACAGCACTCGGAGCAGTTGCAATAATGGGTGATTGTCGCCACACCCCACAGGTGCATTTTCGGCGCTTCTTCCTCTTCGGCTGCCAGCTCACTCTCCACCTCCATCGTCTTGTACGTCTCCACCATCACCATGTCCTCCTCCAGTAACGCTATCTTCGGCGTCGTGAAGGATAATATAAAAGCCAGTAAGCATATCATTCGTTCACCTCTATCGTCAGTCTCAGCCCTGCTGCTTCAAACAGCCTTTTCGCCGTGTAGAGCGTGATGCTGTAGTCCGGTCGCCGTGCGAACTGGCTCATCGTAGGGACGGAAATCCCTGCCTTCTTCGCCCACTTGCTCATGCGGCGGTGGAATGCGGCATCGTCTATCGCTTTTCTCAGGACTTCCTCGACGTCGTCCTCGCCCTCGGCGACCATCTTCAGCATGATCAGGCCGTCAAGTGTTATGTCTTTCCTTCTCATCTTGCCAACAGCCTCCGCTCCAGCTCGTCATAGTTATACGATCGCTGGTTAGAGAATGACGGCTGCCGAGCTTTTGGTTTGTCCTTCTTCTCCCACGTTCGGACGGCTGCTTTCCAGTCCTTCATCGCCTGATTGCCGACTTTCCACCCTTTTGAGGCATAGAAGTCGACAAACTCCTCCGGATCCACCTGGTTATTCCGTTCCCGGCAGTAGGCTCTGACTTCTTCGGCGGTCGGTCTGACGAACGCAGGACGCTTTGCGGCCCTTTCTCTTTTCTCTACATCTACATCTTCATTTACATTTACATCTACATCTTCATTTGGGTTATCAAGGGGTTCTGGTTGGGTTTCTGTTGGGTTTTCGTTGGGTTCTGGTTCGGTTTTCGGTCTGCCGCCTTTTAAGCCGTTTTTATAGCTCTCATTGTTCCGATCAATGAGCGGACGGACTAATTTGAACACAGTCGAGACGATACCCTTCTCAGTTGGCTCCTCGCCGTTGAGAGCGTACTTGAAGATGGCGTTATAGCAGGCCAGCTTGTCAGCGTCCTCAAGGTCGTCTATGGCCTCGTAAAAACTTCTGTAGAATACACAGCTATCTCTTTCCACTTATGCTCTCCTTGCGTAAACGGCTACTGTCTTCCCGGTGTAGATGCATTTGGTCTTGCCGACCGGCTCGACTCTCCCGTCCTTCGACATCTCAGTCAGCCGAGGAGCGGCGTTGTTGCGGTCAGTGGAGTCCGTCAGCCCTCTCTTGAACATCTCGACTGCAACTTCCTTTGCCGTCATCGGCTCGGTCAGGATCGTGAGGATCTGAGCGTATCTTTTCTGCCTGTCGACCTTGTTCGCTTCGTGTCTTGTGGCGAGTGTCACGTCCTCGCCCGGTAATCTATCAATCATGGTTCGCCTCTCTGTATAACTGAATCCAGTCGTCAAAAGTCATCGTCACCTGCCACGGCTCCCGGTTCCGTCTATGGAAGACCGCTGGCAGCTCGTCATGTTTAGCGTCCCTTTGGGACTGTTTGAGCGCCTCAAGCATATTGAGCTTCTCAACGCGCTTGCATTCGATATGAATACCAGGAAGGCCGATCACATCGGCGATGTCCTTTCCGTCGAACTGGTAGCCTCTACGGGCCTCATAGCCGTATGACTGGAGAAGTTTGGCAAGCTCAAGCTCCCCGGCTGCTCCCTTGCGTTTAGACTTGCGCCCTGTTGCGCTCCTATCGCTCATATTTGCCAATCTCGCTTTCGATGTACTTTTCTACTCGCTTATTGCTCTCATCAATCGCCTCGATAGCCCCCGACAAGCCCACGACAGCCTCGGAAAGTCTTTCCCTTGCCAATTCCTTAGCTAACGCTTTTAAAGCGTTCTGTACGGTCGAATAGTAGCCGATGATGTTCTGGTGTTTCCTCAGCTTGCCATCGGAGTAGACCTTTTCTCCGAAGTATTTGACGAGCATATAACTGCACTCGTCGGGAATGATCCGATAGCCGTCGAATAGTTCAATCATATTTGTGATACCTCAGCTCTTCCTCGTTCCAGTCGTCATAGAATCCGCTTAAATACTCGCTCAATATCGCCGTGAGCTTCTTCCTGTCCGGGCCTTCGTCAAAAGCCAGATGGCAGGCCGGGCAGAGTGTGATAATGTTCTTCTCGATTCCGAGGCCGCCTTGTGACCGCCTCACGAAGTGAGCGCAGGCCCATGACTTCTCTGCCCATCTGCCGCATAAAACACATTTTTCATTGTCCCTTTTATAGACGGCCTCTTTCACCTTTGGAGGAATCGAGGTTGCTTTGCTTCTTCTTGACATAGTTTTTTAGCCTCTGTAGTTCGTCCGGCGTCATGGTTTCGATTTCGGGATAGTCAGAATGGCATCTGTCTATCAGCAGATCCAGCAGCCGTGACATCTCAGCGGTGTCCATCTCGTGAGAGCCTTTCAGCTTGAAGTACGCCGTCATTCCGTTGTCGAATGTCTTGTACTCCTGCCAGTAGCCCGGAAGCCTCTCGACCGGGACGTCAGCCTTGAGTGCCACGACTATCGGTCTGCCGTCAATGACATCAGCCACAGACGCCTGCTCGATCATGTCCCTGTGAGCCGTGTCCTTCTCGACCCCTGCCGCCTGTGCGTATTTCCTGAGAAGCACCCAGTAGTAAGCGTTCTGGTCGAGGCTTCTCTTGTACTTGTACGGCTTGATCTCCCAGCACTTGTCGTTCGGCTGGTCGAAGAGGAAGTCGAAGATCTGCTTCTTAGTCCCGAACATACTCACACCATGAAGGGCAGCTCTTCCTGCACTCCGTCAGGGACTGCGATGAATCCGTCATCTGGAGCCGGTTCGGGTCTATCTTCCTTCGGTCCGACAAACTCGACCGAATCGCACTTGATGACCGTGGTGGTGATTTTACGGCCTTCTTTGTTGGTGTAGGAGTCATTCTCAATCCGTCCGGTCAGCGCTATCTGTTTGCCCTTGAAGAAATACTTCGCCACGAAGTCGGCTGTCTTGCCGAATACCACGCAGTTGAAGAAGTCGACAGTCGGCTCTCCGTCCCTCTTGAATTTCCGATCGACCGCCACGGAGAAGCGAGTCACGTTCTCCCTGACTTCCGGGTCTTTGGTGAGTCTCCCTATAAGGATTACGTTGTTCATACGCCCCATCTCTCCTTTGCGTCTTCCAGATGGTCGAAGATGTTCCTGTGTACCTTCTCCGTCATGTCTTCCAGTTTCTCGTAGCCCATAGATGCGAGCATCTTCGCCTCGTCTATCTGGTTCTCCTCAAGCCATGCCCTCATCGCCTTGGCTCTCAGTTTGCCGATCGGACGCCGACCGACCTCAGCAGCCTTCTCAGCCTCCTGAGCCTCGATTGCGTTCTTGACCTCTTCAGCCGATGCGATGGAGTCGTCACAGCCGATGCCGCAGAATCCTAAAGCCCTTCCGACCGCAGAAGTCTCGCAGTTCTCGATGTATGAAGTTTTATTGATGTATGATGATGATTTCAGCTCATAAGCGTGAGCCGTTGCCAGAAGTGTGTCCTTGTCGCTGAAGACCTCAGCCAGGAACGTGCAGCGCTCCCCGTCATCGCCCAGAAGTGTCGTCTTGATGACTCCTTCCGGATAGACAGCCCGGAACGCCTTAATTCGTTCGTTCACCATGACGTACTGTTTACCCTTGACGTCTATGGATTTAATGTCCTTTGCCGCCTCATTCCTTGCGGCGATGACCTCATTCCTGTCCATTCTCTTCTCCCTTTGCTTTCATGGCGTCGATGCACTCATTGATGTGGCACGACTCGTTAAGCAGGTCACGGGCGAGGAAGATGTCGCCGTCTGCGAGTGCCTTCCGTGCCTCGTCCTCAAATAAGCCAGTGATGATCTTGAGCGTCGACAGGTCGTCGGGATCGTTGTAGAATGTCAGCTTGATTTCGTTTGTGTCTCCGTAGTGATAGTGATAAACGTCCATATTATTCCTCCGGGATAGGTGTGATGTCTGTCATGTCGTTCTCGACCGCTGTGATGATGTCGTCCTTAAGCAGGTCTGAGATGTTAGAGTCGTATACCGCCTTGCTGAAGCAGTGGATATGGATATAGTCGTCGCCGAATCTGATACTGTTCGGGTCGTCGTTCGGATCTATCGGCTTGCCGCAGATGAGGCACTTGGTACACCTCTCCAGATACATGGTGTGCTGAATATCCTTGTATTCCTGATACTCATCAAAGTCCGTAAACATATCAGCCTCCGAAAAGTCCGTCCTCTGCGTTGAGCAGATAGAACAGGAACAGCCAGCCGATGCCGAGTGTCGCAATAACAGCCCCGGCGACCATGTTCGTGTCGATGTAGCAGATGCCGCCGAATATGGCGAGTACCGCTCCCAGAACAGTGCCGTGTAAAAATGCGTTGTGGCACTTGTTTCTGAATTGCGGAGATGCTAAAATGATTCTCAGGTGAGTAAACCTTGAGCCGTTACCTGTTGCCGCAGGGCGGCTCGTCTTTTTTTCTTTCACTGTTTCTCCTTTCCGCAGTAGTCAATCACTGCATCTAAATCCACTCTCTTCGGATTGAGGAGAACCGTCCGTGAGGGATAGTCTCCGCTCTCCATCATTTCCTTGACCTTCCTCTGCACTGTCCGAGCTGAACAGCCGAGGATTTTAGCCACTTCGGTGTAGCTCTTGTACATCATGTTGCCTCCCTCACAAGCTCATCGACTGTCACACCTAAGAAGTCAGCGATTTTGATGAGTTTCTCCATCTTGGGGGCGCTTCTGCCAGACTTCCAATCCGTGAAAGTAGACCTCGGAATGCCAGTATGCTGAGATACCGCATAGTCGGACAGGTTGCGCTCGTCTCTGAGCCTCGTGTAATTCTGATACATCTCCAACCTCCTTTCTTTTCTACTTGTCAAACGTTCGGAAATCCGCTATAATAGAATCCTACCCCTAAGACTCCTTAACAGGACGCATATCCGAACCCTTTGTATTGATTATAGTTCGTGTTTCCGTACCTGTCAAGGCTTTTTGGTTATGATTTCATATCTTTTTTTTGAGAGGTTCGGACTATGAGCGTATCGTATGAGCGTTATGCGGCACTCCGTGACTCCAAAGGAATGACGGATTACGCCGTAGCAAAGCAATCTGGGATTGGAAAATCGACCTTTTCAGACTGGAAAAATGGACGCAGTTCGCCAAAGAACGAGAAGATAGAACGGATAGCCGAAGTGCTTGGAGTCTCACTTCTTGCCATGCTCGGCTCTGAGGGGATACAGCAATTTGAACTGATACCAGAAGACACATTTGTGTTGCTTCGATACAAAGATTTGAATGAGGTCGGACAGCGAAAAGTTCGTGAGTATATCGAAGACCTCTACGACAGGTACAAAAATGTATAGCCAGATCAGAGACGGGAAAGTCAGATTCTTCGAGACTTACATCGACCCACGGACGAGGCAGAGGAAGACCGTCTCCACCACTATGGAGAAGGACACCCAGTTCACCCGTAAGAAGGCACAGGAGCGCCTAAACGCCCGTATACGGCAAATTAAGGCGAAAAACGGACAACTGCCCCATTTGACATTAAAAGAGCTTACAGAGGCGTATACGAGGTCAAGGGAGGGCCAGGTCAAGCCTCAGTCCCAGAAAAACAATCTAAACGGGGCTGAGACATTGAAGAGAATCTTCGGCGAGGACACCCTCGTCAGTGCCTTCACCGCCTACTTCGTGACCTCCACCCTTGACGCCACGGGCAAGACTCCGGCATGGAAGAACGGGCAGATTAAATACATCAGAAAACTCTTCCGATGGGCTTACAAGATGGACATGGTCGGGGATATTTCCTTCCTTGACAAGGTCGACAGGTACAAGGACGACGAGAAGGGCAGACGAGCCTTGAAGTACATGGAGACGGACGAGCTGAGGCGGTTCCTGGAATCCGTCAAGGGAAGCAAGTACGAAACAGTGGTGAGGTTCATGCTCCTGACTGGCATGAGGATCGGAGAGGCCATCGCCCTACATAAAGACAATATCCACGACGGCAAGATATACGTCGCTGAGAACTACGTCATCACGATGGACGAGATAGACGAGCCGAAGACGGAGTCGTCCATTCGGGAGATACATATCCAGAGAGAGCTGCAACCGATCATTGACTCACTGGAAGGCGACCGACCTTTCTCATTCGTCCGCTATACCACCTTCCGGAACTTCATGCAGCGCAAGACGACCGAGGCACTTGGGAGGCGTCTCCCGTCCCATGCCCTGAGGCATACCCACGTCAGCCTTTTAGCCGCTTCGGGAGTCCCTCTGGACGTGATTTCACGGCGATTAGGACACGCAGATTCTAAGATTACACGGGAGATTTATCTCCACGTTACCTCTCAGTTAAAAGACCGTGACGCCGCCATTTTAGACCCGATTTTTCTGCTATAAATCTACCATTATCCTACCATCGACCGAAAAAAGCCCGTATTTATGCGGATTTCCGAGGTTCTGTCAGATTTGAAGTGGATTTATTGCGAGGTCGAGAAAACGCCGAAAATACGCTATTTTCTGGACTTTTTCGTGATTGGGAAGTGACAGAAGCGGACAGAAATGGACACAGAAATCTACCATTTTTCTACCATTTTCATGGCACAAAAAAAGCCCCTCCCGGCGAGGTACCAACCGGGAGTGTAGGGAAAGGAGGTGGAACTATGAGCAACGCTTGCGCGTTTAATGCTTTTTGGGGGTTCTGTTCGTGCACATGTGTTTCCAGACGGAATAAGTCACTTTTCCGTTTGGCTCAAAACCATAT
>Ga0265298_10008115_pt1 | contig 12652 bp, 23 predicted proteins | sample AusTroGonzalo_MG_3_FD_193486 | JGI IMG/M metagenome (GOLD analysis project Ga0265298, IMG submission 193486) | Bovine rumen microbial communities from tropical cattle in Woodstock, Queensland, Australia - Gonzalo_01 | ecosystem: Host-associated > Mammals > Digestive system > Stomach > Rumen ... | reverse complement strand
TTCAGCGCTACGATTTCCTTATGATTTCTGCACTTGAAGCCTCTCTTGGGGAGACGTCTGTACAGAGGCATCTGGCCACCTTCGAAGCCCGGTCTCGGTGCTCCGGAACGTGCCTTCTGACCTTTATGTCCCTTACCTGCTGTCTTGCCGTTTCCCGAACCATGGCCGCGGCCACGACGGAAATCATCACGGCTTACTGCTCCTTCAGCAGGTGCAAGTGTTGATAAATTCATGATGAATCCTCCTTTAAACTAAGCCTCTGATTTACGCCTCTTCTACCTTGAGCATGTAGCTTACCTGCTGGATCATTCCCTTGGTAGCTGCGTTGTTCGGAAGCTCAACCGTCTTGTTCAGCTTGGTAAGACCAAGAGCCTCAACGGTTCTTCTGTGCTTCGGTACGGCACCGATGGGTGACTTTACCAGAGTTACTTTTAATGTATCTGCCATTGTTTCGTCCTCCTAACTAATACCCTAAAACCGAGTATCATTAACCAAGAATTTCTTCGATGGTCTTGCCGCGACGCTTTGCGATCTCACTGGGATCCTGGATCGCTGCAAGTCCCTTCAGTGTTGCAAGAACAACATTTCTCTTGTTGTTGGAGCCGAGAGACTTGGTACGGATGTTGCGGTAACCTGCCAGATCCAGTACGACACGCGCAGGACCACCGGCGATGATACCGGTACCTTCCGGAGCAGACTTAAGAAGCACGGATGCGCTTCCATACTCACCGGTGTATCCGTAGGGGATGGAACCGGCTTCGTTGATGGGAACAGTGATCATGTGCTTGATCGCATCTTCCTTAGCCTTACGAACTGCCTCAGCGAATTCTGCAGACTTTCCAATGCCTACACCTACACGTCCCTTCTTGTCTCCTACTACGACAAGCGCTGCCATACGCATGGTACGACCACCCTTTACAACCTTGGTGACACGCTTGGTGTCAACAACGCTGTCGAAGAGTTCGGACTGATTTTCATCAACCTTTTTCATGTTTACGCTCCTCCTTCTTAGAACTCAAGCCCAGCTTCGCGCGCTGCGTCTGCCAGTGCCTTGACCTTACCCTGATAGATAAATCCGCCTCTGTCAAAGACTACTTCCTTGATCCCTGCTGCAACAGCTCTCTCAGCAATAACCTTGCCTACATAAGCAGCAGCATCTGTGTTGTTGGTCTTCTCAAGCTCTGTCTTTACAGCCTTCTCCAGGGTGGAGGCGCTGACCAGAGTCTTTCCTTCGGAGTCGTCGATAATCTGAGCGTACATATGATTGTTGCTTCTGAAGACAGCCAGTCTCGGACGCTCAGCTGTACCGCTGAACCGATTGCGAATCTTCAGATGCTTCTTTGCACGAACTTCACTTCTGGATTCTTTATGTATCATCTTATTCACTCCTTTTTTTACTTCTTACCGGTCTTACCAACCTTGCGGCGGATCACTTCGTAATCGTACTTGATTCCCTTGCCCTTATACGGCTCCGGAGCACGCTTCTCGCGGATCTCTGCTGCAAACTGTCCGACCTTCTCTTTGTCGATGCCGCTGACAATGATCTTGTTATCCTGTACCTCTGTGGAAAGACCTTCCGGATCCTCGATCTCAACCGGGTGAGAATAACCAAGGTTCAGAACAAGCTTCTTTCCCTGCTTAGCAGCACGGTAACCAACACCGTTGACCTCGAGAGTCTTCTTATAACCCTCGGTAACACCGACAACCATGTTGTGAATAAGTGTTCTTGTGAGACCGTGAAGAGCACGGTTTCTCTTTAAATCATTCGGACGCTTAACCGTAAGGACACCATCCTCGATGGTAAGCTCCATCTCCGGTGCCAGCTGACGAGAAAGCTCTCCCTTCGGTCCCTTTACCGTCACCTTATTATTTTCTGCTATATCTACGGTTACACCGGCAGGTATAGCGATAGGCATTTTTCCGATACGTGACATTTGCCTTTACCTCCATTTAATATAAAACGCTTAAGTTAATATAATCGCTTAAGTATATCTTCGTCCGGCAAATCGTTGATTACCAAACGAATGCAAGTACTTCACCGCCGACATTCAGCTTACGAGCTTCCTTATCTGTGATCACGCCCTTGTTGGTGGAAATGATCGCAGTGCCGTAACCGCCGAGTACCTTCGGCAGGTTCTCTACATCAGCGTAGATCCGGAGACCGGGCTTGCTGATCCGGCGAAGACCGGAAAGAACCTTCTCGTTCTTATCCTTGCCGTACTTCAGAGTGATGTGGATCGTATCAAACTTACCGTCATTTACGATTTCCACAGACTTTACATATCCTTCAGCAAGAAGGATGTCTGCGATCGCACGCTTCATTTTGGAAGCGGGCACATCGACTGTATCATGCTTAGCCGTATTTGCATTACGGATTCTTGTAAGCATATCTGCAATAGGATCGCTAATTGCCATTACTGTTTGTCCTCCTTACTTTATTCTACCAGCTGGATTTCTTTACGCCCGGAATCTCGCCGTTATAAGCCAGTTCACGGAAGCAGATTCTGCAAATGCCGTACTTACGGAGATATGCATGCGGACGACCGCAGATCTTGCAACGGGTGTACTCTCTGGTGGAGAACTTCTGCTTTCTCTGCTGCTTAACCTTCATCGAAGTCTTAGCCATTTTACTTCCTCCTTATTTCTTGAACGGCATACCGAACAGCCGCAGTAACTCTCTTGCTTCCTCATCGGTCTTAGCGGTAGTAACGAAGATTACATCCATACCGCGAACCTTATCCACCTTATCATACTCGATCTCGGGGAAAATGATCTGCTCCTTGATACCAAGTGCATAATTTCCTCTACCGTCGAAGGAATCTGCGCTTACGCCCCGGAAGTCACGAACTCGGGGAAGTGCCAGATTGATCAGGCGGTCAGCGAACTCGTACATACGCTCGCCGCGAAGAGTTACTTTGCATCCGATGGCCATGCCCTCACGGATCTTGAAGTTGGCGACGGACTTCTTAGCCTTTGTGATCACAGGCTTCTGACCGGAAATCTCAGTCAGATCCTTTACTGCGGACTCAAGAACCTTTGCATTCTCACGAGCCTCACCGACACCCATGTTGATGACGATCTTCTCAAGCTTCGGAACCTGCATAACGTTCTTGTAGCCGAACTTCTTGATCATGGCTACCTTAATATCGCTTTCATATGTATCTCTTAATCTACTCAACGTCTTTTGCCTCCTTCCAACGATTAATCAATGGCCTCTGTCTTGCCCTTGACATGAGCAACACGGACCTTGTCTTTCTTATCGCCCTGGAAGCCGACTCTTACGGTCTGACCCTTGTAGAGATACATGACATTGGAAATGTCGATCGGTGCTTCCTTCTCAATGATTCCACCCTGCTGATTCTGTACGCTGGGCTTGCTGTGCTTATAGACCTTGTTGACACCCTCTACAAGTACTTTGTGGTTCTTGGGATCTACGGAGAGGACCTTGCCTTCCTTACCCTTATCCTTACCGGCGATGACTCTTACCAGGTCATCCTTCTTAATCTTTGATGCTGACACGAGTATCTACCTCCTTACAGTACTTCCGGTGCGAGAGAGATGATCTTCATAAACTTCTTATCTCTCAGCTCTCTGGCTACCGGTCCAAAAATACGGGTTCCTCTCGGATTTAAGTCATCCTTGATGATCACTGCAGCATTCTCGTCGAAACGGATATAGGAACCGTCCTTACGACGGGCACCCTTCTTGGTGCGGACTACAACAGCCTTCACTACATCACCTTTCTTTACAACACCACCCGGTGTAGCGTCCTTAACGGAAGCAACGATGATGTCACCGATTCCTGCATATCTTCTGGTCGAGCCGCCCAGTACCCGGATGCAAAGAAGCTCTTTTGCGCCGGTGTTATCAGCAACTCGAAGTCTTGTTTCCTGCTGTACCATTTCTTTGCCTCCTTATTTCGCTCTCTCGATAATTTCAACAAGTCTCCAGCGCTTGTCCTTGGAAAGCGGTCTTGTTTCCATTACACGAACACGGTCGCCGCGATGAGCAGCGTTCTCCTCATCATGCGCCTTCAGCTTGTATGTACGCTTTACGATCTTCTTGTAAAGCGGGTGCTTAACATTATCCATGATGGATACCACAATGGTCTTATCCATCTTATCGCTTGTCACAAGACCGACACGCGTTTTTCTAAGATTTCTCCCGGAATTGTTCTCCATGATATTCTCCTTTCGCCTTAATCCTTAACTTAATTTCAAGTTTAAGTCCACAATCTCTGACTTGACTTCTACACATTCTGTTCAGCAGTCTTCGCAGAGATCACGGTCTGGATTCTTGCGATATTCTTACGAACTGTGGTGATACGGCCTGTGTTATCCAACTGGTTGGTAGCATTCTGGAACTTCAGATTGAAAAGCTCCTTCTTTGCGGCTACCAGGTCGGACTTCAGCTCTTCAACCGACTTGGTCTGCAGCTCTTTTACATAATCCTTAGTTTTCACTTGCGCTACCTCCTTCTGCTACGGATGCCTCCAGTTCAGCCTTGGATACGATCTTACACTTAAGGGGAAGCTTGTGTGTAGCAAGACGAAGAGCTTCGCGAGCCTTCTCCTCGGACACATTAGCAACCTCGAAAAGTACACGGCCCGGCTTAACAACTGCTACCCAGTACTCCAGGGAGCCTTTACCGGAACCCATACGGGTTTCTGCCGGCTTTGCTGTTACCGGCTTATCCGGGAAGATCTTGATCCATACTTTACCTTCACGACGGAAGTAACGATTGATGGCCACACGGGCAGCCTCGATCTGATTTGACTTAATCCATGCAGGCTCCATAGCTACGATACCAAACTCGCCCTGAGTAATGGTGTTGCCGCGAAGGGCCTTACCAGCCATGGATCCTCTGAACTGCTTACGATGTTTAACTCTCTTAGGCATTAACATATCTATCACTCGCTCCCTTCTTAGTTACGGTTCCGGTTAGCGTCTCTTCCGCCGGATCTCCCAGGTTTCTTCTGGGGGATACTGATCTTATTCTCTTCAACGCCACCCTTGGTGGGAAGCACTTCACCATGGTAGATCCAGGTCTTTACACCGACCTTACCATAAGTGGTATCTGCCTCAGCAAAACCATAATCGATATTTGCACGAAGTGTCTGAAGAGGAATGGTACCCTCGCTGTAGGTCTCCTTACGAGCCATATCAGCACCGCCGAGACGCCCTGCTACAGAGGTCTTGATTCCGAGTACGCCGCTCTTCATAGCACGGCTCATGCAGGACTTCATTGCACGACGGAAACCGATACGTGCCTCAAGCTGCTGTGCGATGTTCTCTGCAACCAGCTGAGCTTCTGCATCCGGTCTCTCGATAGCCTTGGTCTCGATGCGAAGTCTGCTCTTGATGCGCTTGATCTCTCTGTCCTTGATGGACTCCTTCTTTTCCTCTCCGGACTCACCGGACTTCTCTGCCTTAGCGGCAGCTGCCTTTTCCTTCTCCTTATCGGTGAGCTTGCGGCGGTTTACAGCCTTGATCTGCTCGTAAAGAGAAGTCTGCTTGATGAGATCATCACGGAGAGATTCGATCAGGGCGCCGCCCTTACCGATGATAACACCCGGCTTTGCGGTGTAGATCGTAACTACGATCCTGCCGTTAGCGGAAAGCTTACCGGTTCTCTCGATCTCGATCTTGGATACATTCGCATCCTTAAGACGAGCCTTCAGGAATTTACGGATTTTGTTGTCCTCTACAAGAACTTCTGAAAACTCATCATTCTTAGTATCAGCATACCAGGTGGAGCTCCATCCCTTGATCACGCCGACTCTTAAACCATGCGGATTAACTTTCTGACCCATGTTCTTCCTCCTATCTCTCGTCAAGCACAACGGTAATGTGGCTTGTTCTCTTCTCGATCCTGTAAGCTCTGCCCTGTGCACGGGGATGAATGCGCTTCATTGTCGGTCCTTTGTTCGCATAGCATTCCGCCACATACAGGTTTTCTCTCTTCAGTCCGTTGTTGTTCTCTGCGTTTGCTACTGCAGAGGAGAGAAGCTTGTAGATCACCTGGGAGGCGTAACGATTATTGTATGCCAGAAGTCCGAGAGCAGCATCCACATTCTTGCCACGGATTGCATCCAGTACGAAGCATGCCTTGGTTACCGATACTCTGGCATAAGAAACCTTAGCTGAAGGTCTCTGGTCTTTATTTTCATTTCTCTGTCTTTTGTCTTGAGATCTATGTCCCTTTGCCATCTTACGACTCCTCCTTATTTCTTCTTCTTGTCGTCCTTGCCGTGGCCACGGAAACTTCTTGTGGCTACGAACTCGCCGAGCTTATGACCAACCATATCCTCGGTTACATATACGGGGATATGCTTTCTGCCGTCGTATACGGCAAAGGTGTGACCTAAGAAATTCGGGAAGATGGTGGAACGGCGTGACCAGGTCTTGATGACCTCCTTAGAGCCGTTCTTGTTCATTTCATCAACCTTCTTAAGTAAGCTTGCATCAGCAAATGCGCCTTTTTTTAATGAACGAGCCATGATCTTCCTCCTTACTTAACGTTCTTGCCTGATCTGTTTCTGATGATCAGCTTGTTGGACTTAGCGTTCTTCTTCCGGGTCTTCAGACCGAGAGCCGGCTTACCCCAGGGAGTGGACGGTCCGCTGCGACCGATCGGTGCGCGTCCCTCACCACCACCGTGCGGGTGGTCATTCGGGTTCATAACAGAACCGCGGACTGTCGGACGAATGCCCATGTGACGCTTACGTCCTGCCTTACCGATGTTTACAAGACCGTGCTCGATGTTGCCCACGGTGCCGATGGTTGCGCGGCATCCGATGGGAACCATACGCATTTCGCCGGAGGGAAGACGAAGGATTCCGTACTTTCCTTCCTTAGCCATAAGCTGTGCAGCATTTCCTGCGGAACGTACCAGCTGTCCGCCTCTGCCGGGAACCAGCTCGATGTTGTGGATCTCGGTACCTACGGGGATAACGGAAAGCGGGAGGCAGTTGCCGACTTTTACTTCGGCATTCTCGCCGTTCATCAGTGTATCGCCGACCTTAAGTCCTGCGGGTGCAATGATGTAGGTCTTCTCACCGTCTGCATAGCAGATCAGAGCGATGTTTGCTGTACGGTTCGGATCATACTCGATGGTGAGCACCTTTGCGGGGATGTCATCCTTCTTACGCTTGAAATCGATGATCCTGTATTTCTGACGATTTCCGCCGCCGTGATGGCGAACGGTGATCTTACCCTGATTGTTACGGCCTGCAGTCTTCTTCTTGGAAACAAGAAGGGACTTTTCCGGCTTGTCCGTGGTGATCACGTCAAAGTCCAGGCCGGTCATATTCCTTCTGGAAGGTGTATATGGGGTGTATGTTTTGATACCCATTGCTGTTCTCCTTTCGAAACTCGTTCGAATCTGTATTGATTCTCTTTCTCTCTACTGTTCAGATCCGTTTTTACGGCCTTATTTTACAGACCCTCGAAAAGCTCGATATCAGCGCTGTCAGCGGTCAGCTGAACATAAGCCTTCTTGAACTTTGAGGTCTTGCCTTCGGTTCTGCCGCGGCGCTTGGTCTTACCGTCATAGTTGATGGTGTTAACGCTTGCTACCTTGGCACCGTCAAACATCTTCTCTACTGCGTCTGCGATCTGATTCTTGGTTGCCTCCGGATGAACGATGAAGGTGTACTTCTTTTCGGACATAGCGTTCATGGACTTCTCTGTAAGAAGCGGACGCTTGATCACATCATAATACTTTAAATCTGCCATTATGCGTATACCTCCTCTATCGCCCGTGCAGCATCCTTGGTGATTACGAGAGAATCATACTTCAGGATATCATACACATTAATGCTGCCGCTGATGGTGGTTGCCACATCGGGAATGTTCCGTGCGGAAAGAACCACATTATCATTCTTATCCTTGGTTACGACCAGGGCCTTCTCAGCCTTGAGATTCTTAAGGATCTCAACGAACTTAGCGGTCTTGGGAGCTTCCATGGAAAGCTCGTCAACTACGATCATCTTGTCGTTCTGTACCTTGGAGGTCAGAGCGGAGAACAGTGCGATCTGACGCTCGCGCTTGTTCATCTTCTTATCGTAATCTCTCGGCTTCGGTGCGAATACTACGCCGCCGCCGGTCCACTGGGGTGAACGGGTTGAACCCTGACGGGCATGTCCTGTTCCCTTCTGTCTCCAGGGCTTCTTTCCGCCGCCGGAAACTTCGGCACGGGTGAGGGCGCTCTGGGTACCCTGACGGTTGTTGGCAAGATAGGTAACTACTGCCTTATGAACCAGTGTTTCATTTATTTCCACACCGAAGATGTCATCGGAAAGGTCGATCTTCTCAACCTCTTTTCCGTCGGTGTTGTAAACTGCTAAAGTAGCCATCTTTCTAATCCTCCTGCTTATTTGGACTTCACGGACTCTGAAACGATCACCAGTGACTTCTTCGGTCCGGGAACTGCTCCCTTTACGAGGATCACATCATTTTCCGCATCAATCTTCACGATCTCAAGGTTCTGGACAGTTACCTGCACGCTACCGGCATGTCCGGCCATCTTCTTGCCCTTCATAACGCGGCCCGGTGTAGTTGCGGAACCGTTGGAACCTGCATGACGGTGATACTTGGAACCGTGTCCGGAAGGACCGGAGTGCATGCCGTGACGCTTGATACCGCCGGCATATCCTTTACCTTTGGAAGTTCCGGTAACATCGATCTTGTCGCCCTCGGCGAAGATGTCAGCCTTGATCTCGCTCTCGCCGGCTACATAGTCAGCGCAGTTCTCAAAGCGGAACTCTTTTACAAAACGCTGGGGATCAACGCCTGCCTTCTTAGCATGGCCTGCCTCAGCCTTGGTTGCACCGTGAGGATGGCGAACAACCTTGCTGCCTGAGCCGTCCTTTGTAACAACCTTTTCCTTGATCTCACCAAAACCGACCTGAACTGCCTCATAGCCGTCGTTCTCTACGGTCTTGACCTGGAGTACCTTGCACGGACCGGCCTTAAGAACCGTTACCGGGGTAAGTACGCCCTCTTCGTTGAAGATCTGGGTCATCCCGACCTTCTCTGCAAGAATCGCTTTCTTCATTTCTTTTTCCTCCTGTTTCTGATTAACAGTGTCATTTACAGCGGACCGGTTTGATCCGGTCATCCTAAATCGCATCATCCGCCTCACATCTCCAAAGCTGCTGATCTCATATATTAATGAAGTTTCGGAAAATGATCTGTGCGGACTGCACATTTATATAAGATAAAATGTGTTCGATTTCACTTGCTTTGGCTAGGGTGATTATTTGCTCTTGAATTTATTTGCTTTTCTTGGAATTCTTAGCTTCACTCTTGCCGCTGCTCTTGATCTCAATGTATACACCTGCGGATACACTGACATTCTTCAGCGCCTCATTGATGTTAGCGCCGGAATCAATGATGTCGATCAGTCTCTTGTGAGTTCTCTGCTCGAACTGCTCACGGGAATCCTTATACTTATGAACTGCCCGGAGGATGGTAACCTTCTCTACCTTGGTCGGCATCGGAACGGGTCCGCTTACCTTTGCGCCGGTAGCTGTTACTGCATCAATGATCTTCTTTGCTGCCTGGTCGATCAGCTTGTGATCGTACGCCTTAAGGATAATCCTTGTCTTCTGTTGAGTTGCCATAAAAAAAGCCGCCTCCTTTTCGCACTTTTCTAAATAGTACGACAAGCGGTGACTGTACGCCGTCCCATGTGTCTGTGATCTGATCAAAGCTTTTCCCACGGTTCCGGGTGTTTCATGCCCGGCCCTTAAAAAAAAGCTTTATTCAAGCTCACAAGTTTACACACGTCATCTCCGGATCGCTCCGGATGGTTATTGGTACAGTGACCTCGTCGTCAGTTTCTCTGAACTTGACCTTCGCTCCACGAAATAACCTGCATAGTGAGGAGTGGGTTAATCTCCTGATCTAAATAAAGATCTTATGCAGCAACCTCCGCTTCAACGCTATCAATGTCACAGCAAACGCTATTGTATCAGAAACGCAAATGCATTGCAAGCGTTTTTTTTCTTATTTTTCTTACAATTTTTCAGCGCCTTTTCAGCATTTTGATTTATCATTGTGAAAAGCGCCAAGTCTCCGTTCATACTTTGTTCATATTTCATTTACATTTTTCGCCATATTTTATTGTATTATCGCCCGACAAATGTTAAAATAAAAGATACATTAAACAGACTGGTATAAAGCAAGGAAAGCAGACGATATTGCAGCCGCAGATTCTATAGGGACTACATTCTAGGCAGCCATGACGTCTGACGAAACAATGTATACCTGGATGACCACACTGGCAGCTGACCTGTCTAACCACTCTCAGAAGCCTCCCTATCGTGTGATCGCAACCTGCAACGCTATCGGCGGTTACGCTCCGAGTCAGTTTTCTCTTGTGGGAACTGCTTATCTCTCCAGCGAACTGAGGAGTATCAACACCAATGTATTTAAGGAAGAAATGGCAGGCTATCTCGGAGAATGTTATGCCCCGGTTCATTTTAAGAGATCCCGGTATCTGGATCAGTGGATCATCGCCGTGGACAATAACTGCAACATTTCCATCTGGGTAGGCGGAGGTTTCGGTTCAAACAGCGCCTGGATCCAGAAAAACAAAACTTATGACGACGCTTACCATGTTCTCGGAAACAGAAGCCGTGTTTATATGCTCTGGCCAGAGATTGATCCCGCATACCAGGAAATGACACACCCCTCTGAATCTGAGGATAACTGGATTTCCGGTTAATGTTTCTCATTCCGACAGAATAGTATATCGGAAATAGTATATCGAAAATAGTATATCGAAAATAGTATATCAAAATATGTTATCCATAAGAGTGTATTGAAATACAATTATCTTTAGATAAAACATATTTTAGCTGAGAATCACAAGGACAAACATATACTGCATGTCAGACCGACAAATAAGAAACAGATTTGAGGTGATATATATTGAAAAAAAACAGGAACTCATGCTACTCAACATTAATGCCCTCCCTCCCAGCTCCGTTCTCCGTTCCTTTCTGGACTTCAGAGCTGGCATCCCGGCATAGCAGAAAACGCAAGATATCAAATTCAAAACTGAGAAACAAGGGTTTCTCCCTTATTGAGTTGATTATCGTGATCGCCATCATGGCAATCCTTGCCGCAGCTATCGCACCGGCCTTACTCCGTTATATTGATAAATCAAGGAAAGCTGTGGATCTTGAGACTGCTCAGACAATTTATGAAGCCGCAAACCTGGCCTCCGCCTCCTGGGACGATGATGTAGCCGCAGGATGGACGGTGGCACTCAAGTCAAGCGCCGGCAGCGTCGCACGAACCACGGTCACATCCACCGGACACAATGCCAGTAAAGACAAGAGTGACAAGAACACTTATAAAATCTCCTGTGTTGCATGGTCCCGCGGTATGAATTACGGCGGTAACTGGCAGAACGCAAAATTCAAGAGTACCATTGATACCGGCGCCAATGGAGACCTTCAGAGAAAGTATACCAACGAATTTCTGAAGAATCTTGTTCATGACAGTGCAACCGGAGGTATTTATTACGGTACCGCCGGCGTAAACAATTTCGATGGATTCTCGGCCGAGACAATGCTCTTTAAATATTTAAAGGATAGTGGTTACGGAAAACCTGAGTGTTGGATGCTCTGTATCAATGAAAGCACTCAAAAGCCTGAAGTCTGGATTGGTGATAAAAATATCAATTCCGATTCGACACACAAAGTTCGTCCGCTATACCGCCTGTATCCGGATCCTTGTGTCGAATATCAGGGTTAATCATTAAATAAGACAATATATCAGAAAAAGAAAAACGAAAAAAAAAAACGAAAAAAGAAGGATGTTTCCTGCAACAAAGCCGGAATTATCCTTCTTTTATTATTCTGTTCATAAAATCAGCGGGTTAGAACTCCACTCTTCCGCTGGCGCCGCAAGGAAGTGTGAGTCCGTTCACCTTTACAGGAAGCCCAATCTCCTCTGCATTCACTTTAGCAGGATGATTTCCCTGCACCACCGCCTCATGCAGCATGTAGGAAAGCACAGCCGGCTGAAGTCCCGTTGTGTAGGAATTGATCAGGAAGAACAGCGGCTTATCCGAAAGCAGTTCCCCGCATTTCTGAAGTAACGGGAAGACCAGATCCTCCAGTTTCCAAAGTTCTCCCTTCGGCCCCCTGCCGTAGGAAGGAGGATCCATGATGATCGCTTCGTATTTCTTCTCCCGGCGGATCTCCCGCTCCACAAACTTCATGCAGTCATCCACCAGCCAGCGGATGGGCGCTTCCGAAAGACCGCTGGTCGCGGCATTTTCCTTTGCCCAGTTTACCATTCCCTTGGAGGCATCCACATGGGTCACTTCCGCACCTGCTGCAGCCGCAGAAAGAGTTGCGCCGCCGGTGTAGGCAAAGAGATTCAGCACCCGGATCTTTCGTCCCTCTCCCACAGCCTTTTTGATCAGGGGATAAAACCAGTCCCAGTTCACTGCCTGCTCAGGAAAAAGGCCGGTGTGTTTAAATGCAAAGGGCTTGAGATGGAAGGTCAGACTGTCATTCCCGGACGCCGAAGAATCTCCCCGGCTGTTTGAAGAACCACCGAGAGCATATCGGATCGTCCACTCCCGGGGCAGGTCATGAAACTCCCATTCCCCGCCGCCGGCCTTACTCCTG
>Ga0265298_10008113_pt1 | contig 12653 bp, 8 predicted proteins | sample AusTroGonzalo_MG_3_FD_193486 | JGI IMG/M metagenome (GOLD analysis project Ga0265298, IMG submission 193486) | Bovine rumen microbial communities from tropical cattle in Woodstock, Queensland, Australia - Gonzalo_01 | ecosystem: Host-associated > Mammals > Digestive system > Stomach > Rumen ... | reverse complement strand
GACGTTCAAGAACAGCCTCACGACACTTCCGATGGGAGGCGCGAAGGGCGGTTCGGATTTCTCTCCGCGCGGCAAGAGTGACGCGGAGGTGATGCGTTTCTGCCAGAGTTTCATGACGGAGTTGCAGCGTCATATAGGCGCTGACACGGATGTGCCAGCCGGTGACATCGGCGTAGGCGGCCGTGAGGTGGGATTCATGTTCGGCCAGTACAAGCGTCTGCGTGACGAGTTCACGGGCACGCTCACGGGCAAGGGTCAGAACTGGGGCGGTTCGTTGATGCGTCCCGAGGCCACCGGTTACGGAGCATGCTATTTTGCAGAGGCGATGCTGGCTACGCGCGGCGAGAGCTTCGAGGGCAAGAAAGTGTGTATCTCGGGTTCGGGTAACGTGGCGCAGTATGCAGCGCAGAAAGCGATGCGCTTGGGCGCCACAGTGCTGACGCTCAGCGACTCCGACGGCTTCATCTATGATCCCGAAGGGCTGAACGAAGAGAAGATGAACTATGTCTTTGAACTGAAGAACATCCGCCGCGGCCGCATCAAGGAGTACGCGGCCAAGTATCCTCAGGCGCAGTACTTCGCGGGTGAGCGTCCGTGGCGCATCCCTTGCGACATCGCCATGCCGTGTGCCACGCAGAACGAGATAGAGAAAGGTGATGCGGAGAAGCTGGTCAAGAACGGCTGTTTCTGTGTTACTGAAGGCGCCAACATGCCGAGTACGCCGGAAGCCATCGCTGTCTTCCAGGGTGCGAAGATCCTCTACAGCCCGGGCAAGGCGTCCAACGCCGGCGGTGTGGCTACCTCCGGTCTGGAGATGAGCCAGAACAGTATGCGTCTCAAATGGACGGCGGAGGAGGTGGACCAGCGTCTGCGTACCATCATGGCGGACATCCACGCCGCCTGCCTCAAGTACGGCACCGAAGAGGACGGATACATCAATTATGTCAAAGGCGCCAACATCGCCGGCTTTATGAAAGTGGCAAACGCCATGGTCGAGCAGGGCTTGGTATAAGCCCTGTGAGAAAGTGCTTTAGCATTGAGCAGGGCTTGGTATAAGCCCTGTGAGAAAGTGCTTTAGCATTGAGCAGGGCTTAGTATAAGCCCTGTGAGAAAGTGCTTTAGCATTGAGCAGGGTCTGGTATAAATTGACGATTAGATGATTGATTGTTCTATTGAAAGAATTGTTTGATTGTCCGCAATCAATCGTCAATTAAACCCAATCGTCAATCAATCGTTAAATCGTAAATCGTTAAATCGTAAATTAGTTTATGTGTGGAATCGTAGGATATATCGGCAAGCGCAAGGCGTATCCGATTTTGATTAAGGGGCTCCATCGTCTGGAGTACCGCGGGTACGACAGTGCCGGCGTGGCGCTTATCAACGGGCTGGGACAACTCAATATTTACAAAGCCAAAGGCAAAGTGGCGGAACTGGAATCCTTCTGCGCGGACAAGGACACGGACGGATGTATCGGTATCGCGCACACGCGTTGGGCGACGCACGGCGAACCCAATACCGTCAATGCGCACCCGCATTACTCCGAGTCCGAGCGTCTGGCGATCATCCATAACGGCATTATTGAGAACTACGCCGTACTCAAGGCGGGTCTCCAGCAGGAAGGGTATACCTTCAAGTCTGACACCGACACCGAAGTGCTTGTGCAACTCATCGAGTATACCCAGGTCAACCGCCACGTGGACCTCAAGACGGCCGTCCAACTGGCGCTCCAGCAGGTCATTGGCGCTTATGCCATCGCCGTGCTTGACAAGGAGCATCCCGACACGCTCATCGCCGCACGGAAAGGTTCGCCGCTGGTAGTCGGAATAGGAGAAGAGGAGTATTTTCTTGCCTCCGACGCCACGCCCATCGTCGAATATACGGACAAGGTCATTTATATCGAGGACGAGGAAGTGGTTGCGATAAGTACAAAAGGACAAGATACAAAGGACAAGGGAACTATTGATATTACCACTATCAACAATGTGCAGAAGACACCGGAAATAAAACGGCTGGAGTTGTCGTTAAGCCAACTCGAGAAAGGCGGTTATCCGCATTTCATGCTCAAGGAGATCTTCGAGCAGCCGCGTACGCTGACGGACTCCATGCGCGGACGTGTCAACGTGCGTCAGGACAACATCGCGCTGTCGGGTTTCATTGACAACAAAGAGCGTTTCCTCAACGCCAAGCGCATCATCATCACCGCTTGCGGCACCTCCTGGCATGCCGGCCTCATCGCCATGTATGCCATCGAGGAGTTTGCGCAGATACCCGTTGAGGTGGAGTACTCGTCCGAGTTCCGCTACCGCAAACCCGTTATCAACAAGGATGACGTGGTCATCGCTATCTCGCAGTCGGGTGAGACGGCGGACACCCTTGCTGCTATCCAGCTGGCCAAGTCGAAAGGCGCTTTCATCTTCTCCATATGCAATGTAGTGGGCGCCTCCATTCCGCGTGTGAGTGACAGCGGCTGTTATACGCACGTCGGACCGGAGATTGGCGTCGCCTCCACCAAGGCCTTCACGGCGCAGGTGGTGGCGCTCACCATGCTTGCCCTATGTATCGGCAAGGAGAAAGGCACGATGACGCAGGACCAGTACCTACGTGTCGTTCGTGAACTGGGCCAGATACCCGATAAGATTGAGCGTGTGCTGGGTCAGAACAAACGCATCTCGGATTTCGCCAAGACCTTCACCTACGCGCAGAACTTCATCTATCTCGGCCGCGGGTATAACTTCCCTGTGGCGATGGAAGGGGCGCTCAAACTGAAGGAGATCAGTTATATCCATGCCGAGGGTTATCCTGCGGCGGAGATGAAGCACGGCCCCATCGCCCTTATCTCTCAGGAGATGCCGGTAGTGGTGGTGGCTCCGCATTGTGGCACGTATGAGAAAGTGGTTAGTAACATCCAGGAGATCAAGGCCCGCAAGGGTAGGGTGATTGCCATTGTCACCGAAGGCGACGAGCTGGTCAGCCGCATAGCCGATTATACCATCGAAGTGCCGGAGACAGAAGAGTGCCTCACGCCGCTGCTGACCGTCATCCCGCTGCAACTCCTGGCTTATCACATTGCTGTGGTCAAGGGCTGCGACGTGGACCAGCCCCGTAACCTGGCCAAATCCGTCACGGTGGAATAACGCCGAAACAGCTCTTTATTACAGAAAATCGCCATTTCGTGGCGATTTTCTTTGCATATTTCAAATAATTGTTGTACCTTTGTGCCCGAAAAGAAATTAATCTTATTTGCTCCTGTTGTATCTATGAAAAAACTATTCTTATCCTTATTCCTCCTGCTTCCGGTGATGATGGCGGCCCAAGAGGCGAGTAACAAAGACGACGTGGTATACCTTATCGCGGAGCATATGCCTGAGTTTGTCGGAGGCCAAGAAGCCTTGTACAAATACGTGCAAGAGAACACGGTCTATCCGGAGGATGCCAAGAACCGGGGTATCGAAGGACGTGCCATATTCCAGGTTATCGTTAATAAGGACAGCACGATCAGCGATGTCACGCTGGTTAAAACTTCCGGAAACCATGAGTTGGATATGGAGGCGAGGCGTGTCGTTGAAGGTATGCCCAAATGGAAACCTGCGTTGCAACAGGGCAAGCCTGTTCGGGCCAAATATACCATTCCGATCAATTTCACACTGTCTGAAAAAAAGGAAAAGAAGAACCAGGAGGTGAAGAAAGCGGAGGTGAAGAAAGCAGCTCCTCAGCCTCAGGCTCCCCAAAAGAAAAAGATGGATGAATTCACGGACGGGGATTCATTCAGAGTACTGCCGGCTGCCGATTCCCGGCCTGTTCTTGCGCAGAACGGCGCTATGATTTGTCCGAATCAAGGTTACGTGAATGATATGGATTATACTCAGGTCTGCAAGCTGTTTGCGGAGATCAGGATGAGCGAAGACACGATGTTCGTCACTTACTATCATTTCCAAGAAAGTGTGCTGATCAAGAAAGAGCGGTATCTCTTCAATCCCGCTACGCAGAACATATCGCTGGAAGGCGAACAGGTGTATTATCAGGACCGCCGGGTCGCCTGCATCGAATATATATCCAAAGGCCGGTTGAGACGCGTCGCCTGGTATGACCGCAACGGTAAGGTGGAGCGGATGTATCTGTGCATCGGCAACAATGATTTTACTGAACTCCAATTCTATCCATCCGGTAAAACCAAAGTGCGTACGGAGCATTTCGGCACCCCCAATGCCGTTCAGGTTGCTTATGACGAGGCCGGCAACGAGGTGCAACTGACGCCGCCGCAGATCCTTCCGGAGGATGAACATGTCCTGGCTGGTTGCATCATCAGTGAGTTGAACAAAACACAAAAATATCAGGATGAGGATTTCCACCTGTCCATCACGCTGCAACCCGCTGATTCGTCGGCGGATGTGTCTATCTACAATGCCAAAAGTGACAGTTGGAAACAGATCAACTGTCGTTTGAACTATTCTCCGGCGCTTATTGACGGCACTATGGTAGCGTATACCCTGCACAAGCCTTTCCAGTACCGTCCGTTCCGTTTCCTGCTGCCGACACCCGATGATTCCATCGTGATGAATGTGAGTGAAGTGACCACGAAATCAAGATATATCGGCACTGAATGGATGAAAAGCAGAAAGTATAAACTGGAGGGGGGAGTTACCGCCAGCGCCATCATCCATCGGAATGAAGATACCTTATATCTGAAATGTATCTCCCAGAAAGATCCTTCGGAAATCACGGTGCAAAAGACCCTGTTCAATCTCCACGGATGGTTCCTGCCGCAAGGCTGGGCATACCAATACAAAGACGGTCAGCTGGTTTATGCGGAGCTCCATCAAGGCGATTCGATCGCCCTGACGAGGAAGTTCTACCCGGATGGCAGTGTGCGCAGTCAAGTGGTGCCGCAAAACAAAGTATCCTATGTCTATAAGGAGAAGCGGGATTTCTATCCTACAGGCGAATTAATGCTTTTGGAAACGATAGATGCCAATGATAAAAGCCATGCCACCTATTATTCCAAAGATGGAACGCCCACGAAAGCGGTGGTGTTGCCGACTTGTCCGGGCGGAGCCAAAGCATTGGTGAAGTACCTGAATAAAAACATTGTGGTCAGCACATTCGAACATGGCATTTCAACCTCGTTTTCCCTTGACGGCTGGATGGATGTGTACGTGGAGGTGGATGAGCACGGGCGTATCATTGATGTACAACCGGGCGCATCGAAGTTGACGACTTCCATCAATATCGGACCATGGAATTTTGAAAGTGTCAAAGAGGATATGATAAAGTGTCTGCGCTCGTATCCTGAGCCGTTCACGCCCGGTACGATAGACGGTGAACCGCAGACCTTGCGCACCCGCATCTGTCTCAAAGGAATCCGTTTCGCCAAATAAAAAAGAGGAGAGGCTGTTAACCTCTCCTTTTTTTGCGGCAGTAGTCAGCCATTATGCCTTCGCAGCCAGCGGAGACGGAGTGGCATAGACACGTGCAGCCAGTTCCTGGTCGAGTACGTACATGCCGTAACCGTTGCCGTCCAGCATCTTCAGTTTGTTGATGATTTCAACGGCGTTCTCTTCCTCCTCAACCTGCTCGTCAATGAACCACTGGAGGCGGCTCTGTGCGGCATAGTCTTTCTCCTCTACGGCAATGTGCATGAGGTTGTTGATGAGCGCAGTAACGTGTTGCTCGTGCTCGTAGGTAGCCTCAAAAGCAGCCAGCGGAGAGGCCCATTCGGTCTCTACGGCATCAATGGCTTTGAGCAGCACACGGCCGCCACGGCTGATGAGGTAGTTGTAGAAAATCTGCGCATGGTCCTGCTCCTCCTTGAACTGGATGGCAAACCAGTTGGCCATGCCGGCATAGCCTTTGTCCTGGCAGTAGGCGGACATACTGAGATACAAATACGCCGACCACATCTCGGCATTGATTTGGGCGTTGATAGCGTCCTCTAAACGTTTGGAAATCATAATGTTAATGAGTTAATTTTTATTATTGTCTTTTATTCATTAGTATTCCTTTCTGCCAGTTGAGCGACGGGTAGGTCTTGCGGAGATATGCATCCGCTTCTTCGATGCCGCTGCTGCCGCTGGTGGCAAACGGGATGAGCACTTTGCCTTGCAGCTGAGGCTCGTTGTTATCCAGCCACGAATTGATGATACGCGGACAGATACCCCACCATATAGGGAATCCGACATATACCGTGTCATACGGCGTCACATCTGTGCATCGCTTGATTTGCGGGCGTTCCTCCGGATCGTTCATCTCAATGGACGAGCGGGACTGCGGATTGCGCCAATCCAGATCGGCATCCGTGTACTTCACAGCAGGCTCGATCTCCCACAACCGTGCATCGTGCTGCTTGGCGAGCTTCTCGGCGGCGGCTTTCGTTGTGCCGGTGGCTGAGAAATATGCCACTAAGGTCTTTGCATTCATAGGCATCATCATTGCGGCACAGAAGAGTGCCAAAATCATTCGTTTCATGTTTACCGATATTTATGTGTCAATTCATATGATCTCAGGGGTGGCGAACTATCCGCCCCAGGTGTTTCGGTCTAAGGACCGATAGGAAATGGCTTCCAGCATGTGCTGCTTCCGGATATCCGCAGTGCCTTCGATGTCGGCTATGGTTCGCGCGACCTTTAATATACGGTCGTACGCACGCGCGGAGAGACCGAGTTTGGTCATGGTGAACTCCAGTAGTTTGTCGCACTCCGCATCCAATGCGCAGTATTCGCGTACCATTTTGGAGTTCATCATGGCGTTGCAATGAACGAGCTTGCTGTGCTTGAACCGCTCGTTCTGAATGGCTCTGGCTTTGAGCACCCGTTCGCGCATGACGGCCGAAGACTCACCGGGCTGCGTATCTTTGAGTTGGTCGTACGGCACGGCTTCAATCTCGCATTGGATATCGATTCGGTCCAAGAGCGGCCCGCTGATCTTCGACATATAACGATGCACTTGCGCCGGTGTGCAGGTACAGGGATGGGCAGGGTTGTTCTCGCCATAGTGCCCGCACGGACAGGGGTTCATCGCCGCCACAAGCATGAACGACGCCGGATAATCGACCGTCTCTTTGGTCCGTGACACCGTGATGTGCCTGTCCTCCAACGGCTGGCGCATCACCTCCAGGGCGGAGCGCTTGTATTCGGGCAGCTCATCCAGAAAGAGCACGCCGTTATGCGCCAAGGATATCTCTCCCGGATGCGGGTTCTGTCCGCCTCCGACGAGTGCGGTGTCGGTGATCGTATGATGCGGCGAACGGAACGGACGCTGCACGATGAGCGTGCTGCTGGCGCCTTTGCGTTTGTTCGTCAGACCGACAATAGAGTGGATCTTGGTGGTCTCCAATGCCTCTTCCAGGGTCAGCGGCGGCAGGATGGACGGGATACGTTTGGCGATCATCGATTTGCCGGCACCCGGAGGACCGATCATGATCATGTTATGTCCGCCGGCTGCCGCTATCTCTACGGCCCGGCGCACTTTGTATTGTCCGCGTACATCCGAGAAATCCAGGTCAGACGGGAAGGCCAGTTCATCAAACAAGGCTTGTGTGTTGACCTTGGTCGGCCTCCACGGCTCTTCCGGCTGCAACTCATCTTTCGGTTCGCCGTTCAGGAAGCGAATCACCTCATGCAGGTTGTCCAGGCCGTACACCTCCAGTCCTTCCACCACGGCCGCTTCGTCTGCATTCGCCGCCGGCAAGATCAAGCCTTTGAAGCCTTCCTTGCGTGCACAAAGGGCGATGGGCAACGCGCCGCGGATAGGCTGCAGCGAACCATCCAGCGACAACTCGCCAACCAGCATATAGTGCGCCAAGTCCTTGGATTTCATCTTCTCCCCTCCGGCCAGCATACCGATTGCCAGAGGCAGGTCATAGAGCGAACCCTCTTTCTTGATGTCCGCCGGAGCCATGTTGATGGTGTAGGAGCGATGAAGCGCCTCCAGACCGTTGACCGTCAACGCCGCCATGATGCGTTCGTGCGACTCCTTGACCGATACATCCGGCAGACCGACCATGATAAATTCAAAGCCGGGCTTCGAATGGACCTCAATCGTCACCTTCACCGCATCGATCCCCACAGGGGCTGCACTATAGATTTTGACAAGCATAGTTTCGATGATTGATTAATGCTGCAAAGTTACTGCTTTTTTCTGAAATACGCAAATTTTTCTTCAATTTTTCTCCCCAACATTTGCGTATTTCAGAAAAAAGTCGTACCTTTGCGAAAAAATTAGGTTTAACCATCAAAATATTTACTCATTATGAAAAACGAAATGAATCCGGCCACTATGGCCAAGAAAGAACTGAAAGGAACCAAGACCGAGAAGAACCTCATGGAGGCTTTTGCCGGCGAATCCATGGCACGCAACAAATACACCTACTACGCCTCCAAAGCGAAGAAGGACGGATACGTACAGATCAGCAAGATTTTTGAAGAGACGGCTGCCAACGAGAAAGAGCACGCTGAGATATGGTTCAAATACCTGCACGGCGGAGCTATGCCGAACACCGAGGAGAACCTCGCAGACGCCGCTGCCGGTGAGAACGCCGAGTGGACGGATATGTATGCGCGCATGGCCAGAGAGGCACGCGAAGAAGGCTTCAATGAGATTGCCGCCAAGTTTGAGATGGTTGGTGCCATCGAGAAACACCACGAGGAGCGTTACCGCAAGCTGCTGAAGAATATAGAGGATAAGATTGTTTTCTCGCGTGACGGCGATTGTATCTGGCAGTGCTCCAACTGCGGACATATCATGATCGGCAAGGCCGCACCTGAAATATGCCCGGTATGCCTGCACGAGAAAGCGTATTTCCAGCTTTTGGCGGAGAATTATTAATTAATAGTTACCGGTTCGTGCCCGCAGACTCAACCCTGTACCCCATAACCCCTCAAAATATTAAATTATGTTAGCTGCATTATTTTCTTTATTGACGCTTCCGTATGCACCGGAGGCGTTGGAGCCGGTGATCAGCCGTGAGACCGTTGAGTTCCATTACGGCAAGCACCTGCAAACCTACGTGGACAACCTCAATAAACTCATTGCCGGCACGGAGTTCGAAGCTATGTCGCTGGAGGAGATTGTCTGCAAGTCGCAAGGCGGTATCTTCAACAACGCCGGCCAGATTCTCAACCATAACCTGTATTTCGCTCAGTTCTCGCCTGTGGCGGCAGACAATCATGCGCCGAAGGGTGCCATCCTGGAGGCCATCAACCGTGATTTCGGTTCGTTCGAGGCCTTCAAGGCGGAGTTCGAGCAGAAAGGTACTACGCTCTTTGGTTCCGGCTGGGTGTGGCTGTCGGCGGACAAGGACGGCAAGCTGGTTATCACCCAGGAGACGAATGCCAATAATCCTGTTACCAAAGGTCTCAAACCGCTGCTGACGATGGATGTGTGGGAGCATGCCTATTACATTGATTACCGCAACCGTCGTGCCGCCCATCTCCAGGCTCTCTGGCAGATCATCAACTGGGAGGAGATTGCGCGCAGATACGCGAAATGAAATTAAAGATTACGAATAAAAATTACGGATTATGCTTCAAGTTGGCGACAAGATGCCCGCATTCAGCGCGGCAGACGAACAGGGCAGGGTAGTGACAGACAAAGATCTGATCGGCCGCAAAACCGTCATTTATTTCTATCCGAAGGATTCGACACCCGGCTGCACGGCCGAGGCATGTAATATCCGCGATAACCACAACGCTTTCATGGCGCGCGGTTATCAGGTCTTTGGTGTGAGCAAGGACTCGCAAGCCTCGCACATCAAGTTCAAGGAGAAATACGATCTGCCTTTCCCGCTGCTGAGTGACCCGACCACCGAGATGTTGCAAGCGTTCGGCGCATGGGGTGAGAAGAAAAACTACGGAAAAGTATCGATGGGTACGCTTCGTAAGACCTTCATCTTTGATGAAAACGGCATTCTGGAGCGCATCATCGAAAAAGTGGACACCAAGAACCACACCGCGCAGATTTTGTAACACAGCGTATTCAAAATAAAAAAAGAGAGGAATTCCGCCTCTCTTTTTTGTTGGGTGACGTTGGTACGCATGATCTATTTGCTTTCTAACCCAGTATGCATAGTGGATTCGATGATTACGGAAGATACGTATATGCTATCCAAAGGCGATAAAAACGCCTTTGGTTTTTATAGCATAACGTAGATGAGTAATACAACAGAGCGTAGCGGCGGAGAACTCCCGAGCGGGGTGAAGAACCCCTTTACTACGCAAAAGAGACACTGTTAGTGTCTACTAGTGGTGCTATACAAAAGTTAACGCACCACTAGTAACTGCAAAGATACGAATTTTAGGCGGATTTGACAACTTTCAAATCAAATAAAAAAAATCAAAGAGCGCTTGTAATTAGTTGTATATTGACATTTTACACGGTGCTATACAAAAGTTAACGCACCACTAGTATTATGAATTCATGAATAATATCCGGTTTTTATGCAAAAATCCGGATATTTTTTGAAGATTGGTCACAAAAAGAGCAGCTTGCGCTGCCCTTGCTCAATTCCGGAAGATATACCCATCGACCTCGGTGTAATCGCCACATCGCGGTCACTATCCTCGTAAGCGCCTCAAAACCCCGTTTTAAGGGAAGTTACTCGGATGTGCGCCGCTCTCCCCACCGGATGCACTCTGTTAGCGTCCGTCGGGAACGCCATAAAAAGCGACTGCAGAATAATCAATGTAGCATTGCAGCCACCGGCAGGTAGAGTGAAGGACGCAGCTGCATTAATAGGGCTCCCGCAGATTTTAATCTGTGGGAAGAGGAGGAAACACAACCATTGCATTTGTTGCAGAGCAACTTAATCATGGATTGTCGTTTCCGACGAAGGGCGAGCAAACGTGACAGAAAGTGGTAGACCGTAGGTAATTGACAAAAAAAAGACGGCTCACGATGTTCGTGAACCGCCTCTTGCGATACAATTAGCCTTCCGGCTGTTATTTATTTAACCTCTGCGCCTTGTGCGTTATAGATCTTGCCGTTGCGCTCGATGTATAATATTCCGTTGCGAATAATCTTCGCAGATCCGCCAAATTTGGCGGATACATTATCGATGCCTTGCGGGAGATCGATATTCGTGGTGATGGTCAACACCGCATTTGGATCGTCACCGCCCATGAGGTTCGTCAGACGGAAGTACGCACGGAACGCACCGACCGTGACGGGTTCCTCACCATTCGGATGAACAAGGACGCCGTTCTCATTGAAGTACAACACCGTCTTGTTCGTACTCGTGAAGGTCTGCGGACTATAGAGAGACTTGTAGAGCAAAAGTCGTGCTCTCGCATCCGCGGTTTTGTTTGTCAATGTTACATTTTCAAACTCAGGACTAAGCACCGGATTTCCTTCCGTCCAGCGGATGATATAGGGTTTGCCGGCTTCGATAGATGTTGCCTCCTTGAAATACAGATAGACCAACTTGTTCTCCGTGTCGTTATACGAACTATCGGTATCGAGTTCTTTGAGCGTACAACCTGCTAACGGACTTGCCGCTAACTCTTCTGCGGATAGCGAGAAGGGCAAAGCAAGCGATTGCCATGTGTTGTTCTTATTGAACACACGGCCGGAGAGGATGACTTTGGAGACTTTCATACCGTTGTACTCATTGAGTGTCACACCGTTCTGTTCGTCATCATAGAGCGTGACATCCGCTACTCTGTAGCGCGCAACAAAACAGATATCACCCGTGACGGTGTATTTCGCTCCTACCTTGTAAAGGTTCTCTGCAGTAGTAGTATAAGGCGATATATAACTATCCTCCGTCGGCTCCGTCGTGGCTTCCCATCCGATGAACTCATAGCCCGGCACTTTCAGCGTAGCCATCGGCAGACGGAACGCTGAATCCGGCACCACAAGGTGGGTTTGGGTCAAGCCATAGGATTGTCCGTCGAACGAGCCGGTCGGTTGTGCTACCGGCATGTAGAGTTTGGCTGCATATGCCGTCGTATGTACGCCGCAGACGGTACAAACGCCGTTGGCATCGAAGGTATGTAACGCCGTATCGGTATGGTTGCAATAGGCACAATGGGAAATATGATGGTGAGCAGGCGTCGTGCCATCGATGGTATACGTGAAGCCGTCGCTGTGGTCGCACACCTCGACGCGCACTTGGGTACGATACCAGCACATGTTCTTACGCTCCGGATTAGTGGCCTTGCGCTCGGATGTCACCATCATGTTATCGCCGACGACGAGGTCGCCATAGTCATCGCAGCCGGTACCGGGACCGATAGCACGGCATCCTGTATCGTCGCATCCGGCTTTGGCGATGACGGTACCTCCATGGATCTCCAAATAATTTCCTTCACCGTCCTGACCACCGCCAATACCGGCTCCTTCGTCCTGCCCCTCTGCATAGACGTATCCTCCGGTAATGATCGTGTAGGCGCCATCAGCGTCTTCGCCTCCGCCTATACCCGCGGCATCCACACCACCATAGGCATACACCTCACCGCCGTAAATCGTTACGCCTCCGCCGTATATTTGTTCGCCGTACCCCACATGGGATGCTTCGCTACCGCTACCGATACCGGCACCGTTACCGCCTCCCCATGCTTTGACGAGACCACCATGGACGATCAACTGCTCTCCGCTGCCGTTCCATCCGCCGCCTATACCGGCACCGTCATCACCACCCCAGCCATACACTTCGCCGCCAT
>Ga0265298_10008108_pt1 | contig 12658 bp, 9 predicted proteins | sample AusTroGonzalo_MG_3_FD_193486 | JGI IMG/M metagenome (GOLD analysis project Ga0265298, IMG submission 193486) | Bovine rumen microbial communities from tropical cattle in Woodstock, Queensland, Australia - Gonzalo_01 | ecosystem: Host-associated > Mammals > Digestive system > Stomach > Rumen ... | reverse complement strand
ACCGGATTTGATTCCGGTCTGTTTGCCATGCCTAAAATGCACCAAAGAAAAACCTGCCAACAAACTCTTGATTTTTGTTAGCAGGTTTTTTGTGGTACTAGATGGATGGCTGTCTCTTGCCGGAAATCCGGCACATGCAAACTCACTTCCCCAGGCTGAGTATTCCTTCCTTCAGCCTGCTAAGTCCGTCTTCCAGAGTCACCCTGGGACAAGCAACATTGAGCCTTAAGAAATCATCGCCGTCGGCACCGTAATGAACACCTTCAGTAAGGAACAGACCTGTGGTCTTACGGATGTGCTCAGCAACGTAATGGCTCTTATAACCGGTCTTACTGATGTCGAGCCAGAGCAGGTATGTGGCATCACCGGGAACGACATAGAGGCCGGGGATATTCTCTTTAACATATTCAGTTACGCGAACCCGGTTAGAGTAAATATATTCCCTCAGCTGGTCAAGCCATTCTCCGCAGCGGGTAAAAGCGGTAACTGCAGCAGTCTCTGCAAACGCATTAGGCTCTGCAACCTCATCCGTGTTGATCGCTCTCCATATCTTGTGGCGAATCTTGCTGTTAGGGATCGAGATGCAGGCGGTCTTGAGACCGGCGAGGTTGAATGCTTTCGTGGGGGCCAGAAGGGTTATTGAATTGTCGCGGCAGATGTCGGAACATGAAGCGAACGGGACATATGAGACGGATGGGGAGGTGATGTCACAGTGGATCTCGTCGGAGACGACTATGACATTGTTCTCATGGCAGAGCCTGCCGACTTCGGCGAGGGTCTCTCGGTCCCAGATCTTGCCTGCGGGATTCTGCGGATTGCAGAGGATCATGAGTGTGACCTGCGGGTCAGAAAGCTTATGTTCGAGGTCCTCAAAGTCCATGGAATAAACCCCGTTCTCATATTTCAGAGGATTAGTCACCACCTTGCAGCCGTTGTTGACTGCGCAGTTGAAGAAAACGTTGTAAACGGGAGTCTGGATGAGGACTTTCTCGCCGGGAGTGGTGAGTTTGCGGACGGTGCTCGAGATGCCCGGAATTACGCCCGTTACGAACATGAGCCAGTTCTTCTCCATCTTGTAACCATGGCGCGAAGACCACCAGTTGATATAAGCCTCATACCAGTTACCGCTTATTCCTGAATAGCCGAAGACGCCATGTTCAAGGCGCTTTCCGATCGCTTCGATTATCTCGGGGGCAGTCTTGAAGTCCATGTCGGCAACCCACATGGGGAGCTCGCCTTCCTTGACGTCCCACTTGATGGAATCAGTTCCGAATCTCTCAACAGGCGTATCAAAATCGTAGATCATATTACAGCCACTCCGGTTTGTTAAGTCTTGAATCAACTGAGGCCCTGATGACCGTCCTGGACGGGTCGACCCTGTCCGGCTCGATTATAAGAACCCCGATGTTATTGCATGTGATGGATCCCGAAGACGGGTTAAGAATGCTGTCGATGTCAGAGTCTATCTCTGCCTCGACGCTCGAATATTCAAACGCAAGTGTCGTGTTGACCAACTTGCAGTCCTTCATCTTGAGATTGTTGATGTAACATAAGCCCTGGCTGCTCTCGACCGTGCAGCCAATGAACGTCAGGTCAGACGAATTCCATCCCAGGTATTCGCCGCTGATGTATGAATTCCTGACAGTCACGTTATGGCAGTTCCAGAACGCATCTTTGGTGTTGAGGCGGCTGTCCTCGATCACTACGTTGCTGCACCCGTCGAAAGCGTAATTCCCGTCCAGATCAAGTCCCCTGACCTTGATGTCAGAACTGTTCATGGCGAGGTAATCACCGTTCGCAACTTTGACATCAGTGAGGCTTACATTGCTGCAGTTCCATAAAGTCTCGAGCGCGTTCGTAAACCTCGTTCCCGCGATGACTATGTTGCTGCTCCTTCTGAAATTCTTTGGGGCATCGATCGTGCAGTCCGTGATCTTAACGTTATCCGAATACCAGACGCCGGCTCTTGCCATCTCCTGCCATACGGTGTTCGTGACTCTGATGTCATGGCAATACCACAGCGGATACTTCCACCCGAAAGTGCATCCGTCGAGCGTGATGTTGCTGCACTCCTTGAGCGGTGATTCACCTTCTGTGAACGTCACATCCGTAAGAGCTGAGTCAGTGGAACCGTAGAGCGGCCTCTCGCCGCCAAAACTTGCATTTGAGATGGTTTTCATGAACGGAATTATAACAGATTTTTGAGGGTCGTTTCAAAATTGTTCTTAATTTGTTTACTTGAGAGAGAGGGTTCTCCAATATTATAATATGCGCAAGAGTGAAAGTAACACACGCGTGTTTTTATGATATTGAGGTGTACATATGTCTACTACTAGATTTAATAAGTTCGTATCGCTTCTGCTTACTGTAAATCTAATTGGCGGAGGCATTGGTTTTGATGTTGCTGCGAGTACGGCAGCTGATGATTCGGAAGAGGTCGTCGTATCAGTTGATCTGAGCGAGCACTTGAGCCAGTACGGCGCGATCCTTGGCGAGAATGAATCTGAGGAATTAAGGCAGATCAAGCCCCGCTATGTTTCAGGTAATTACGAGAAGTACAGGGCTTTCATCAAGCACCGCAGATTCAGCAAGAACGCAGGCGATCCTGATGCTGAGGAAGCAGTTGAAGAAGATGTCTCCAAGGAGACAGAAGCAGAGCCCGTTGATCTTGAGGTAACTGAGCCCAAGGAGACTGAACCTGAAGTTACAGAACCCGAAGTTACGGAGCCTGAAGAGCCTGAGGTTGAGGAGACCAAGCCTGAGGCAACTGAGCCTGAGACGGAAGAACCCGCAGCCACAGAGCCTGAGGCAGCTGAACCTGAAGTCGAGGAGACTGCAGAAGCACAGGTGCCTGTTTACGATGCGGAAGCTTTCAGCGCTTCTGCTGTCGGCAAGCTCCTTAACGCAACCGTAAAGGCGTGGGATGGCAAGAGTACCACCATGACAGCTGATGTATCAGGCATGGGAGTAACGGTTGACAATGTATCAGAGGCAGTTGCTTACCTTATCAATACACATGGCGAGTATTTCTTCCTGGATATGCATTACAGCTACACCTACAATTCGACGGGCGTAACGAAGATCAATCTTAAGGTCGCAAACGGCTACACCAAGAGTGATGTTGATACTTTCAATGCGAAGGTTGAATCGATCATGTCTCTGGTAGATCCCAACTGGACGGAACTTGAGAAGGTCCTGTTCCTTCACGATTACCTCGTAACGCACTGTGACTATGACACAGATAAGAGCAACTACCATTACGATTCTTACAACTGTCTCGTGAACGGTTCCTGCGTATGCCAGGGTTACTCACTTACATTCGATTACCTCTGCAGGCTCGCAGACGTAAGCTGCTATTACATCTCAAGTGATGATATCTGCCATGCATGGAACCTTGTAAAGATGAGCGACGGCAAGGAATACTTCATCGACTGTACATGGGATGACCCGTTCTACGGCAGCTCCGGCAAGCCTTACTACAAGGCTTACTGTGCTCACAGGTATTTCATGCTCAGCCATGATGCGATGTACAATAAGGGTCACAACGTCAATGACTGGGTAGTCGATGCTACCAAGTCTGCAAACAAGCGTGGAACGGATACTACATACGACAAGTATTTCTGGTCATCATCGATCTCCAAGTTTGCTCCGATCTCAGGTCATAAATGGGCATATGTCACTCCGAACGCATCGAAGGTAATGAGCTATGATTTCTCCAAGAGTTCTGCAGCTGAAGTCGGCACTGTCTCATTGGATTATTACTCTTCGGCAGCAACATTCAAGGGCGATGTATACGTTTCAGCTTCAAACAAGGTCTATAAGATCGGTTCTGACAAGAAGGTGTCCACCGTCGTATCCTACAGCGGTTCTGACGGCAGCATCTATGGTATCGATATTGTCGGTGCGAAGCTGTACTACTATATCTACAACGGAGTAACAAAATTCGTTAAGACGAAGTCTATACAGCTTTCGGCTGACTGGAAGCAGGTTGGCGATACCTGGTATTACGTTGATCCGAACGGAGCTTATGCCACGGGACTTACGATCATCGGAGGCAATACATATCTGTTTGACGACAACGGCGCCATGCTCACGGGATGGCAGAAGATAGACGGCAAGAAGCATTTCTTCAGAGCTTCCGGCGAGATGGCAACAGGTTGGGAACTCATCGGTTCTAAGTACTATTACTTCACATCCAATGGCGTGATGAAGACCGGTTTTATCACATCGGGTTCTTCCACTTACTACTGCAATGAGGATGGTGTCAGGCTGACAGGCTGGCAGCAGATCGGCAAGTACTGGTATTACTTCAGCTCCACCAAGGGCAAGATGGCAACCGGTTGGAAGACGATCTCCAAGAAGAAGTATTTCTTCAGCGAGGAGGGCGTCATGCGCACGGGCTTCAGGGTAATCGGAGGCAAGACATATTACTTCACATCCAAGGGCGTCATGAAGACCGGGTGGTTCACGAAGAGCAGCAAGAAGTATTATGCAACGTCCAAGGGCGTCGTCTACATCAAGAAGTGGAAGAAGTCCAGCGGCAAGTGGTATTACCTCGGCAGTGACGGCGCGATGCTCGTAAGCTGCACGAAGAAGATCAGCGGCAAGAAGTACAAGTTCAATTCGAAGGGCGTTTGCACCAACAAGAAATAAGACAGGAGAATCATTATGGCAGAGATAAATATCACATCTGAGAATTTCGAGCAGGAAGTATTGAATTCCGACATACCTGTTCTGGTTGATTTCTGGGCACCCTGGTGCGGTCCGTGCAGGATGCTGGGTCCCGTCATCGAGCAGATCGCTGAAGAATACGAAGGCAGGATCAAGGTAGGCAAGTGCAACACTGATGAGGAGACGCCTCTGGCGATCGAGAACAACATCAGCAGCATCCCTGCTGTTAAGTTCTACAAGAACGGCCAGCTTGTTGAAGAGTCTTTGGGAGCCGTTCCGAAGCAGAAGCTTACGGCGATCATCGACAGCCTCCTGTGATCAGACTTTGAACTCGGGGATCCACAGATCTCCTGAGGCATCACCCTCCTGCATGAAGCAGTTCGGGTGACCTGACAGCATGAGATAGTCGCACATGGCTCTATAATGATCAGGATTTACTCTCCCGGCGAACTCCGCCGGGAGTTTTTTATTGTTGCAAGCCTCCAATGCCAGGGGCATCGGAGTGTACTGGTCCATCAGGCTTATTATGACCTTACCGCCGTAGCGCCCGAGGATGAGATCTAATATCTTCTTCGTATCGAAAAGCTGTCCCGGCAGCATCAGATGCCTTATTATGACACCGGACTTCAGCATGCCGCGTTCATCAAATTCGGGGGCGCCCTTTTGCCTCACCATCTCGTCTACCGCAGCGGTTGCAACTTCAAGATAATCAGATGCTCCGCAGACCTTTTGGGACAGGGAAGAGGAGTAGAACTTGAAGTCGGTCAGGTAGATGTCGCACAGGCCGTCAAACATCTTCAGAGTCTCAACGCTGTCGTACCCTGAGATGTTAAGTGCGACGGGGATCTTAAGCCCCTTGTCACGTGCGGTTACGATGGAATCCCTCACATCCGGGGCAAAGTGCATCGGGGTCACGAGATTGATGTTATTGGCATTCATTCCGGCAAGTTCCAGGTAGATATCAGCCAGCCCGTTGGCATCAGTTACGGTCCCGCAGGAAGTCGCACCGCGTGATATCAAATAATTCTGACAAAAGATGCATCCGAGGCTGCAGCCCTCAAAAAACACCGTACCGGAACCCTCATCTCCGCTGATCACGGGCTCCTCTCCGAAATGCAGTTTAAACAAGTTAACAACGGGCTTTGCACCCATTTTGCAAAAGCCAGTTTTGCCCGCGGATCTGTCCGCTTTGCAGTGCCTCGGACAAAGAAAACAACCGGAATATTCGTCTCTCATGTTATCTAATTTATACACAAGTTAGCCAAAAGGCAAACAAATTAGTGGCAAAATTTATACTCTTTTATTATAATGTGATGTCGATTATTGATGTTAAAATTTGTAGGTGAATATAAAAGTGGAGGTATGCTCACTTGAAGGGCATTTTAGATAAGAGAGGCCGTCTTCAGATAATCGTATATGCAATACTGGCAGTTGTCGCACTGACTATTGCCGGCATTATCGGATTCTCCAGGATGCATGAAGAGAACATCGTCTCACACGTCACGATCGAGTGCGGTGAGAGCATCAAGAAGTCTGCTTTCTTTAAGTCCCCTCTCTTCGACTACGACAAGGCCGAGTTCTCTATCGACCTCGATAAGATCGATACCACGATTCCCCAGGAACTGGACATGGAGGTCAGCGTCTATAACGTAACTGCTCCTGTCAAGCTCTCTATCGTTGATACTTTGGCTCCCACATGTACTGTTGTACCGCAGGTCATTTTCGCGAATGAGGAGATCCCTGAAGTTACAGAGTGCGTGTCGGACGTTTACGACATACAGAACCCCATCTCCGTTGAATACCTGACAGCTCCCGACATGTCTTGCACGAACACATCAGTCGTCTACTGCAAGCTCGAGGACGTATCAGGCAACATCAACATCGTTGAGGTTCCTTTCAAGATCACCAAGGACGTTACTCCTCCGGAGATCCACGGCACGAAGAACATGACGGCATTCCTCGGTGATACTCTTACGTACAGGGAAGGCGTTACGGTCACTGATGACTACGACCAGGCTCCCGTACTGTCAATCGACAATTCACAGGTCAACATGAAGGCCGCAGGCACATACACCGTTACTTACACGGCTGTTGATGCTGCAGGCAACATGTCTTCGACTGATATCCAGCTGACACTGAAGGTCAAGCCTGCAACATACGTTGACGAGGAACTCGTTTACGCTGAGGCAAGGAAGATCCTTGATAAGATCATCACTCCTGACATGACAGACATGCAGAAGGCTTTCAAGATCGTCAAGTGGTGCAGATATAACGTTCACTATGTCGCTAAGACAGATACGACATCATGGACGAGAGCCGCTTATGACGGATTCATCAAGAGGACTGGTACCTGCTATACGCACGCGATGGTCAACAGGGCGATGTTCAATGTCCTGGGCATTAAGAACAAGATCGTCAAGCGAGAGCCGTGGACGGTCAACAGGCACTACTGGAACCTCATCAAGATCGACGGACAGTGGTACCACTGCGACAGTAACCCCAGACGTCACTATAACGGATTTATATTTATGTATACGGATTCTGAACTTGCTGCCTTCAGAGGAGCAGGTTGGAACGGTTACAGGTTCATTCACAGCAAGTACCCTGCTTCTGCGACCAAGTCTGTTCAGGACAGGCTCGATTACTCCAACGCTACGGTGAAGTATTGATGGGTAAGCTGGCTTCGGCATTCATCAAGGTTCTCATAGGCTTAGTGGCAATGGCATTAGTCGTCCTTGCCATCCAGAGACTCCTGATGCCAAAGTACCAGACGGGCGTAGTGGAAGGCTCGATGATCGAGGAATACTACGGCAACAAGGAACCCCATGACGTAATCATCTTAGGTGACTGTGAAGTCTACGAGAACATCTCTCCCATTGAACTCTATAAGGATCACGGCATCTCTTCATACATCAGGGGAAGCGCCGAGCAGTACATCTGGCAGTCCTATTATCTGCTCAAGGATGCACTGAGATATGAGACTCCCAAGGTCGTTATCCTGAGCGTTCATTCACTGCAGTTCAATGCCCCCAGAACAGAGGAATATAACCGCATGACACTGGACGGAATGGCGTGGTCTCCGGTCAAGGTTGAGGCCATCAATGCGTCCATGATGGAAGATGAGCATTTCATCGATTACGTGTTCCCGATCCTGCGTTATCACTACCGCTGGAGCGAGCTTACAGGCGATGATTTCAAGCACTTTTTCAGCAAGGACAAGGTGTCCCATAACGGCTACTACATGCGCTGCGACGTAAGGCCTTATACGGGCTTCCCGCCGAAGACCCCGAACCTCAACAAGAAGCTCGGTTCCAACGCCATGGACTACCTTGGCAAGATCGCTGATCTGTGCAAGCAGAACGGCATCAGCCTGATCCTCATGAAGGCTCCGATCGAGTACCCTTTCTGGTACGAGGAGTGGGATGAGCAGATCCAGGCATTTGCTGACGGCAGGGGCATTCCTTACATCAATTACATCGGCAATGAAGAAATCGGTCTCGACATGACGGTCGATACATACGATGCAGGTCTTCACCTGAACCTTACCGGTGCAGAGAAGTTCTCGAACTATATCGGCCAGTATCTCAAGGCAAATTACGACCTGACCGATTACCGCGAAGATGAGAGATATAAGAGCGTCTGGCAGGGTAAGATCGACGATTACAATGCCATGAAGGACAAGCAGTTAGACGAGATCGCGAAGTACGGGGAACTTGTCAGTTTTGGTGCAAATGCCACAAACTGAAAGTAATTTGTGCCTTTTACTTTAGCAATTCAATTCAATATTTATTGCAAAAATCTTATGCTACAATACTGTGGACTACTTATGAAAACAAATTTATTTTGTTTATTTTCGGAGGTGTAGATTATGAAATTACAGAAGATGATGGCAATTGCTCTTACAGCATCAGTTGCTCTTAGTCTTTTTACAGCTTGTTCAAAGAATACAACAGAGTCATCAGGTAATGACGCTGTAGAAGTTATTTCCACAGGAGCTACTGCATCACAGCAGGCTCTGGTTGAGCACAGTGTAAACGACGAGGGTTACTGCTTCGAGGTTAACGGCGCCAAGGTCCGTGTTAATGCAGACCTTAACGAAGTTCTCGCTAAGCTTCCCCAGGATTACGTTTACTTTGAGGCTCCTTCCTGTGCAGGTATCGGAATGACTAAGACATACACATTCAACAACGGTTCTTACGTTATCAGTACAGTACCTCTCGGAACAAAGGATCTCGTATCCAACATCGTTCTCTTCAACGATTCCGTTACAACACCCGAGGGTATCTTCGTAGGAAGCAAGGTTGAGGATGTTAAGAAGGCTTACGGTACACCTACATCTGATATCGACGGTATCCTTACTTTCGAGAAGAACGATACAATGCTCGTTATCAACACAGACGGTGATATCGTTTCCGGTGTAGTTTACAACAGCATCATGTAAGCGGAGCGATCAGATCAATGACAAAATGAAGACTGTCCCAATAGTTGCAAGGCTCTTGGGACAGTTTTTTATTATGGAGGGCCACCCGAAATGAGTCATTTGTGTGGCAAATGAGGTGTTTTGAGGCTCATTTGGTTGACCTTAACACATATAGTGGTGTTATAATATTATGAATTACAAAATGGCTATAAATATGTAAATATGGCGGAGAATTATGGATAACAGATACGGATATACAGATAATAAAAAGGCTAAGAAAGCCAAGAAGCCTGAAGGCAAGTTCATGACTTTCCTCAGACGTCTCGGCGTTACCAACCCGCTTCTGCAGGTTGCACTTCCTGCCGGCCTGGCATTGGTAGTTGCAACAGTAGCCAGCTGCGCTATATTCGGAGGCGGCTCCAAGTCCTCATACGGAATCAAGGAAGAGATCAGCGTAACATACGATACGCCTCTTACGGTAGACCTGTTCCTCGATGAGGGAACAGATGCATCCAAGTGCGAATTCGTATCGGACGTATCAGTCATTGACATGTCCCAGGTAGCATCATATAAGCTCACACTGGCTAACGACGGCAACAAGGTAACATCGATCCTCAACGTAATCGATGACGTACCTCCCGTTGCAGATCCCGTTCCCCAGAAGGTCTATTCACTTGAGCTTCCCGATCCTAACGACTGCATCACAAATCTTTACGATAAGTCTGACGTTACAGTCACATATGCCGAGGGCACTGACTTAAGTGCAGGCGGCAACATGATCGTTAACGTCATCATTACTGACATCTACGATAACAGGACAGTTGTCGAGGTTCCTTTCGAGGTTACGTCTGACGTGACACCTCCCATCATCCTCGGCGCACGTGACCTTGAGTTCATGGCAGGCGTTATCCCTGATTATGCAGAGGGCGTAACGGTTACTGATGACATGGATCCCGATCCGCAGCTCATCATCGATGATACGGAAGTTGATCCTTACACACCCGGTCAGTATCCTCTTACGTACATGGCTTCAGATGCCGGCGGCAACGAGGCCGTAATGACAGTAACAGTAACCGTAATCGAGAATGACGGTTCCGTTCCCACGACTGCACCCGGCGGCAACAAGAATAACGGCGGCAGAAGCAGCAGCGGCGGAAGCAAGAGCAACAACAAGTACAGCAAGTGTACTCCTTCCGATGCATATGCAAGGGCAAGGAAGATCTATAACTCCATCTGCAACAGCTCCATGAGCGATGTTCAGCGCGGACTTAAGATCTTCTATTGGGTCAACCACAACATCTCATTCTCATTCCGCGGCGTTGACCATACATCATGGGCAGCAGCTGCATGCCAGGCATTCGGCAACAGAAGATCATCATGCTATGGTCAGTGGGCAGCCTGCAAGGCTCTCTGCGACGTAGCAGGCATCCCCAACCGTAAGGTTTGGAGATCCAATTCCGCAAAGGTACACGTATGGTGCCTCTGCTACCTTAACGGTGGATGGTATCACTGTGATGCAACGCAGTGGCCCGGTTACGGACACTACTTCTCATATATGAAGACTGACGCAGAGATCAGGAAGGCTCCGGGCAACCACAGGTTCATCACATCCGGACTCCCTGCAAGAGCTACGAAGTCAGTTCAGAAGTATATCAACATCTATTCTTGTACGGTAAGCAGCCAGCTTAAGATCAAGGCTACGCCTACGCCTCTGCCTACAACAGTGGCACCGCCGACACCTACGGCAAAACCGACGGCGACGGCCACGGCGGCACCGACGGAAGAATCAAATCCTACGTCCAAGCCGACGGATAAGCCTACAGATGCTCCGGCAACGGCTAAGCCGACGGATAAGCCTACAGATGCTCCGGCAACGGCTAAGCCTACTTCGAAGCCGACTGATAAGCCTACTGAGAAGCCGGCTGAACCTACTGAGAAGCCCGAAGAGACGGAGACTCAGGGAGATACCTGATCCGGGGAGGCTTATAGATGGCCTGTGCTAGTGTAAGGAAGTTTTTATTTCCAATCGTGGCCTTAGTTGCCCTGGCAGCTTTGTCTCTGCTCGTGTACGGTTGTACTGCAGAAGCTGCTGCATTAGCCAAGCTCAAAGAACAAGTTACAGTAAGTTATGGAACTCCGATCACGATCGATCTCTTCCTCGCGGAAGGGGCCGACGGATCGGATTGTTCTATTGTATCGGACGTTTCCGTCATTGACATAAACATGATCGGTTCCTACAACATTACGGTAAAGTCCGGTGAGTATAAGACCAAGTCCGTCCTTAACATCGTTGATGACGTTCCGCCCGTCGCGCAGCCCGTTCCGCAGACAGTGTATCTTCACAATCTCCCGGATCCCAACGACTGCATAACGGATCTTCAGGACATATCTGACGTAACAGTTGATTTCACTGAGGATTCTGTCGCAAATACACCCGGAAGTACGGTGCTGAAGGTAGTCCTTACTGATGCTTACGGAAACTCGTCAATTGTCGAAGTTCCCGTTGAAGTCGTCGACGATCACACGCCTCCTGTCATAGAAGGGTGCGAGGACCTGATATTCTATGTGAATGACTTACCTTCTTTTCGAGAGGGGATAACGGTCAGGGACGATCATGATCCCAATCCCAAACTGTCGGTCGATTCCTCCAAGGTCCTGATGGACAAGGTCGGAGTCTATCCGCTGACTTACACAGCCGTTGACGCTGCAGGCAATGAGTCGAGCGTCAGTGTTGAAGTCCACGTCATCGACGAGAACGAGAACATCGAAGATGTTGCAAAGAAATCCAAGCGCAAGACACGTTACTCAACAAAAAGACGCAATGTGGACTACTCGAAAGCAACGACCAAAGACGCATACGCTGCCGCCAGGAAGATCTACAACAGGATCTGCACATCCTCGATGAGCAAGGTCCAGAAAGGTCTCAAGATCTTCTACTGGGTCAACCACAACATCGGATTCTCCAGGGGAGTGAAGACCTACAAGAGCTGGGCTCCGGCGGTATGCCAGACACTTGCCAAGAGAGCATCCACATGTTACGGCCAGTGGGCTGTATGTAAGGCCCTGTGTGACCTCGCGGGCATCCCGAACAAGATGGTGTCCCGTGTGGGCGGTTACCACAAGTGGTGTCTGTGCTACTTAAACGGCGGCTGGTACCACTGTGACGCGACGAGATTCTCAGGTGCGCCGAAGCACTATTTCTCATATATGAAGACCGATAAGGAGATCCTCAAGGCCTACGGTTATCACGTATTCAACAAGGACAAGTATCCCAAGAGATGCACATTGTCAGTCCAGAGCTGGATCAACATCTACAGCGGAACGGTAAGGAGCGGAATGCCCAAGCCTACGGCAACTCCGACGCCCAAACCTGCGAAGAAGACGGATGCTCCGCCTACGGCGACGCACGCGCCGGCAACTGCAACGGCAGCTTCCAAGACGACGTCTGCGGCAATGACGACGAGTGCATCCAAGACGACTTCACCTGCAACTGCAGCACCCAGCACGCCTCCTACGGAGAAGCCTGCTCCCCCGACTGCAACTGCAAAACCGACGGCAGATCCCACT
>Ga0265298_10008107_pt1 | contig 12658 bp, 8 predicted proteins | sample AusTroGonzalo_MG_3_FD_193486 | JGI IMG/M metagenome (GOLD analysis project Ga0265298, IMG submission 193486) | Bovine rumen microbial communities from tropical cattle in Woodstock, Queensland, Australia - Gonzalo_01 | ecosystem: Host-associated > Mammals > Digestive system > Stomach > Rumen ... | reverse complement strand
TTAAAGAAATTGTTATTGCTTAAAAGAAAGGACAACAGAGTATGGCTCACAAGAAAGGTGTCGGTAGTTCCAAGAACGGCCGTGAATCAGAAAGCAAACGCCTGGGCGTGAAGATCTTTGGTGGTCAGTTCGCAAAGGCAGGTAACATCATCGTACGTCAGCGTGGAACCGTTCACAACCCGGGTGAAAACATGGGTATGGGTAGCGACCACACGTTGTTCGCACTCTGCGACGGAATCGTTATGTTCCGCAAGCGCCGCGACAACAAGTCGTACGTCTCCATCCAGCCGGTACAGGCATAACCAGGCCCTATCGGCGGAGACACTATTCCAAATCTCCTACCGAGGCTTCGGCGTTAGGTGGGAGATTTTTGTTTTGATTAACCACTAGGGCCCTAGGATACCTAGAACTCCTAGACCCCTAGATAAACGATAAAACAATGCTTACTTTAAAACAAATTTATGACGATAAAGCTCGCGTCATTGCGGGCTTGGAGAAGAAACATTTTGCCGGTGCTGCCGAGGCCATCGACGAGGTGCTCCGTCTGGACGGACTGCGCAAGGCGGCGCAGCAGCAGAAGGATGCCGCTGCGGCTCAGATGAACCAGATCAGCAAGTCGATCGGCCAACTGATGGCGAAAGGTCAACGTGCTGAGGCCGAGGCTGCCAAGGCGCAGACCGGTGCACTCAAGGCGCAGATTGCCGAGTTTGACCAAAAGATGGCAGAGGCGGAAGATGCACAGACCAAACTGCTGCTCACCATCCCCAACGTGCCCTACGACATCGTGCCCGAAGGAGCTGCGGCCGAGGATAACCTCGTGGTCAAGTCCAACGTGCCTCACCATGGTGGCGACACCGTCGGCACATGGGTTGGCGAGGTCAACAACGACGAAGCCAAACTGCCGCATTGGGAGTTGGCCAAGAAATACAACCTCATCGATTTTGACCTCGGTGTCAAGATCTCGGGTGCCGGTTTCCCGGTCTATATCGGACAGGGTGCCCGTCTCCAGCGCGCGCTCATCAATTTCTTCCTCGCCGAGGCCAACAAGGCCGGCTATACGGAGATTATGCCGCCTACGGTGGTCAACGCCGCTTCGGGCTACGGCACAGGCCAGTTGCCTGACAAGGAGGGACAGATGTACCACTGCGAGGTGGATGACCTCTATCTGATTCCTACCGCCGAAGTGCCCGTCACCAACCTCTACCGCGACGTCATTCTCGACGAGGCACAGCTGCCTATCAAGAACTGCGCTTACACCGAGTGCTTCCGCCGCGAGGCAGGCTCCTACGGCAAGGATGTGCGCGGTCTGAACCGTCTGCACGAGTTCTCCAAGATCGAGATCGTCCGCATCGACACGCCGGAGCACTCCGACGCCAGCCACAAGGAGATGCTCGAGCATGTAGAAGGCTTGCTGCAGAAACTGGAGCTCCCCTATCGTATCCTGCGTCTTAGCGGCGGCGATATGTCGTTCACCGCAGCGCTCTGCTACGATTTCGAGGTCTATAGCGAGGCGCAACACCGTTGGCTCGAGGTCAGCTCCACGTCCAATTTCGACACCTACCAGGCTAACCGCCTCAAGTGCCGTTACCGCCGTGCCGAGGACAAGAAGGTGACGCTCTGCCACACGCTCAACGGCTCCGCACTCGCACTGCCGCGCATCGTGGCTGCCCTGCTGGAGAACAACCAGTGCGCCGAGGGTATCCGTATCCCGAAGGCGCTGCAGCCCTATTTCGGAGATGATATGATTCGCTAATTTTTATATACTTTGGTACACGATTTATACATTCTGATGATCACGGCAGGCGTAGTGAGTCTGCTGTTCAAATGGTTGAAACAACCGGTAGTGCTGGGCTACATCGTGGCCGGTATCCTGGTCGGCCCTAACTTGGCCGGAGAGAATCTGGTTAACCCGGAGAACGTCAAAGCCTGGGGCGAAATCGGTGTGCTGTTCGTGCTGTTCTGCATCGGATTGGAGTTCCGGCTAAAGAACATGCTCGATAGTGGCAAAACCGCCTTTATCGGCGTGCTGACCATCGTGGTGGGAATGCTGTTGTTGGGATACGGCGTAGGCTGTATTTCCGGTTTGAACAACATGAACTCGATGTTCCTCGCCGCTATGCTCTGTATGTCCAGTACGACCATTGTGATGAAGGCGGTGGACGAAGCCGGGCTGAGCAAAGCTCGGTTTGTCAAGGGCGCAACGAGTATTCTGATCTTGGAAGACATCATCGCCGTCGTGCTGATGGTGCTGCTGTCCAATATCGCTACCAGCAGCAGTTTTGATGCGGTAGTGATGCTCAAGACGATAGGTGTGCTGGCAGCAACCTTGGTGGTTTGGTTCGTGGTGGGTATATTGGTCATTCCTACCGTCATCCGCAAGGCGCGCCCCTACCTGAACGACGAGACGCTCATCATCATCGCGCTGGGTCTGTGTATGGGTATGGTGCTGACGGCCGAGGAAGCCGGATTCAGCAGCGCGCTGGGCGCGTTCGTCATGGGTATGGTGCTGGCCGAAACGCTCGAGTCGCACCGCATCGAGCACCTCATGACGCCGCTCAAGAACGTGTTTGCAGCGGTATTCTTCGTCTCCGTGGGTATGATGATTGACCCGGTCAAAATGGTCGAGTTCTGGCCGGCCATCCTCTTGGTGGCAGTGGTGGTTATCGTCGGTATGATCACGTTCGGCACGCTCGGTTGCTGGTGGGGCGGCGAGACGCTCAAGGACTCGATGCAGACCGGTTTCTCGTTTGTGCAGATAGGCGAGTTCTCCTTCATCATCGCTACCCTGGGCAATCAGCTCGGCGTCATCGATCCGGCTATCTATCCCATCATCGTGGCTGCTTCTGTGCTGACGACGTTCTTGACGCCGTATATCATGAAGACGAGTGTGCCGTGCTACAATTTCCTCTATAGCCATGCATCGCCCCGTCTGCGCAGCAAGATTGACCGCCGCGAGCAAGAGGTGGAGCAGGCCGAGCAAATTTCTGCCGCCGCTTCCCCCACCCACGACGCGCCTACCAAGGCCGACAAAGTGCGCCATGCTGTACGCAAAACCGTTGTCACCAAGCGTGTCGTCAACCTCTTCCTCGACAATATAACCGAGAACGATCAGAAAAAGGAAGAACCGAAAGAGTAGTGAGAAAAAAGCGTCCACCTGGCGCTTTTTTCTTGCATATGTCAAAAAAAAGCAGTACCTTTGCAGCGTCAAAAATATTACTGATAAACAAAATCGATTAACTATGTAAACATAAACAATCTCGATATGAAAAAATTTTTGTTCTTATGTGCCGTGCTGCTTGGTGCAAGCACGATGATGGCACAGAATGAGACTACTGATCCGTTGGCAACAGGCCTGGGTGGTGTGGCCACCGTAATTGGTGAAGCCCGCACCGTTGCCGACACGGTCGCTCCCGAACCGGTCAAGGAGGAGAAACCCTTGTGGAAGCAGAAACTCTACTACGGCTACAATTTCGACATCTATTTCCACCACGACTCGCGTGCTGAACGCAAGGAAAACGGTTGGTCGATAGCTCTGGAGCCGGAGATAGGTTGGAAACTGAAGGAGCGCCTCTACCTGGGTATGCGCGTCGGCGGTAGTTATGCCAATACGGCTACCGCATACAGCATCAATTTTCTGGACACGACTTATTCCACCGACCTGCGTGTGCATCAGGGCTCGTGGCAAGTGACACCCTACGTGCGCTATCGGCTGAAGAGCATGTTCAACGACAAACTGGGAATTTGGCTGGAGGCGCACCTCTACACCGGCATGGAGTTTCCGTCTGTTGCCAAGGGTAATGCCAAGGGCACCGACTACGATGGTCTGCGCTACAGCCTGACGTATGGGTGTCAGGTATCGCCGGTTATTACCTACCGCTTCAACCGCAAGAGCACGTTCCAGATCTTCTTCTCGATCCTCAGCCTCGGTTATAGCGGCACGACCTTCTTCTACGAAGATCCGGATACGGGTGCCCGCCGCAACGAGTACACCAACGATGTGATCATCTTCTCCGGTAAACTCAAGAACCTGCTGGCCAACCAGTTTACGCCCGGTCTGTACGGACTGAAATTCGGTGTGCAGAAGAATTTCTGAGAAATTAAGAATTAAGAATTGAAGAAAGGCCTTTGGTGGAAGATTCCGGCCGGCGTGGTAGGCGTGGTATCGGGAATCGTAGTGCTGCTGCTGGTGGCGGTGGCCTGCGTGCTGTACGTGCCTCCTATACGCGAAAAAGCGCTGGAAAAAGGGGTCGCCGTTGCCCGTGAGAAAACGGGCATGGACATCGACCTGGGACGGCTCTATCTCTCGCCTTTCCACCATTCGCCCTTGCGGCTCTACTGCGCCTACAAAGGCCGCGCGGATTTGCCCCTGCAGGTGGAGATCGACAGCCTCTTTGTCGGTCACCGCGGACAGGACACCCTTATCTATACCCGCACGCTCCTTCTGTGCGCCACAGCGAAGACAAAGGGAGTACAGAATACAGACCGCTCTGCTGACAGAGTACAGACCTTATTAGCGACTCCTATTGTTGTTGATACTCTGCGATTGGAATCTACCACCTTCCACTCCGACAGCATGATCGCTGCCGTCGGCATAGATGCCATCGTCAGCCATCTGTCGCTGACGAGTCCCGAACTGGTGATAGCCGAGGGCAAGTATCCGTTGCACGGGCTTCGTCTCAACGATGCAGACATAGCTATCGACCTGCGGCCTACGCCGCCGGACACTGCGGCGCAGGACACGACTCCTCTCCGGATGGCCTTTGATGTGCCGGACGGCGAGATGCGCCATGTGCACTTCCGCCTCACGCCGCTGGGTATGGATATCCGCACGGGCAGCCTGTCCACCGATGTGTTGGCCGACGTAGGCGGCAACCTCTACGACGCACGGCGGCTCAACGTGGGCGATTTCGTCTTCGGCCTCGGCTCGCTCTCTATTCCGGCCGACACCATCTACGGCAACGCCCGCGTCGATCTGGACGACAACCGCATCACCAGCAGCGGTCTGCATGTGCGTTCGACCCCGTTGGGTGCGAAAGCCGACCTCTACGCTACGGAGATGAACCTGGAGACGATGCAGGTGGATGTGACCGGCGATGCGGAGTACCAGGGCAGCCGTGCCCGTCTGCGCGCGACCTACGACATCGACGACGAGGCATACGATGCGCATGTGGATATCGAGCGCGTCAACCTGAGTGCGTTCACCAAGGACAAAAAACGGGCTGTCATCGCCGGCGAGATTCAGGCCGAGGGTAGGGGACTCAACCCCTCTTCTCCGGCGATGCGGAGCAAGGTGCATCTGCATTTGACCGATGCCATATACGACAACATCAACGTCTCCGGCATCACGCTGGATGCCCAATTGGCGAACAAGACCGTTGCCGGTAGGCTCCATCTGCCTGTAGCGATGAACGATACGGCGCTGCGCGTCAAGGCGCAGACCGAGCACCAGTTCTGCGTGTCGGATTTCATGCAGCCGAAGCGAATGGCGGTGGACTACCACACGCAGATGCGTGCCGTGCGGGCGTACGTGGGCGGCGAAGATTTTGCCATCGACCGGCTGAATCTGGATTTCCGAACCGACACCGCAACGGCCGTGGATCTGACTACGCAGGGACTGAACCTGACAGCTCACAGCCCGATGCAGGTCATGACGCTGCTGGATGAGCTGCAACCGCTGCTCCGCGCCGTAGGCGACAGCACCGTGATGCAGCCCCTCACCTCGCTTGCCGACCTCACGATGCTCGATACGCTCCGTAGGCTCATTCCGCCGCTGGACGCCTCGGTCGAACTGACACACGGCAGTCCGGCGCAACACATCATCGAGCGCATGGGGCTGGACATTCGTCAGCTCAACTTGTCGTTGGCCTCCGATTCGCTCCAAACGAACCTCGCCCTCGATGCCGCCATACCGGAAATCAACCATCCCGAAGACAGCACGGCGCTGCGGCTGCCGCCGGCCAAAGCGGCTGTGAAAGTAACCATGACGGAAGGCCAAACCAACGCCTCGCTAACGGCCGATTCGCGTCTGACGGACGGCGCTATGTCGATGCACGGACTGCGTACCGATGCGGCGCTCCGTCTGGATCTGGAGCGCAGCGGGCGTGAACTGCGCGGCAACGGACTGCTGACGGTTGACAGCACCCGTTTCAACGGCAAAGAGCTGGGCAGCCACGCGATAGACATGCAGGTTTCGCCCTCTGAGGCGTACCCGGGCGCACTGCGCGCGGATGTACAAACGGAAGACATACCGCTCGAACTCGTGGAGAGTTTCGTTACACTTAAGGACATCGACCTCCACGGAGCCGTCCGGGCTACCGCATCGGTGGATGGTCTGCCGGCCAAAACGGACATCTCTGCCGAGGTGCAACCGCTCGGTGTCTCCGCCCTCTACAAACCCTATCAGGTGGCCATGAGTCTCGGCGAGACACCTATTGTCATGAACCATAACCACGTGGATCTCAACGGCCTGCCCATCTACGGCGCCGACAGCACTTATCTCGCCCTGACCGGCGGTTTGGACCTGAACACGATGCGGGTGGACGTGGCGTTGGCTGCCGACAGTTTCGCGCCGGTCAAGTTGCCCAAAGGCGGCCCCATTCCCGTCTATGGCGATTTGGCTACCGACATCCGCGGCCGCGTCAGCGGCGCGCTGGACAGCATCGTAGCCGATGTGGATGTGACGCTGCTGCCTACGACCGATATCACGTACCCCATCGACAAGAAGAACCTGGCGCAAGTCAAGCCGTACGGTACGGTCAATGTCAAATACCAACTGGCCGAAGCCGAGCCGCTCTCGCTGGGCGGTCAGATCAATGTGGATGACGGTTTCGTCCGCTACTCGCCCAAGGCGTACCCGATAATGCCCTTCCATGTTGATTCGGGCAGCAATGTGGCCTTCCATGGCCCCCTCGGTCAGACCGAACTGAACATATCCGCTTCGCAGAAGGTGAAAGCCGATGTGGAGTCGGAGGGCGAAGAGACGCGGCGTGTGGATTTCACCACCGGTGTGCGCGTCAACGGCTCGCTCGACTCGATCGGTCTGAGCAGCATCGGTTTCTTCCTCGAGGCACCCGAGGACGAGACTATCACACGAGAACTGGCTTCGCTGGAAGAAGAGACGCGCGAAGGACTCGCAGCGACGCTGCTGGCTACGGGCATGTACGTGGGCGAAAGCAACGTGGCGGCACAACGCGACGGCTACGCCCTCTCGTCCATCATCAACAGCCGTATCAATGCCGCATTGGCCAACTCCAAAGTGGGCAAGTTCATTGATATAGACATCAGCAGCGGACAGACCTCCCATGCCGGCGGCAAAACCAACGACCTGAATATATCCATCAGCAAGTCGTTCTTCAAGGACCGGCTGCGTATCACGCTCGGTTCCACCTTGGCGGACAATCCCGAGATCAACGATGCCAAGGGACTCTTCCTGAACTTTGACGCCAACTACAAACTGACCAAGGAAGGCAATGTGTCGTTGCGCCTGTTCGCACAACGCGATTTCAACAATATTCTCGAAGGCGAACTGTACAAATTCGGTTTGGGTGTGCGTGCCACCAAGGATTGGCGGCGCAAGGAGCTGTACCGTGGGGACAGTATCACCCGTACTTACGGCTTGGTGGCCGATGCCGGCGTGGCCTACCGTACGAACAACAGCATAGGCCCTGACCTGACGCTCAAATCCAGCATCAAGAACCTGCTGGGCAAAGGTGAGACCTTCACCCTGAAGGGCAACGGCGCCTACTACTGGGCGCTACGCAACCGGCACCCGGGCGATCCGAAGAAAACCGATACCTACAAACTCGGTGCGAACGCCTCGCTCATCTTCCCGTATCTGCATTGGACGGGCGACAACAACCCCGACGGCGACACGCGCTACATGCTCGGCTACCAGTATGAGAACATAGCCGGCGGCTACGGCGTACACAAGATCTCCGGTTCGTTTACCTATTTCATCCGCTCGGCCAACAACGACTACGTCACCCACGCCTTCACGCCCTTCTCGCTCTCCGTTGTCATCCTGAAGGCCGAATCCGACAGTCTGCTCGACAAAACCGCCGAGTTCCCGCAGCTCATCAAGGTCCTCGCTAGCGATGAGTTCGTCCCATCGATCGGCTACAATTTTATCTATAATAACTATCGTTCCCGTCGCGCCGTCAACACCATGCTCGACCTCGGCGTCAAGGAGTCCGGCAACCTGATCAACGCCATGTATTGCCTCCTGGGCAAGAAGGCCGACGGTACGCGCTACAAGTGGGACGACCTGGAAAAACCGATGGGCAAGCGTACCTTCAACCAGTTCGTCAAACTGACCGCCGAGCTGCGCAACAAGTTCAATTTTACCGACAAGATATGTATCGCCACGCGCCTCTATGCGGGTGCGAACATACCGCTGGGCAATTCGTTCTTCTCGCCCCTCTCCGAGGCATTCTACACCGGTGGCCCGCTCAGTCTGCGTGCGGCGGCACCCTATGCCTATGGCCCGGGTAACTTCAATTCGCCCAAGTTCAACCAGAACTTCTTCCATGCCGGCGATGTGAAGCTCGAGGCCAATTTCGAATTCCGCTTCCCCATCGTCTGGAAACTCTACGGAGCCGCTTTTGTGGATGCCGGCAACGTGTGGAACTGGATTTCCAGCGCAGATCTGTTCAAGGCGGCCGGAATAACAGACTACAAGGAGCGTTTGCAGCTGAAGGAGGAATTGTACGACGGCATCCTCAACAACCCCGATTTTGCCAAACAGATTGCCCTCGGCACCGGTGCCGGTCTGCGACTGGATATCGACGGACTGGTTGTGCGCCTGGACTTCGGTATCGGTATCCATGCGCCGTATCAGACTTATCGCTACGACAAAAAGACCTGGCAACCCAATTACGACGCGCCCATCACCACCTATTACAATATGCCTTCCTTCCTCGACGGCTTCCGCGTCAATTTCGGCATAGGCTATCCGTTCTAAATTTTTTTCTCTTTCTTCTTGCACAATTCAAAAAATTGTTGTATCTTTGCAGCCGATTTATAATTGCATTATAAAATGGCAGTGAATATACTGTATATCGTGCTCATTGTGGCGGTCATTATTTTCGGGTTCTGGATGATCCAATACTCGCAATTCCGCAACGAGGAGCGCAAACGTCAGTTCGAACTCAAGCGTGAGAGCCAGAAGAGCGTTTCGCCCATACGCCTGCGCGCGTACGAGCGCCTCGCGCTGTTGTTGGAACGTACTACGCCCGAGCACATGCTCATGGAGCTGAAGAACAAAGAACCTATGGCGCTGAGCACATGGACTGTGCCGCAGCTGCAGCACCACCTGCTGCAGACCATCCGCATGGAGTTTGACCACAACCAGAGCCAGCAGGTCTATGTGAGCGAGGAAGTGTGGACGCTCATCGTCAATGCGCGCGACCAGATGGCGCTCTTCGTGACGGCTATCGTCGGTCAGCTGCCCAAGGGCGCCGATGCGATGACCTACGCCAAGACGCTGCTCGCGGCCTACTCGAGCAACGGCGAGACACCCAACGACAGAGCATTGGCCGAACTGAAACAGGAAGCGAAAACGCTGATGTGATAGACCGCTACGCTAAAAGAATAAAGACCGCTAACGCTGAAAGACAAAAGACGGAAATGAATCGGCAAATAGTAATATGTCTATTGTCCTTTGTCCTTTGTCCTTTGTTCCTTCGGGCGCAGGAAGTGGCAACGGATACGACAGCCGTGCCTGCGGATAGCGTGGTAGTTGCCGACAGCGTCATCGTTATGACCGACACCGCTTTTATTGCACCGGACGACAGTCATCAGTCGGAGACCCTGACAGCGGACTTCAAGCGGGCAATGATATACCAGGGCACTATCGTCAAACTGGACGTGGGAGCTACAGCGGTCATCATCGGCATGAACCGCGGACTGATACAGCACTACGAGATGGCGGTCAACGTGCGACTCAAGAACCGCTTCTATCCGACCTTTGAAATTGGATACGCCGGCACCAGCGGAGCCAGACCCGGCAACCCTTTGGGAGCGCCCGTCATCTACAACGACACGCTTTTCTACCAGGGGCAGGGTGGTTTCTTCCGTGTGGGTTGCGACATCAACCCGCTCAAGAAGCACCCCGAGAGCCCGCACGCGTTGCTCATAGGTGTTCGTTTGGGAACGGCCGTGCAGGAATACCGGCAGAACACCGTTGTTAGCGAATCGGGTGTACTGAACAGCAATACCGACTTCCGCCTGACCACTTCCGGCGTTCGCGGCGATTGCTGGGGAGAGATAGTAGCCGGCTGCCAGGTGGAGATATGCAAAGTGGGCAATACGGCCTTCTACATGGGCTGGATGTTTCGCCTGAAGTGCCTCTTCACCCGCTCGCTCACCGCAGGGATGAAGTCCAAGGTGCCCGAGGATGCTACCGACCTCAGTCCGTTTATGCCCACCTATATCCCGGGCTTCGGCGTTCGCGACAATATCGGCTGGGGCCTCAGTTACCACCTCGCATGGAAATTCTAGGCTCCTAGTTTTCTAGGAACCTAGTTAATAAAAAAACGACAATAATAAACAACAATAAAAATATCACTACTATGAACAAGACACAACTTTTGAATCGTGCAGCGGATAACATTCGTATCCTGGCTGCCGCAGCAGTAGAAAAAGCGAAAAGCGGACACCCGGGCGGTGCTATGGGTGGCGCGGATTTCATCAACGTTCTTTTCTCGGAGTTCTTAGAGTACGATCCGGAGAATCCGGGTTGGGAAGCACGTGACCGTTTCTTCTTGGATCCGGGTCACATGGCTCCGATGCTCTACGGTCAGCTCTGCCTCGCCGGCAAGTTTACCCTTGAGGACCTCAAGAACCTCCGTCAGTGGGGTTCGGTAACGCCCGGTCACCCCGAGCGTGAGATCGAACGCATGATCGAGAACACCAGCGGCCCGCTCGGCCAGGGCCATACGTTCGCTGTCGGTGCAGCCATCGCAGCCAAGTGGTTCAACCAGCGCTACGGCGAGATCCACAACCCGACCATCTACGCTTTCATCTCTGACGGTGGCGTGCAGGAGGAGATCTCGCAGGGTGCAGGCCGTTTGGCCGGACACCTCGGACTGGACAACCTCGTTATGTTCTACGACAGCAACACCATCCAGCTCTCCACCGAGTGCGGCGAAGTGACCAGCGAAGACGTAGCAGCCAAGTACAAAGCTTGGGGCTGGTATGTTCAGGAGATCCCGGGCAATGACCCCGATGCCATCCGCGAGGCCATCATCAAGGCCAAAGCCCACAAAGGTCAACCGTCTATCATCATCGGCCACACCACGATGGGTAAGGGCTGCGTGACCGCAGAAGGTGCAAACTGGGAGGGTAAGTGCTCCACCCACGGCGCTCCGCTCAGCAAGGCCGGTGCTTCGTTCGAGAAGACCATCGAGCACCTCGGCGGTGATCCGACGAACCCGTTCGTTATCTTCCCGGAGGTTCAAAAGTTGTACGAAGAGCGTGCTATCGAACTCCGCGATATCTGCAACAAGAAATATGCGCAATATCACGACTGGAAAGAGAAGAACCCGCTTGCAGCCAACGAATACGAGACCTTTATGTCCGGCGAAGTGCCCTGCATCGACTGGTCGCTCATCGAGCAGAAACCCGGTGACGCTACCCGTAACGCTAGTGGAAAGGTGCTCAGCTTCCTCGCGGAGAACGTAGGCAACATGATCGTCAGCTCGGCTGACTTGTCGAACTCCGATAAGACCGACGGTTTCCTCAAGAAGACTCACGCGCTCAAGAAGGGCGACTTCTCCGGCCAGTTCCTCCAGGCCGGCGTCAGCGAGCTCACGATGGCTTGCGTCTGCATCGGTATGGCTCTCCACGGTGGTATCATCCCCGCTTGCGGTACGTTCTTCGTATTCAGCGACTATATGAAACCCGCTGTCCGCATGGCAGCCCTCATGGAACTGCCGGTTAAGTTCATCTGGAGCCACGACGCATTCCGTGTAGGCGAAGATGGTCCGACCCACGAGCCGGTTGAGCAGGAGGCACAGATCCGTCTGATGGAGAAACTCCACAACCACCACGGCGCACCGTCGATGCTGGTGGTTCGTCCCGCTGATGCCGAGGAGACTACACTCGCTTGGCGTGCTGCTATCGAGAACACCGCTACGCCTACCGCACTCATCCTTAGCCGTCAGGACATCGCTCCGGTGCCCAACGTCAACCTCGAGGGCTTCCGCAAGGGTGCGTACATCGTTTCGAAGGACGAGAACCCGCAAGTCGTGCTGTTGGCTTCCGGCTCGGAGGTATCGACGCTGCTGGCCGGCGCTGAACTGCTCCGCAAGGAGGGCATTCGTCTGCAGATCGTCAGCGTGCCGAGCGAAGGTCTCTTCCGTGAGCAACCCAAGGAGTATCAGGACGCTGTGCTGCCGAAGGGCATCAAGCGTTTCGGTATGACCGCAGGTCTGCCTTGCACGCTCGAGAGCCTCGTCGGCGAGAACGGTGCTATCTGGGGTCTCAGCAGCTTCGGCTTCTCGGCTCCGTACAAAGTGCTCGATGAGAAACTCGGCTTCACCGCCCAGAATGTGTATGAGCAAGTTAAGAAGTTGCTGTAATTGAGTGAATAAGCCATATATGGCGCGTTCTCGTGCCATATATGGCAATTCTATAAATAATGACCACACCGCAAGACATA
>Ga0265298_10008106_pt1 | contig 12659 bp, 10 predicted proteins | sample AusTroGonzalo_MG_3_FD_193486 | JGI IMG/M metagenome (GOLD analysis project Ga0265298, IMG submission 193486) | Bovine rumen microbial communities from tropical cattle in Woodstock, Queensland, Australia - Gonzalo_01 | ecosystem: Host-associated > Mammals > Digestive system > Stomach > Rumen ... | reverse complement strand
TTCTTCAACGCGGAATTCCTGGTGAACCTGTGGCTGGGGGCCGATGCGGTACCGCCGGATGCCATCCTTTTCATCCGCTTGATTTTGATGTACCTGATGGTGGAGTCCATATCCTATACCATGGTTACCGCCATGCTGGCTACAGGTGATATCCGGAATTATCAGCTCCTGGTAGGCGGTCTGCAACTGCTCAATGTGCCGCTGGCCTGGCTGTGCCTGAAACTGGGTGCTCCTGCCCAGTGCATCTACTGGGTGGCCATAGGGGTGGCCTTTTGCTGCCTGGCGGCCCGGCTCTATATGCTCCGGGGGATGATCGGGCTTCCCGTGCGCCGATTCCTGCAGGAAGTCTTTCTGAAGGAACTGCTGGTGGTGGCGCTCTCCATGATGCTTGCCTGGTGTCTTTCCATACTGCTGCCGATGGAAAGATGGTGGGGTTTCCTGATCCATGCGTCTGTCTCCGTCCTGATAACGGGCTTGTGCATTCTGCTGCTGGGATTTACCCGGGAAGAAAGAAATGCGCTTATTGCCAGAATCCTGAAACGCCGTGATTAAGCTGGCACACAGAGAAGACTGCTGTGGCTGCGGCGCCTGTGCCGCGGCCTGCCCCCACGATGCCATTAAGATGGTGGCCGACGGGATGGGCTTCCGCTATCCGGAGGTGGATGTATCGGCCTGTGTGGAATGCGGTCTCTGCGAGAAGGTCTGCGCTTTCAAGCCGGCTCCCGCTGGTATTGAGCCCGGGGCCGAGGCTATCCGCTTTCCGTCCCTGGTGGACCGGAGCCAGAGCGGAGGATTGGCCGCCGCCCTGATGCGGAAAGCCATCGGTGAGGGATATGTGGTGTACGGGGCCGCTTTGGATGGGGACCTGATAGTGCGTCACCGCCGGGTTACAGGCCTGGAAGAGTTGGAATCCCTGAGACTCTCCAAATATGTCCAGAGCGATATGCCCGGTGTTCCTGAACAGGTTTTACAGGACCTGAAGGAGGGGAGGAAGGTGTTCTTTACCGGAACGCCCTGTCAGTGCGCAGGTATCGGCTCGCTTGGCGCCGCCCACCGGGATCAACTTCTGCTGGCCGATATAGTCTGCCATGGCGTGCCGGCTCCGGCTGTGTGGAAAGGGTATCTGGACGATGCGGCTGCCCGGAGAGGCGCCGCCGTGACGGATGCTCTCTTCCGTGACCCATCCCTGGGCTGGCACGAACATAAGGAGCGTCTTTTCTATGCCGATGGCGGCAGTGAGGTGCGCGAGGACTATACCTTCCTTTTTTACAGGCACCTTATGCTCCGGCCTTCCTGCAGCCAGTGCCCGTTTGCCAGCCTGCATCGGCCTTCCGATATCACCATGGCCGACTGCTGGGGCGTGGAAAAGGTGCTTCCCGGCTTTGCCGACGATAACCGGGGCTGTTCGCTCCTGCTGGCCCATACGCCCTCCGGGGCAGCTTTCTGTGCGGATTTCCCGGATGCGTGTGAAAGACGGCCGGTGGATGTGCAGCAAGTGCTTCAACGGAATATGGTGCATCCCACCAAACCCAACCGTTATGCGAAATCTTTTGAAAATGCTTATCTTCGCAAGGGATTCGCTTTCGTGCACAGGCATTACGGACGCAAATCCTTCAATTACAAACTGGAGCAATGGATCTGGTCGGTGAAAAAACGCTTCCTGGGATGAAGGTTGGGATAGTCACATTCTCCGCCGCCTATAATTATGGGGCGGCGCTACAATGCCGATGCCTGCAGGAGGTGCTCTCCGGTCTGGGCCTGGATGCGTATGTGGTGGATTATCGGCCCGCATACCTTACGGAGCCGTATAAGATTCTGAAGCCCTATTACTGCAAGAAGCCGGCAATCTTGTTTCAGTTGCCTTTCCGCTTCTGGGGCGCCCGGCGGCGGGACCGGGCATTCCGCCGATTCCAGAAAGCGATGCCCCGGGTTTCCTGTGGTACTGGTGGTCTGGATGCCGTTTTCTTCGGCAGTGACCAGATTTGGAATCCCCGCATTTGCAAGGGAATGGATCCGGTGTTCTTTGCGGGTACGGAGGCCTTTGCCACTACCCGCAATGTCTCCTATGCCGCCAGTGACGGCTCTGTAAAGCTTTCTCCGCTGGAAGCGGCTGAATATCAGCGCTTTCTCAAGAACTTTTACAGGCTGGGCGTTCGGGAAGAATCCCTCCGGGAGCGCCTGGCCGGCTGGGGCTTCTCCTCTGTGGTTACGCTGGATCCGGTGCTGTTGGCCGGAAGGCCGGTGCTGGATGGAATGGCCGTTTCCTTACGCCACCATTCAGCCCCGTATGTGCTTACGTATGAGGCGGTTGACTATCCGCGCGTGAAGGTGCTGGCCCGTTCCTTCGGCCATAAGGTGGTTTCCGTGGCGCGGGAACCTTATTCCCAAGGACGCAACGGTTACGGGCCGGGAGAGTTTGTGTCGTTGTTCCGCGAAGCTTCCGCCATTGTAACCACTTCCTTCCATGGCGTGGCCCTGGCGCTGCTATATCACAAGGATTTTTATTATGTGGAAACGGGCAAGGCGTCCGACGACCGCATCCGGAACCTCCTTACGGCGCTGGGCCTTGCCGGGCGGATGGTGCCGGAGGGCGGAAAGCCGGCTGCGGAGGAAATCGATTATGTGGCCGTGGACCGGACCCTGGAGCGCTTGCGGACCGTTTCCCTCAACTTTATCAAGGAGGCTCTGCAATGAGTAAGGTCAGTGTCATCATTCCCAGCTACAACCTGGGGAATTATCTCCCGCAAACGCTGAAAAGCGTTATGGACCAAACCTTTGAGGACTGGGAATGCCTGGTGGTGGAAAACGGCTCCACAGATGGTTCCCTGTCCCTGCTGAACCAGTTCTGCGCCCAGGACAGCCGGATTGTTCCGGTGGTCTTTACGGAAAACCAAGGCGTGGCCGTCGCCCGGAACCGCGGACTGGAGCTGGCGGAAGGGGAGTTCATCCTTTTCCTGGATGCCGATGACCTCCTGGACCCGCATTATATGGATGCAGCCATGGCGGCCTTTAAACTGGACCCGGCATTGGATCTGGTCTATGGCCGGGCGCAGCGTTTCGGTACGGAGACATCCTGGGATCTCCCGGCCTTCTCCATGGATACCATGCTGGCCAGTAACTGCCTGTACGTCAGCTGCTTCTTCCGTCGTTCGGCCCTCCTTTCGGGAGAAGACCTGGCCGTGACTTTCGACCTGGCGTTCAAGACAGGCTACGAAGACTGGGATTTCTGGCTGTCCTTCTTTGAACACCTGGACCACGAACCGCATGTACTGCGTCTTCCTTCCGTCTGTTTTTATTACCGCACCCGCCGCGGTTCCCGGAACACCGGGGTTACGGACGAGGCGCTTGCGGGCATTCGCCGACTGCTTTGGGAAAAACATAAGCTGCTCTATTCCAAGTATTTCTGCGACCCATGCCAGACGGTGGAATACCGCCGCATGGAACGCTCTTTCCGCAAAGCCTCCCGCTGGTCCCTGGCCTGGAAATTCCGTATGCTTTTGAGGAAATGCTTTGCATGAAAAAGCTTCTGGTCATAGTAGTCACATACAACGGCATGCGCTGGCTGGACCGTTGCCTGGGCTCCGTGGCCGGAGACCTCTATGTCCTGGACAACGACTCCACGGACGGATCGGCCGATTATATCCAGGGGCATTTCCCCTCGGCCAAACTGGTTCGGAGTGCCGATAACCTGGGCTTCACCGGCGGTAACAACCTGGGCTTTCGGTATGCTATGGAAAAGGGCTATGACTATGTATATCTCATGAACCAGGACGCCTGGCTGGAAGAAGGCGCCCTGGAAAAGCTGGTAGCCGCCGCGGAAGCCCATCCGGACTATGCCGTCCTTTCTCCCCTCCAGATGACCGACGGCTACAAAGCCTTTGATGCCCAGTTTGCTAAATTGTTTCCATCGAAGGGTGTGTCTTCCCCAACCTGTGCCACCCTCGGCACCATAAGAGGGAGGGGCCCAGAAAGGCGCGAAGCGCCGAATACTGGGAGGGGTCGCGAAGCGACGGTTGGGGAAGACACACCCTTCGATGACCCCATTGAGGTAAAGCGGGTAATGGCTGCGCATTGGCTTATGCCGGTGAAGGCTCTCAAGGAAATCGGCCTGTTTTCCGAACTGTTTCCGTATTACGGGCAGGACGACGACTGGTGCCACCGGGCTCATTACCATGGCTGGAAGGTGGGTATCGTGCCATCGGCCCGGGCCGTGCACGACCGGGCGCAGCGGCAGGAGCCTAAGGAGCGTATTATCGACCGGAATTACCGCGTAGGTTCCCTTATCCGCCTTTGCGACATCAACCGTCCCCTCTGGGAGCGCTTCCTCTTCGTCTGCCTGTTCACCCTGGTTAAGGCGGTGAAATACCGCAGTTCCCTTCCTTTCAAGCACTTCCGCAGCCTTATCGGCCAGCTGCCTGCCATCCGCGAACATCGACGCAATTCCCGTTAGGGGAGCACACTGGCCCGCATGGGTTGTGCGTCTGCCAGATTGACAGATTCCCTTTCAGGGAACGGTATTTGTTTAATCCGCCGAAAATCATTAACTTTGTAAGATTAAACAAATTAAGTGAAAAATGGCAGTAGCAGACATTCTTAAGAAACTTTTCGGCAGCAAGAGCGACCGTGACATGAAGGCCATCCGGCCTGTGGTGGACCAGATCCTCCGGCTGTATCCCGATATCGACCAGCTTTCCAACGATCAGCTCCGTGCCCGCAGCACCGCTATCCGTGAGAAGATACTTGCGGTGGAGAAGCCTTTCGAAGACCGTATAGCAGAAATCAAACTGGAACTGGAGAAAGACATTCCCGTAAGTGAAAAAGAGTCCCTGGCCACTGAATCCGACAAATTGGTGAAGGAAGAGGACGAGGCCATTGAGAAGGTGCTCACGGAAGTGCTTCCGGAAACTTTCGCCATCGTTAAATCCACCGCCCGCCGTTTTGCCCAGAACGAGACCATAGAGGTTACGGCCTCGGATTTCGACCGGGATTTGGCGGCCCAGGGACGGGATTTCGTGGAAATTCAAGGAGACAAGGCCGTCTGGAAGAACCACTGGGTGGCCGGCGGCAACGAGATTACCTGGGATATGGTGCATTACGACGTGCAGCTCATCGGCGGCATTGTCCTGCACCAGGGCAAGATTGCGGAAATGGCAACCGGTGAGGGTAAAACCCTGGTGGCCACGCTTCCGGTATTCCTGAATGCCCTGGCCGGAAAGGGTGTGCACGTGGTCACGGTGAACGACTACCTGTCCAAGCGTGACTCCGAGTGGATGGGTCCGTTGTACCAGTTCCATGGCCTGTCCGTGGACTGCATCGACAAGCATCAGCCCAATTCCGACGCCCGCAAGCGCGCCTATGAGTGCGACATCACCTTCGGCACCAACAACGAGTTCGGCTTCGACTACCTTAGGGACAACATGGCCGTGCGTCAGACAGACCTGGTGCAGCGCAAGCACCATTTCGCCATTGTGGACGAGGTGGACTCCGTGCTCATCGACGACGCCCGTACCCCGCTCATTATTTCCGGGCCGATGCAGAAGGCCGCCGGGGACGAACAGTTCATGGAATATCGGCCCTATGTGGAGAGCCTCTACAACAAACAGCGCGCCCTCATCAACAGTACTTTGAACGAGGCAAAGAAGTTGATTGCCGCCGGTGACGAGAAGGAAGGCGGCAAGCTCCTGTTCCGCTGCCACAAGGGCCTGCCCAAGTATCAGCCGCTCATCAAGTTCCTTTCGGAACCCGGTATGAAGCAACTGATGCAGAAGACTGAAGCTTATTTCCTGCAGGATAACGAGCGCGAGATGCCGCAGGTGACCGATGAACTGTACTTCGTTATCAATGAGGTGCTTAACTCGGTGGATATGACCGACAAGGGCCATGATGTCCTGGCTGGCAGCGTAAGTGACCCCAATTTCTTCGTGCTTCCGGACATGGGATCGGCCATTGCCGAAATTACCCATGACGAATCCCTGAGCCCCGCCGAGAAGGCCGAGAAGAAGGATGCCCTGATGGAGGATTTCTCTCTCAAGAGCGAGCGTGTGCACACAGTGATCCAGCTTCTGAAGGCTTATGCCATGTTCACCAAGGATATTGACTATGTGATTGTGGACAACAAGGTGAAGATTGTGGACGAGAGCACCGGCCGTATCATGGAAGGCCGCCGCTGGAGCGACGGTCTGCACCAGGCCGTGGAGGCCAAGGAAAATGTGAAGGTGGAAGCTGCCACGCAGACTTTTGCCACCGTCACCCTCCAGAACTATTTCCGTATGTACCACAAGCTGGCCGGCATGACAGGTACGGCAGAAACGGAAGCCGGCGAGTTCTGGGATATCTACAAACTGGACGTGGTGGTGATACCCACCAACCGTCCCGTGATCCGGGACGACCAGGACGATATCATCTATAAGACCAAGAAAGCCAAGTATGCCGCCGTGATAGACCGGGTGGTGGAACTCTCCAATGCCGGGCGTCCGGTGCTGGTGGGTACCACGGATGTGGAAACGTCTGAACTCCTGGCCCGTATGATGCGGATGAGAGGCCTTCATCCCAACGTGCTCAACGCCAAGGAGCACGCCCGGGAGGCCGAAATCGTGGCCCAGGCCGGCCAGAGCGGAAAGGTAACCATCGCTACCAATATGGCCGGCCGTGGTACGGATATCAAGCTTACTCCGGAGGTTAAGGCGGCCGGCGGCCTGGCCATCATCGGCACGTCCCGTCACGATTCCCGCCGTGTGGACCGTCAGCTCAGAGGCCGTGCCGGCCGGCAGGGAGACCCGGGAAGTTCCTGCTTCTACATTTCCCTGGAAGATGACCTGATGCGTAAGTTCGGCTCCGAGCGTATCGCCGGCGTGGTGGACAAACTGGGTATGGAAGACAGTGAGGCCCTGGTTAGCGGCATGCTATCCAAGAGCATCGAAGGCGCCCAGAAGAAAGTGGAGGAGAATCACTTCGGCTACCGCAAGCGCACCCTGGAGTACGACGACGTGATGAACTACCAGAGAGAGGCCATCTATGCCCGCCGCCGCAACGCCCTGTCCGGTGAACGCATCGAGATTGACGTGCAGAACATGATGCAGGACACCGCCAACATCCTGGCCGAGCAGTCCGAGGGCATGAGTTACGAGGCGTTCGAGGAATATGTAATCGGCAAACTTTCCATCGACCTGGGATTTGACGAAGCTTTTTATGCCGATGCCAAAAAGCCCGATATTGCCGAAAAACTCTCCCGGCATATGCAGGAGGTTTACGACCGCCGTATGGAGACGATGATCCAGAAGGTGAACCCTGTAATCAAGACTGTCTTTGAGAAGCAGGGAAACATGTACGAAAACATTGCCATCCCCATCTCAGACGGCAAACGTCAGCTTTCCCTTTCCGTGAACCTCAAGAAGGCCTATGAAACCGAAAGCCGGGAAATTGCCAAGGCACTGAGCCGCAATATCATCCTCTACCATATCGACGAGTACTGGAAGCAGCACCTGCGTGATATGGACGACCTGCGCCAGAGTGTGCAGAATGCCGCCTATGAGCAGAAAGACCCGCTGGTGGTGTACAAACTGGAAAGCTACAACCTGTTCAGCGATATGCTGGAACAGTTGAATGAAGCCGTGCTCACCTTCCTGCTGCGCGCCTTTATCCCGCTCAGGGATGCGGCCGATGCCCGCGAAGCCCGTCCGGCCCAGCAGCCCAATCGGAACCTGCAGCAGATGCGTCGCACGGATCCGTCCCAACTCACCACCAACGGCGAGCAGCAGGCCCGTACCCCTGTGCGGGTGGACAAGCGGGTGGGCCGGAACGACCCGTGTCCCTGCGGCAGCGGACTCAAGTACAAGAACTGCCACGGCAAGGGTATGGCATAATGTCATTCTGAACGAAGTGAAGAATCTATAGTAATATGGCTACAAAAATGGACAATACAGTAAGCGTGAACGATGTGAGCCGCATTTCTGCGGGCACTTTGGTCAAAGGTGAAATCCAGGCTCCCGGAGATATCCGGATAGATGGATCGTTTGATGGAAAACTTATCTCCAAAGGCCGCGTGGTAGTGGGGGAGAAGGCCACCCTCACCGGAGATGTGATTTGCCAGAATATGGATTTCTGCGGAACTATGAAAGGGAACTTCTATGTGAAGGATACCCTTAGCCTGAAGGCCGGCTGTACAGTGGAGGGAGACCTTCATATCAAGCGCCTCCAGGTGGAACTGGGCGCCCGTTTCAACGGAAACTGCCATATGCTGGAAGAGGCCGAATTTGAAAAACTTACCGGATCGGCCCCGGTAGCCGAGCAGCCCAAAAAATAGGATATGAAAATGAGAAACAGATTGTTCCCCTTGCTGCTGGCTGCCATCCTGTCGGCGGTTTCCTGCTCTCAGAGAAGAGCGGCCTGGACCGACCGTCCGGTGTCCGGGAAACCCCTCCTGGAGTGGTCGTTCAGTAAGGACGGCAAGACTTGGGAGAAAGTGCAGATTCCGCATTCCTACAATGCCGAAGACGGGCATTCTCCGTCCTATTACCGCGGAGAGGCCCGCTATAAGCTCAGTCTTCCGAATGCCAGGGATCCCCGTTATCTTCTCTTTGAGGGGGCTGCCCAGAGCGCCAAGGTTTTCCTGAACGGGGAACTGTTGGCGGAGCATAGCGGTGGCTATACCCCTTTCTGGGTTAACGTGACGGGTAAACTCACCAAAGGCAGCAATGAACTGGAGGTGGTTTGTGACAATTCGGAAGTATTGGACCGGATTCCGCTTACGTCGGATTTCAACAAGAATGGTGGTCTGCACAACCCGGTTTGGCTGCTGGAATGCCCTCCGGTACATTTTTCACCGTATTCCTTCGGCCTGTACCGTCTGCATGTATCCACGCTGGAGGTGTCGGACGAAAAGGCCCGGGGTCATGCGGAGACCCGGCTTCTCAATGCTTCCGGGGACGATGCGCCCGTCCAGGTAACCTGGACGCTTTGTGATGCGGAAGGAACAGAGGTCCTCTCCCATGAGGAAACCCTTTCCCTGGCTGCCGGAGCCGGAGTCGATGTTAGCTGGGATTTTACCCTGGAGCAGCCTCATCTTTGGAACGGCACTCTGGATCCTTATCTGTACACCGTCACTGTCAAGACCGATAGAGACTGGGCACAGACGGAAGTGGGCTTCCGTTATTTCCAGATGGACCGCGTGAAAGGTTTTCAGTTAAACGGCCATTCCTATCCGCTCCGTGGCGTGAGCATGCATCAGGACAAGGACGGAAAGGCATCGGCCCTCTGGCAGGAAGATTTCGATGCCGATTACGAAATTATCCGGGAGTTGGGCGCCAATTTCCTTCGCCTGGCCCATTATCCGCACAATGACTATGCTTTCCGACTCTGTGACCGGATGGGTATTATCGTCCAGACAGAGATTCCCTGGGTGAACAACTGCGGTGTGGATGCACCGCAGGCCTATTTCGACAATATCTTCCTTCAGATGAAGGAGATGGTTACTTCCCTTTACAATCATCCGTCCATTTGCTTTTGGGGCATGTGGAACGAACTGGACAGCTGGAGTCATCATCCCGGTCAGTTGCAGGGGCTTCTGGATACCCGCCGCGTAGTGGACATGACCGCTTGTCTGTACGATTTTACCAAAGCCCTGGACCCGTACCGCTATGTTGGCCTGACGGATGACTCCATGTTTCAGCGGGAAGGCTATACGGAACTCAAGGCCGATTACTATTCCGAGAACCGCTACCACGGCTGGTACTACAATTACGGTAATTTCTGGGGTCTGGCCGATGACATCGAGTGGATTCAGCAGAATATGGGTGTGGTTAACCTGTCGGAATACGGTGTCGGCATCAATCCATATTGCCATACCTGGAATCCCGGGGAAGTGTACCGTGACCCTTCGGATTCCCTCCATATCGAGGAATATGGTAATCTTGCCCATGAGGCATTTGCTCAGCAGATTGCCCAGGCACCTTATCTGAATTTCACCTCCATCTGGGTGATGTTCGACTTTGCCGTCGCCGCCCGCCAGGAGGGCTTCCTGGACTGCGACAACGGCTTTGCGTTCATCTACAACGACAATCGCAAGTTCACCAACGACAAGGGCCTGGTAACCCGGGACCGCAAAGTGAAGAAGGATGTCTTCTACCTGTACAAGGCCTGGTGGAACAAGGATGAGGAGACGGTTTACATAGCCAACCGGCGGCTGAAATACTGTCCTCCCTCCCAGGATCTCCAGCTCACGGTCTATTCCAACGCTCCTTCTTTGTCGGTTATCTGTAATGGCCAGACCATCCGTGGCGCCGCCGTCACCGGGGAACCCACCGGTGTAATCTGGAAGTTCCCTGTACGCATGGGCACGGAAAAGACCACCTTCCGGGTGGAATCCCCCTCCGGTACCTACGATGAGATAACCCTGGAACCGATTACGAATATCACTCTGCCGATGTTTTAGCGGTTTTTATTGAGGAGTTTTTCGTGCGGCGCTTAATCGCCTGATTTATAACAAATTAGCGCAAGGGACGGGTGTCGTTTTCGACCCCGTCCTTTGCGCTAAAATCTTGTAAAACAAGTGTTTATGTGCCACGGATTGTCGACCATTAAGAGGCCATCGGCAAAGTGGTGGGAACTGCCATCTTCATTGTTGGACAACGATTGGCTGTCGGGGAACGAAATGCCAAGGGCTTACTAGTAGGAGTAAACCAGTCCGTATTTTTCGCAGAGGGCCTTCAAGGAACCGTCTGACTTCATATCGGCAATAAGCTTGTTCACCAGTTCCAGGAGGTCTTCCTGCCCTTTACGCATCAGCACGCCGATTTCGCCGTCGGTGAAAGGTTTATCCAGAAGAGGCGCTGCCAAACGAGAGTCGTTCTGAACATACCAGGGCGCCTCAGTGACTTCTGTAATCATCACGTCAGCTTCGCCAGCTATCACCAGACCGGGGATCTCCTCATTCCGCTGGTGTACGATGATGGTAGCGTGCATCAGGTAATCGTCGGCAAACTTCTCATTGGTGCCGCCAGGATTCACCATCACACGAACTTCCGACTTGTCCAGGTCTTCCAGTGTCTTGAATTTATCCACGTCATCCACACGGCATAAAATGGTCTTTCCGTTTGCCAGATAGCCATCACTCATCAGCATCACCTGTTTACGGGCATCGGTAATCGTAATCCCGCCGATGGCCAGGTCAAACATCTGCGGATCGGCAATGACATCCGCCGTCAAAGTAGGCCAGGAGGTGGGAATGAAGCTTATGCTCACCTGTAGGCGCTGCGCAATCCTGCCCGCAATTTCAATTCCCAAGCCCCAGTACTCACCGTTTTCCTCCAGATAGCTCAGCGGCCGATAGTCGCCGGTAGTGCCAACCAGTAAGGTGCCTTTCTCCTGAATCCGATGAATTGTGGGATTCTGTTTGACACCACTGCAGTTGCACAGGAAAACCCCAGCCAGGCAACAGAGCGTGAAAACAACGATGAGAGTTCTCTTCATGGGCTTATAGGATTACAATTACACCGGCAATCAAGGCCGATGGAATGGCCAGCACCATGCCTATCAGGCCACCCTTGATGTGGAACCAGTAGTCGTGATAGGCGGCCACCATATCTTCGGTGCCGGGGATGATAAAATGCTTGTCGTGGCAGAACCAGAGGCAGTCCAGGACGAAGGCATCGAACCAGTTAACCACGCACCAGAGAGCGTATGCCGTAAGTACTCCGCACCAGAATGTGGTGCAGCCGTTGACGAAGCGGACCAGCAGTCCCAACAGGATACCGAAGACCAGCAATGCAATAAGTTTCTTCGCGTAGAAAACAGGTCCGCCGGGCCGATTTGAGCTATCCACCAGCCCCAGCGACTTGCAGCGCTCGACGATGGCCGGAGGGTAGTTGAATACCTGCTTGATGGGGTCCCTGGACATCAGGAACACCATCAGCGTGAATGCCGCGCAGGCGATGAGTGCTTCAATCAAGAAAACCATACTATCCTTCCAGTATCTGTCCGGCGGCATTCTTGGTGTCCACTTTTTCGATGACGCGCTCCAGAATGCCGTTCTCATCGAATATGAACGTGCGCCGTAGCGTGCCCAGCATGGTTTTGCCGTACATCTTTTTTTCTCCCCAGGCGCCGAAGGACTGTAGCATTTCCGTGGTGGTATCGGCCAAAAGGCGGAACGGCAATTCATATTTCGCCCGGAAACCGGTATGGGACTTGGCGCTATCTTTGCTCACGCCTACCACATTGTACCCGGCAGCGGTCAGCTCAGCGTAGTTGTCCCGGAATGAACAAGCTTCCGCCGTGCACCCGGATGTGTTGTCCTTGGGATAGAAGTAGATGATGGTTTTCTTTCCCTTGCCGATGAAATCCTCCGATTTCACCATGTTCCCGTCCTGGTCCATGACCTCGAAGGACGGCATTTTGTCACCTGTTTTCAGCATAATTATATAATTAATTCCAATCAGTAGTTGAACTACGATAAAATTTGTATAAAGTATAGGCTCCAAGGAGCCGAAAATAGTTGCAAAAACGAAGTGAAATAATAGAGGAAATACTTGCAAAAGTCCTTGAAAATCAGTAACTTAGAGAGAAATATACCACTATTTTACTCGAGTTATGATTCCCAAGGACAAAGCGCTAAAGCTTATCAAAATCTACATGTACGTCTGTTCACAATACCAAGAGACTTT
>Ga0265298_10008103_pt1 | contig 12660 bp, 12 predicted proteins | sample AusTroGonzalo_MG_3_FD_193486 | JGI IMG/M metagenome (GOLD analysis project Ga0265298, IMG submission 193486) | Bovine rumen microbial communities from tropical cattle in Woodstock, Queensland, Australia - Gonzalo_01 | ecosystem: Host-associated > Mammals > Digestive system > Stomach > Rumen ... | reverse complement strand
GCATTGATAAAAGACAATCCTGATATTCTGAAATATGTTAATAAAGAAAAAGATTACACATGGAATAAAGACCGTCTGAATAATGAGATTACGCACAGCATTTTGAACGGTGACAGCATACCTAACACAGCTCAAAGGATCCAGAATGTAACGAGCATGGATGAAAACGCAGCGATCAGGACCGCAAGGACAGGAATGACCGCAGCTGAAAACCTCGGAAGGAATGAAGCTTATCACGATATAAAAGAAAAAGGTGTGCCTTGCAGATTCCAATGGTCTGCAACCCATGACGATAGGACCAGAGACACGCATATTTTATTAGACGGAACTTATCAGGATGATAATGGATATTTTGGTGAAGGAATAATCGACACACCGATTGAATATCCGGGTGATCCTGCAGGCGATCCAGAAGAAATATATAATTGCAGGTGCAGAGCTTCTTTAAGGCTTAACGGTGTTGACCATTCGCAAGACGGTAATCTTTACGAGAATTTTATGAAAGACAATTATCCTGAAGATTGGAAATCCGTAAAGGAATCCAGAGACGAGAAGGAAGAAAAGTTTAAGGAAAAGGCAAGCGGTGCAGCTGAAAGGGTTGAAAAACAAAGAGAAAGGAAAGCGAACAAAAATGGCTAAAGTCGTAGATGTTAAAATAGATTTTACAGACAACAGTGAAGAAGTTCTTAAAGCCATGAATGAGCAGGTCCTTGCATGGCTTGAAGGAATTGGTGAAGATGCAGCAGGTACCGCAGCAGATCAGGCACCTGTTGACACAGGCAGATTAAAGAATTCCGTCAATTGGGCAACCCAAAAATCTTATGGTCCACCTCCGGGTGATACTCCTATTGGAACACCTGAAGAAAATACTGTTTATATCGGTACAAATGTCGAGTATGCACCTTATCAGGAATTCGGTACCAGCCGAGGAATCAAAGGAAAGCATTTTTTACAGTTTGGTGCGACAGCTCATCAGGCTGAATACAAATCACTTCTTGAACAGTATTTAAAAGAATGATACTATCAAATCAAGTCATTAAGGTTTTTCACTAAAAGCCTCCACATGGGAAATAGAAGCGGTTGTAATGGGCACGGCAACCGCTTTTATTTTGTTTTTATTTTCATTTTCACAATTTGCAAACGATTTTCATTTGTGTTATAAAAATAAATATCTATAAGTCTAATGAATAACACAAATTTCACCGACACAAAGGAGACGAAAAAATGTCAACACTTTCGAAAAAGTTTCTTGCAGGACTGGGAATTGACGATGACAAGGCAGATCTTATCTGTGAAAGACACAAGGAAGTTCTTAATGAAATAATCACTGAAAGAGACGAATTCAAAGAAAAGGCTGAAAAGTACGATGATGCTCAGACACAGTTGAACAAGTACAAAGAAGCCGAGAAAGAAGCCGAGAAAAATGGCGAAAAGAATCCTTACAAAGTCAAATATGATGCTTTGAAGGAAGAATTTGAGAATTACAAAAATGATATTTCTGCTAAGGAAACCAAGTCAAAGAAGGAATCTGCTTACAGACAGCTTCTTAAAGATGCAGGCATTTCTGAAAAGAGGATTGATGCAGTTCTCAAAGTTTCCGATATTGACAGTATCGAATTTGACGCTGAAGGAAAAGTCAAAGATGCGGATAAGATCAAAACAAGCATTAAGGAAGAATGGTCTGATTTTATTCAGACTACTCAGACCAAAGGTGCAAGTGTACCGAATCCGCCTTCCGGTTCTAATAATGCCGTTAAGAGCCGTGAAGAAATTCTCAAGATAAAGGACACGGCAGAGCGTCAGGAAGCTTGGAAGTCCTATATCGAAGCAAATAATAAAGGAGCTTAATTATGGCAGCAACAAAAGTTGAAACTTTAACACAGCCGAGAGACAGTCTTCCTAATGTCTATGTAGACGTAGCAGCTCGTGAGCTTGATTTCGTCTCTCGTTTTGGTAAGACATGGGAAGAGTTACAGAATGTTCTCGGCATTTCCAGACCGATCATCAAGGAAGCAGGCACGGTATTGAAGTCCTATATTGCTTCCGTTGCTCTTGAAGATGGTAATGTTGATCCCGGTAATGTAATTCCTTATTCCAAGGCTACAATTCAGCAGGTAAACTATGCAGATCTTACACTTAAGAAGTATGCAAAGGCTGTTCCTGTTGAGGATGTTGACAAGTATGGTGTTACTGTAGCAGTCGAGAAGTCTGACGATGCATTTCTGGATGAACTTCAGGGACAGGTTCTTGATAGCTTCTATACAGCTATTGCAGACGATTCTCATGCTATGACAGCAACTTATCCTACATTCCAGATGGCTGTTGCTATGGCTATCGGTAAGGTTAAGGATAAATTCAAGAAAATGAAAAAGAACAGCACAAATATTGTTGTTTTTGTCAATACTCTTGATCTTTATGAATACCTTGGCGGTGCTAATGTTACTATTCAGACAGCATTCGGTCTTGACTATATCAAGGATTTCCTTGGTGCTTCAACAGTTATCGTTACTTCCGAGATCGACAAGGGAACAGTTGTAGCTATTCCTGCGGAGAACCTTATTGCTTATGCAATCGATCCTTCTACAGAGTTTGCTAAGCTTGGTCTTGTTTACACGACAGACGGAGTTACAAACCTTATCGGATTCCACGCACAGGGCAACTATGGAACAGCTGTTGGCGAATCCTTCGCTCTCATGGGCATGAAGCTTTGGATGGAATATGCGGATGGTGTCGCAATCGTTACCATCGACGCAAACCCTATTAAGCCCCTGACATTGCAGTCAGATTTGGCAGGGGCAACATATCCGTGGACTGACAAGACACCTGCAGATTTCCAGTCTGGAGTAACAGTTGAAGGTGATACAATTTCCGGTACGCTTCTTTTTATGGAAGGCGGTCTTTCACCTGATGGTCCTCTTGCTGGAGACGGTTATTTTGCAGCTCTTAAGTGGAGCAATCCCGAAGCTGGTGTTACAAGCCTCAAGGTTGGTCTTATTCCTTCTGCTTCTGGCATGGAGCCTGTTGAGTGCATTTCGGACACAGACAGGAACGGTGTATTCAAGATTTCAAGCAACAGTCAGTCTCTTAAGCTCATTCAGAGCAAAGATGGCCACAAGACAACGCAGACTTTCAAGCTTAATTTCAAGTTTGAACAGGGAGAGGGTTAAGGTGACTGCTATGACTATTAGAGGAAACTGAGATGGAAAAGGTACTTACAGAACTTTGTGCGTATTTGAATAATTACTTTTGGAGAACCAAGAGAAATGTTAAGATGACGATCTCAGGCGGTACATTTACTGTTGATTTCTTGAAGAATGGACAGTATTTCCGCATTCTCGGAAGTGACCTCAATGATGGAGTCTATAAGTACCCGGTAACAGGCCTCAAAGACGAGGAATTCGAAGGTCAGATATGGTCAATGGCTGTCCCACAGACGGTCATTGACCTTGCTTCGGAAATAGGCAATTGGCAAGCTAAGTATGGTTCGGTTGATTCGGAGAATATGTCTCCTTTCAATTCTGAAAGTTTCAACAATTATTCTTATAGTAAGGACTCTGCAGGCAGTTCAGCGAATGGATTAAATTCTAACAGCTGGCAGGCTGTATTTGCTACAAGGCTCATTCCTTATAGGAGATTGAGAGGTATGCCGTGAGTTTAGTTGATAATGCAATGGAGAAATCCTACATTATGGATAAGACAACAGGCCCTGACGGAAGAGGCGGTGTGATTACTACCTACAAAGAAGGAGCTGAAATCAAAGTTGCTTATTCGTTTGACACATCAACTCAGGCAAGAATTGCAGAGCAGGCAGGAACAGAAAACAGATTTATCCTCACGACCAAAAAAGCTATAAATCTTCAATATCATGATGTCGTTAAGCGAGATCGTGATGGTAAGATTTTTAGGGTAACATCTGACGGGGATGATAATTACACTCCTGCAAGCTCTTCTCTTGATATAAGACAGGTTGAAGCAGAAGAATGGACCATTCCGGCAACGGAGAAGCAGAATGGATAAACAGCAGGCTTATTACAGTTTGTGGAGCAGTTTTGGTCTTCCGGCATACGATGAAACATCGGTTCCGGATGATGCTAAAATGCCATATATTACCTATCAGGTAATTTTGGATGATTTAGATGCTCCTGTATATCCCACAGCTTCGCTCTGGTATCGTGACACATCATGGAATGATATTGATTACAAGTTGACCGGGATTGCTGCTTATATCGAAGATATGCAGCCAATAAAGCTTGATGATGGTTACATGTATGTGACTAAAGGAACACCTTTTGCACAGCGAATGGCAGAAGAAGACCGCACTGTTAAGAGATATTTATTAAATCTCGGTGTCGAATTCCTCACTAAAAATTAAAAAAGGAGAATCTTAAAATGGCAAAGAGATTTACACAGGTAATGATTGATGCTTTCAAAAAGATACAGGTTGAAGCAGGTGTAATCGTTTCAGATTTCAATCCTGCCAATCCTATTCTTGACCGCTCAAAGATCCTGTTCACGACCACAGGCGGTATTAATCCTATACTTAAATACAATTATAAGGATTATTTTGAGGACATCGACAATGTGCCGAACAATACTATGGAAGGCAAGAAGGTTGATTCAATCGACTGCTCCATTACAGGTACATCTCTCGATTATTCAGCATCAAAGATTAAAATGCTTATTGGTGCAGCTGATATCGATCAGAGCGATAATACCAGAATCACACCAAGAAGCGAATTGCAGATTTCTGATTTCATTTCCTCTTTGTGGTGGATAGGTGACATGGCAGATGGTGGTTTTGTTTGCTGCCAGCTCCTTAATGTACTCTCCACAGATGGTCTTTCTCTTAAGACAACAAAGAAAGGTAAAGGACAGACTGCATTTACGCTCATGGGCCACTTCTCAATGAATGCAATTGATACAGTGCCTATGATCTTCTATGTTGTAGAAGGTGACGATGAAGCCAATTCTATCGTTCTTGATAAGTACAGTCTTTCTGTACCGGCAGGCAATACGGCAACTATCACAGCAACAACAGTTCCGGCTCTTGCATCAGTTTCTTGGCAGTCACTTGATACGGATGTTGCAACTGTCGCAGCAGGTGTTGTTACAGGTGTTGCAGAAGGCACTACACAGATTCTTGCAAAGTTCATTGAAGATGATGTTACATATTCTGCACTCTGCACCGTTACCGTTACCGCAGCCGGAGAAGGCTAAAGCATAAGAAAGGATTTTTATGGCTGATAATGACCTCAGAAAAGAACTGAACGAAAAATCGCTTGATATTATGGCTGATATTTTAGATCCTTACTTCGAGCTGATGAAGGATCCAGAATTCACCAAGCTTTTTATGAGCAACATTACTGAAGCGATTAAATACGCTTGTAAGCATCATAAAAAGGAAACAATTCAGATTGCTGCAATACTCAGTGAGAAAAAGGAAGACGAGTTTGTTGTTAATCCTTTTGCCACTCCGATGGTTCTTTTATCTGCAATAGGTATGTATTCAGAGGCAGGACAAAACCTTTTTATCTCGCAGGTTCAGAATACGGAAGAAGCCTCATCTGGATCTGCTATGGAGAATACCGAGGCGAGCGAACAGTCAGAAAATTCTTAAATTACTGTAAAGCCAAATATGAAATGGAACAGCGGTCAGAGGCATATAAGAATTATGTCTCCGATTCGCTGTTTTTCATTCAGCACATATTTACTGATCCTGAAAAAGACGAAGATCATGGTAATATGTTCGCTTTGAAAGTAAGGGAAATATTGCAACAAATGGAAGAAGGCAATATTGAGGTAAAAACAGAAACCCCTGATGATATTATCAACAGAATGGTTAATAAGAGCATTGCTCTTAGTGGTGAAGATATATGAATGTATTTGAATTATTTGCCAAGCTTGGATTAGACACATCTGAATATGATGAAAATTTAGATAAATCCGAAAAGAAAAGTGAAAGCTTTGGAAGTAAGCTGAAAACAGGAATCGGTGCTGCTGCAGGTGTTGCAACGGCAGCGGTAGCTGCAACAACCGCTGCAACAGTGGCAGGAACAAAGGCTTTCGTTGAAGGTGCTGCAGATGTAGCTCGTTACGGTGATGAAATCGAAAAAAATTCTCAGAAGCTCGGATTGTCCATTTCGAAATATCAGGAATTCGATTATGTCTTGAATATAGCCGGAACCTCAATGTCTAACATGTCTGTGGGCATGAAGACAATGACGAATAAGCTGGATGAAGCAAAAAACGGATCTGAATCTGCTCTTGCAATGTTTGAAGCATTGGGAATGTCCTTTGAAGATCTTCAGACAATGACAAGAGAAGAAGTTTTTGAGAATGCTATTTACGGATTCCAGAATCTTGAAGAAAGCACTGAAAGAGCTGCACTGGCGAATGACCTGTTTGGTAGATCAGGACAGGAATTAACACCTTTGTTTAACATGACAAATGAAGAAACAAAGGAATTAATTAAGAATGCCAATGAATACGGAATGGTCATGAGTGACGATGCCGTTAAAGCGTCTGCAAGCTTCCAAGACAGCTTAACAACAATGCAGAATACTATGGCAGGCTTTAAGAATAATATGATGTCGCAATTCCTGCCATCATTATCAACTGTCATGGATGGATTGTCTTTAATATTCTCCGGGAAATCAGAATCAGGTCTTGCAAAGGTTGAAGAAGGTGTAGATAAACTTGCGAGCAAAATGTCAGAAGTGACACCGATTTTCGTAAAAGTTGGCGGTACCATTCTGACTTCTCTGGCATCTGCGATCACCAAAAATTTACCGACTCTGTTGAGATCTGGAGCGGAGGCAATCAACGAAATTGGTACAGGTATAATTTCTAATTTGGATCAGATTTTACCTGCTGCTTTTTCTGTAATTGAAACCATTGGCGGTTCACTGTTAGATCATGCCGATGAGATCATAGAAACAGGTGCAGGCATACTGATTCAGCTGACAGACGGACTTGCCCAGAATGCGGATCAGGTAATTCCTGCTATCGTTTCTGTAATTCATACTTTGGTCAGCACTTTGACACAGCCGGAGGTTGCAAAACCGCTTCTCGAAGGCGGAATTCAGATTATTGTCGGATTAATCACAGGTCTTGCACAGGCAACCCCGGAGCTGGTAGGTATGATCCCTGAATTGATCGGAAATATCATCTTAACGCTTCAGGGTGAAGGGCCGATGCTGATTGATGCCGTTTTACAGATTCTTGGTGCCCTTGCCGTTTCAGTTTTAGGTTCAATTACCGGATTGATGGGCATGTCTTATGATGAGGTTATCGACAGTCTAACAAGTCTGTTCGGTGGATTAGAGACATTTGGAAAGGATGTCTTAAGCTGGTTTACACGCATATTTGACGGTTCTTTGCTTTCTGATGTTGGAGCCTTTTTCAGTAATCTTTGGAATAAATTTAAGACTGGTTTCAACAATGTATTCACAGCTGTTACAGGCTTCGGAACAAAGGTTAAAAATGATATAAGTCAGACATTCGAGAATGCAAAAACCACGATTAAAAATGCAGTTGAAGCCTTCAAGAATTTCTTTAAGTTTGATTGGCAATTGCCAAAGCCTAAACTTCCTCATTTCAGCGTTTCAGGCGGTGAGGCTCCGTGGGGTTTTGGCGGTCAGGGTTCGCTTCCGAGCGTAAGTATTCAATGGTATAAAAAGGCTATGAATGAGCCTTATTTCCTTGATTCTGCCACTATCTTCGGTGCAGCTGGTAATAAGTTACTTGGTGGCGGTGAAAGCGGTTCTGAAGTAATTGTAGGCACTGACAAGCTTATGTCTATGATGAAGCAGGCAATCGGTGTCGGTTCAAGACCTATCACGATTAATGTTTACGGTGCAGCAGGACAGGATGTAAGAACACTGGCTAAAGAAGTATCAAGAGAACTGCAGAACCTGATTAACGATAAGGAGAAAGTATATGCTTGATTTGTTAAATAGAAGAATTACCTTTGGTGGTGAAGTCATTCCTGCTTATCTTGCATCTGTTCCTAATAAGGTTAAGCCTGTTCGCAAAATGACGGTTCAACCGATACCGGGAACCAATAGAGAAGTTGTCGAAATGGAAGATGCATGGGAATGCTATGACCAGCCTTACAGCTTCTTTGTTGGTGACGGATCGGAAGATTCCGTCTATGACCAATTAAACAATGTTTCAGCTGTCCTTTATAAAGAAGGATGGCAGACATTAGTTGATGATTACGAACCTAATTATTACAGGCTTGCTTATTTTCAAGGCCCTTTCGACATTGAAAATAAAAAGACCAGAGTGGGAACATTCACTGTCTCTTTCAGATGCAGAGCAGAAAACTTTCTTAATTCCGGGAGTACAGAAGTTACTGTTGCATCCGGCAGCACAATCTCGAACCCGACAAAGTTTAATTCAAAACCTTTAATCAAGATAACAGGAAGCGGAAGCGGAACCTTAACTGTCGCAGGTGTAACAATGTCCTTCACTGGCATCACGGATTACCTTTATATTGATTGTGATACAATGAATGTATATAGGTTGTCTTCTGAAAATAAGGACAATCTTATGACAGGTGAATTTCCTGTTCTGAAACCGGGAAGCAATACTATTTCATTCACAGGTGGTATTACAAGCTGCAAAATCGTGCCTAAATGGTTCACAATATAAGGAGGTTTTATGTTTCCGATATTATATGAAGGCATAAATGTCGGTGTAGTTCCTCAAAATAACGGATTAGGTGTTCTTTCCGATGCAATCAGTTGTAATTGCGAGGAAGAAAGAAATGGAATCTTTGAAGTAACATTTGAATATCCGTTCAGCGGTATTCATGCACAAGATATTTCAAGGCTTCGTGTTATAAAAGTAAAGCCTAATTTTACTGACAATCCACAGCTTTTTTATATTGACCGCATAAGCAAGGTTATGAATGGTGTATTTACGGTTTTCTGTAAGCACATTTCTTACTTGTTATCAGGTCTTCCTATTACATCAGGCACAGCTAATTCCGCAGCTGCTGCTTGTGCTTTATTGCAGAATTCCGCAGGCGGTTACACGATAACGACAGACAAAACTGCAAGCGGTAGTTTTAACATTACATCACCGTCTTCGGTCCGTTCATGGTTTGGTGGTAAGGCAGGAAGCCTGCTTGATGTTTATGGCACAGGTGAATGGCATTACGATAATTTTAATTGTAATTTAAAACTTCATCGTGGATCCGATAGGGGTGTCACTATCAGATATAAGAAAAATCTTTTGGAGCTGTCGCAAGAGATCGACACTTCAAATCTTTATACGCATGTGCTTTGCTTCTGGCAGAGTGAAGATGCAACGGTTATCGGCAGTAAGTTGCCGACAGGATTAACGCTTGATGTTGAAAAGACTTTGATTATTGATGCATCAGGTGATTATGAAGATCCACCGACAACGCAACAGCTGACAACAAAAACACAGAATTACATTGATAATAATAATCTTACGGTCCCGACAGATAATATTAAGCTTGACTTTGTTCAGAGCGGTGAACTTGCAAACAGGGTTGACCTTTGTGATACCGTTTCAATCTATTATGAAGCTTTAGGTATTACCAGAACTCAGGTCAAGTGTATTAGAACTGTTTTTGATTGTATCAGAGAAAAATATATTGAAACAGAATTTGGTGATCCAAAAACCAATATTACAGACACCATAATTCAGACCAATAATGAGATAGCAGAAAAGCCAAATAAATCTTACCTTGCTGAAGCTGTTGATAGAGCCACAAAGCTTATCACCGGCAATCTTGGCGGTTATGTAGTAATTCATGACAGCAACGGTGATGGTGAACCTGATGAAATCCTTATAATGAATACACCAGACATCAGCACAGCGACTCGCATCTGGCGATGGAACCAGCAGGGCCTCGGGTATGCCACCTCTTACGCTGGACCGTATGGATTAGCCATAACTTCCAGTGGAGAAATTGTTGCTGATTTCGTGACGACTGGTTCCATGTCAGCCAATCGTGTTAGGACAGGCTTGATCGCTTCAACAAATAATCAATTACAGATTGATCTTGACGCTGGAACAATCACTGCTCCGGCAATTACATTATCAGGGCAGGATGTAGGAAGCACACTTGACAGCCTTGTTCAGACTTCGGTTGAAACAAAGTATGCTTTGTCTAATTCCGGCACTGTTATTCCTTCTGCATTTCCTTTAAATGCACCGACAACACCGACAGACCAACAGCCTTATTTGTGGTCAAGGACCGTTTATACCTATGCTAACGGTCAGGAGAGTACAAGCTATGGTGTATCGGTAAAAGGTGCAAAAGGAGCTGATGGAGAAGACGGTAAGAGTTTTACAATTAAAGGCACCTATAATACGATGGCGGACTTGATCGCTGCACATCCGACAGGCGAAGAAGGCGATGCTTACATGGTTGGCACACCTGCTGATCTTGTTGTCTGGGATGTCGATACAAATACATGGAAGGATGTCGGAAGAATTCAGGGGCCTTCTGGATTTGACGGATTGTGGCTTGCTATCGAAAATGATGATGATGGAACATCAATGAATGTTACCTATACGGTAAAGCTTCTCAAAGGTGTCACGGATGTTACATCAACTTATAATGCAGTTTTTGTATGGCAACTTGTAAAAGAAAGCGGAATAACTGAAATAGCAACAGGAACAGACTCAATAACTGTTGCAAGGGATTCAGCTGATTACGGTGCAACAATAAGATGCATCTGCATTGCCATTATCACGGAAGAAAACCTTGAAGATTATTCCTATACTGTCATTCAGGATTACAGCGGTAATGATATTCAGATCATTGGATCCAATATTGTTAAACTTATCGGTGAGAGTGAGATATATAAGCCTTACGCTATCTCTTCTCAATTCCAAGTATTAGCTGATGAAATATCTTCAAAGGTGTCGCAGACAGATTTCAACTCGCTGTCAGGAACAGTTACGACACAGGGAACACAGATCCAGCAGAATGCACAGGCCATTCTTTTGAAGGCTGATACATCGGTTGTTAATGCTCAAATGAACGGCAAGATGGGAACGGATATGAGCAACCGCTCATCCTCGATCCTGATTGACAGCGGACAGATCAGATTTGATTCTAACAGCCTTGTTGTTAATTCCAGTAAGTTCACCCTTGACGCAAGCGGTAATGCCACCTTTGCAGGTAATATTACAGGTGCTTCATTGAATATCGGTGGTGAATTTGTTGGCATTGGTGATGCTATAAGTGACGCTGAATCAGGTGCGATATCTGCAGCTGCAATTGATGCCACGAATAAAGCAAATAATGCAAAGGATTCAGCAATTAACACAGCTTCTTCTGATGCAACAACAAAAGCTAATAATGCTCAAACAAATGCGATTTCAACAGCAAAAGATTATACCGATACTGGTTTAGCCGGGAAAGTCGGAAATAATGAGATCAGGACAAAGTTTGCAGCTGATAATCATTCAATAGAAATACAATCAGGAACTGTTAAATTTAAGAGTAATACGCTTTTAATTGACAGCACACAGTTCACACTTGATGCAAACGGTAATGCTATATTTAAAGGTAATTTGAGTGCAGCCACGCTTGTTATTGGCGGATCCACAACAAATATCGGTACCGCTATAAACAATGCTCAATCAAATGCAATATCTACCGCTTCGGCAGACGCAACGACAAAGGCTGATAATGCGAAGAATTCTGCCATTACAACAGCTGCATCTGATGCCACAACAAAGGCGAATGATGCTTATAATAACTCTAAATCTTATACTGACACCGGACTTGCAGGCAAGGTCGGAAATTCCGAGGTCAGAACGAAGTTCGCAGCGGACACGCATTCCGTCGAAATCACTTCGGGAACGATTGCCTTTAAGTCGAACACGTTGTCGATTGATGCGGACAATTTGACCGTTACGAGTGCGGGACTTGTTACCGCAAAGAAATTCAAGGCAAAAGACGAGTTCTTGTTACAAGATTCGAGCGGAAACCCAAAAGGTTATTTCAAATATCCTTCAACGGGAACGCATTTCGCTTTGACTAACAGTTCATCGCAAGAAGTTGCGGAGATTTGGGACAATTCCAATTCAGGTCAAATGCAACTTAAAAATAGTTCGCAGGTTTCAACAATCAGACTGAACGGAAGTTCCGGCAACATTATTACTTATGGTGGTTCTATCGGAGTATGCAACGCCAGTGGTAACAACCGAGTTACTAATTGGCTTTACGAAAATTCGGGCATGGTCTACGTCTACAACGCCAATGGCGATCGAAACGTTATGTTGCTCGGTTACAATGGACACGTTTCTTGCGTACAGGTCGACCAAAGTTCAAGCCGTAAGGTCAAGAAGAATATCAAGCCGATTGAGGACGCAGAAAAAATTCTGTTACTTGATGCGGTTTCCTTCGACTACATCGACGAATCAAGGGGAACAGACCAACGCGGTTTTATTGCCGAGGACGTTTCCGAAGTTCTACCCAACCTTGTTACACCCGAAACCGAGGAAACAACGGCAAGCCTCAATTATATTGGCATGATACCTTACCTGCAAGACATCATTAAAAAGCAGGAAAAACGAATACAGGCATTGGAAGAAAAGCTAAATGCTATAATGGAAGAAAAGGAGAAGTAACAATGGCAAGATTACAGGATTTTAACACAGTAACAC
>Ga0265298_10008102_pt1 | contig 12660 bp, 5 predicted proteins | sample AusTroGonzalo_MG_3_FD_193486 | JGI IMG/M metagenome (GOLD analysis project Ga0265298, IMG submission 193486) | Bovine rumen microbial communities from tropical cattle in Woodstock, Queensland, Australia - Gonzalo_01 | ecosystem: Host-associated > Mammals > Digestive system > Stomach > Rumen ... | reverse complement strand
TACTTCAGTATGTCTTTTAGTTGGTTGGTTGCACTATCGATCATATCCTTGGTGCCGCTACCATCAGTGACGTAGCGCACCACCCGTTCCGCACGGCGCAAGGCATCACGGCGAGCATCTGTTCGCGACAGTTCACGCACTTGTTTCATAAGCTGCTTCAGTTCCTCCATATCCTCCATCTCAGCCAGATTGCCCGGACGCATGGCTGTCAGCGCAGCATTCAGTTTTGACAACGACTTATCCGCATCAACGGGATTGACCTTCGTGGTCAGAATGGCTGCACACTGCTGATACTGCTCCATCATGCGGGCATAGCTATGAGGTGCCCATGGTGTATGTTCTGGCACTTTCACCGTCAGCGCATTCCATGCCTGCTGAGCCTCAATACGACTCTGTGCCATAGCCAACGTCTGGCGCAGCACCAGCGTATCAACCTCAGTGGCAGGAGGCACAGGGGCATCAAGTCGGAAGTAATGGGTCACATGGCGGTCTGCATCATAATCAGGCACAAAATGGAAGCGGTTCCAGTCGTCCTCACAATGAATGGTAGCCTCATCCCATGTCTTCACATCCTTAGCAGCCATCACCAATGGTCCCTCCATCAAGGCCGCCGTCCACATGGGGCTGTAGGTCTGCTTGCCTGCCACTTCCAGTTTATCGGGAGTATAGTCGAGATGGCGGTTATAAGGCATAACAACCTCTACCACATCTTTCTTCGACCATTTGCGAAGCGGAATCTCCACATAGCTTGACGGCTGATAGTGGGTAGCAATACTCTTACCATTGAGTTTGACATCAAAGCCCTCGGTAGCCCAGTAGGGCACACGTAGCTTCATGGCAAAACGCCCCCCACCCTTCTGAATGCGAATGATACTCTTCTCAGCAGGCCATTGACACTCCTGACGGATTACGGTCTTCTGGGCATCCCATGAAGCCTCCGTAGGCAGGTAAAGAGCCACCCAAAGAGTGTTATCATTCACGAAATAAGTCGCCTCCTGATATTTCACATGGTTCTCGGCACCCGTACCACCACAGCAAGTGCTCTGCGGGGTCTCATTACCCCAAGGCTTCGAGGCATCAAGTCCCACGGCATACTGATAAAGTACCTGATACTGATGGGGATTAATGGATCCCACCAACTGGTTGTAGAGCAATCGCTCATAGTAGTCCATATAACTGGCATCATCAGGATTGAACGTGTTCAGGTCCTTCGTCAACTTGGCCAAGTTGTAGGCACAGCATGTCTCGTTTATCGTAGGCTCAGGATTATTCGCCATTGACAGCATCTGCGTGTAGGGCAAGCGGAACATTTCTCCATTGCCCACGCCACCCATGGCATAGCGATAGCGACCTTGTATGGTATGCCAGAAGTTCTGTGCTATATGATAATAATAGGTGTCGGCCCCCGCCTCATAGCATTTCAGGGCCCCGGTTATCATGGGGATATGCTGGTTGGCATGACGTGTGCGGATAGCATCGATATGACGTGCCAGAGGGTCGAAAAAGGCGGGCGAGTCGAAACAGGTGGCAGCCTCCAACAGTCGCTCACTCTGTTCCTTGTCGCTGACCATCATCGATAGTCGTGCCAGCGACTCAGCCATGCCACCTACCTCACCAGCAATATACATGTTCCACATCTCATAGCGGTTGCCAGGACGCTCGCGACGCTCAGCCTGCGTGCCGTCCTTTTTCACATAGGTACGATAGTGCAGACGGTTCCATACCCAGAGTCCCATGTCGCGGGCAATAATCAGGGCCTTCCCGCTGATGGCTTTATCGTCAATGATGCTGGCAATATCAATCAGTCCGGCCAGTTGCTTATGCACGGTATAATATGGTGCCCACACCCAGTCCTCATTGTTATAGGGGCGATACATCTCAATGAGCACACAGTGTTGCGGTGGGATGGCATTGATATAGCCATAGCCGTAGTGACGATAGTCCTGCTTATAGGCATCGAAGTCTTTCCATGAGCCTTTCAGCTCACGCAGCTCTGCCTCAGGTGCCACGTCGCGCGCCTCGAAATAGCGGCCCAGCGAATCGCTCCATACGAAGGTGCGCTCCTGACAGCGACGCATCTCATCCAGCATCAGGGCGATGCGACTCTGCAACAAAGCCTTTTTCTGCTTGTCCTGACAACTGGCATAGGCCATGGCCATGGCCGAGAGGTAATGTCCCGTGCCATGGCCTTTCAGCTTTGTTGTTGGCGAGTCCCACCCATCGCTGATGGGACAGCCTGTAGTTGGAATGCCGTATGTATCATAGTAGTTATAGAGTTGCTGTTTAGGATCGAGCGATAGCAGATTATCGATATCCAGGTCGCGGTTATGCGTCAGACGGTTATCACCCGTCAGCTGCACCTTGTCCAATGGCAGGGGCTGGGCAACGGGATGCAAGGCTGGAGTCTCTGCCTGCTTCACTACATTGACGCGCGCTTTGACGGGATAGCCGTTGGACGTGGTGTTATCACCTACAATAAAGCCACGTACCTCGTAAGTAGAGCCTGCGGGATGGCGCGAAGCGTCGGCCTGTTCCTGCTCCACATCGAGTGATGTATTCGTCCACTTCACCTGTCGATACTCACCCTTGCCGTCTGAATATTCTACCCATAATTGGTAGGGCAGGCGGGGAGCATTTCCCACAGGCACCTGCACACTGACACCTTTCACACTTACTATGCTGCGTGGGGCAGCCCATACACCTGCAAACATGAATGCAGACATGATGCCTGCCATCATCATTATTCTCATGCTATGTCTATTTTTCTTGATCATGCTGCAAAAGTATGAAATAAATCAGCACTGGTGTAAAAAAATAGTCCAAATAAGGTGTAAAAAAATCCAAGCAGGATAATTACAGCGGCTTGGTGTTTTCAAACTGCACCTCGTAAGGCCACTGCTCATTGTTCTGAGTCCATGATGAGGCATCCCTGTTACGATCCCAAGGGTGCTGCCAGTGGGTGGTTGGAGCTCCCATCACCACGAAGAACAAACGCGTGCAACCTGTGGGGATTGTCAGTTCTGCCGTTCCTTCCTTATCAGCCTTTACCTCTCCGTATGTACGGGTGCCATCATTGCCATTATAAGCCACAAAGGCATAGCGCCAGCCGGCACGGGCAGGATAGACATAACGATAGCCTTGAGCATCGGTTAGTCCCTTGAAGTTGGCCTTAACAACAGTACCTGCCGTTGCCACCTTCATATTCGTGATATGATAGCCATAATTCTGGATACAGGTAGCAGAATCGGTGGTATAGGTAGAAGAAGCGGCATCGAGCACCTTCAGGCGTTTCTTATGCTGTCCTATACGCTGTTTGGCACGATCACGCACACCATCGATATCCCATGTGGCCATACGCATATAGCCCTCCATAAGCTCATCGCAGAACTGCTCTTGTGTGAGTGAGTTCATACGCTTATAGGTCTGCACGGGATCTTCACTCTTATTGGATGCCCGCCACAAACGACCAATGAAGTCGCGGCCATATTTCATGCACCACCAGTCCTGAATATAGCAGCAGGCGTAGCGCCAATCCTCGTGCAGCAAGTTCAGATGATGGGCATCAAGATGTTGCTCAAAGTATTCGCCATCGGTAAACTGACGGTCAGGGAAGATTTGATAGGCCTGCCAGTCGGCACAACTCTCCCACCAGCCGCAATCGCCCCAGCCATCGCCATTGAAGCCCCATCCGTAGCCGTGGGAAGAGCCTAAGTCGGCACCAACCAGATACTGAAAGGTATGACCTACTTCATGAGCAACGGTATGACCACCACGTGCATTAGCAGCCCAGGGGTTGAAATGGCCAATACCCGTCTTGCTCCATGAACCGTCAGACTCCTGTCCGTCCACACCAGAGGCATCGGCTCGCCAGTCGCTCTGATAGGGAATATAAAGTTGAATCTTATACTTGTCAGTAACAGAACTGCCCTCCTTGACAAATCCCAGTTCATCGGCATACATCTTCCAGCATTTCTCGGCAATATCGAGCACATAGCTGGCCTTGGTCACATTGCCATCACCGGGATACTGTATCTTATCAGGATTATTGCCATAGCGTACATCCCAAAACACAGCAAAATGCTCGCTCTCAAGGGAATGAGCAAAGTTATAACCCGAGGTGGCGTTCTGGTTCTCATAATTCGTGCCGCTATAGGTGCTGGGCTTCAGCAGATAGCGACCGGGATTAGAGAACTGCATGGTACTCTTGCCAGCCGTAGTAGAGAGCGTGCGGATGCCGCCCGTATTATAATAGACCTTGGTCTGCGTAGTCTTCACCTCGATGGAATCGGCATTAGCAAGCGGTGCACTAACGTTTTTCTGGAAACGATTGTCGAAGCGTACCCAAAGGGTATCCTGTGCACTCACAGCACAGCATTGAGCTAATAATAACAGGGAGAATATCGTTGTCTTCATCTTACAAATACCTTTTTACCATTAATAATATAGATACCTCGTTTCTGGGGAGTTACTACCTTTCGGCCTTGCAAGTCATAGACCACACTTCTTACATCTTCCATCTTCCCTCTCACATCGGCAATACCCGTGATATCACCCGTCATGCTGATACCATCTACATAGAAATTGATAGCTGCTCCGTTGTTGTTGCGTGCCTGCTGAATGTATGTAGAAAAAGCTTTGACTGCCACTGAGTCGGTCTGCATGGCGTAGTTGCCCTCGTCATTCAGATAAAATACATTCATAAGTTTCTTGCTTTCATCAAGCAAGGTATATGTACCCGTGAGACGGAGACGCACGTTTTTCTGGTCAGACTGGACTGTTTTAAACTGCGGTGCTTTGTTGGTTACATCCATCGTGGCATCAGCTATAAGATATGCAGGACCTGGTACACGTGCTGTGCCATAGTTCACCGTAGAGGTCTGTCCTATAGCGATATCCGGTTCACGTGTAGGACGAATCAAATAGTGAACATTGGGCTCCATCACCTCGGCATCCGTATCCAGATTGATAGTATGGAAGTTCACCTGTGCCTCTGTCTCGCCCTCAATAATATCTTGATAGGCAGCCAGCAGCGTACCCTCGCCAAAGGCATCAGCAATCTGTCGGCCACTAAGCGATACGGGCACCACAAGACTGTTCCATTTATTGACTTGCAGCGAACGACGCAGAGCCAACAGACCATGATCCACGTTGTAGGGGGTAAAGGTGGTGCTGTCTTCATTAAGCATGAATTTCTGAGGTACCTCCACCCGCATATTGTCAACATCACTGATACTCATCACCTTGTCAGGAAATACCAGTTGTCCGTCTTTCAGCTTGATAACAAACGGCTTAGCAGTTGTCACGCGATTATAGTCACGCTGTCCTTGGCTATCAGTCACCACCAATGTGCGTGCCCCTTGCAACGTAGTCACTCTGTCTGTCTGGGCGTGAGCCACCACGGACATCGCAGTTAGAATCGTTAGAATGATACCTTTTCTCATTGATTTGTTCTTTTAGTGTTTGGGAGCAAAGATACGATAAATTCCGCATAAGGCAAAACTTTATTTCTCAAAAAATGTTGCTTAGACGTTATTTGCATCTTTTTGGACGATAGTTTTAATCCTGTTACAGAATAAATGTGTAACTTTGCATCATCAATAACACAACCATTTTTTGATGAAACAACTACTTACTATACTATTAACTATACTCTGCACCTTTACAGCAGAAGCACAGCAACGGGCTCATATCTATATGAACCAAATGGGGGGAAAATGGAACTTTCCCGTCGTAGTGGACAGTCTCAACGAAATTACGTTTGACAAGGCACAGCGACAAATGCACATGGATGTCAGTGGCGGACTAACGGTGCCTTTCGACGTGAGCCACGCAGACAGTCTGACTTTTGAAGACGAGCCACTCACAGAAACAAAAGATCCCTATCAGGTGTTCCAACTTTACATCACCACCAAGGACGGTAGCGACATCACCTCGAAAGACTATTACACCGACTGCCACATGGCTCTGAATGCCCAAGGTTCATATACCAGTTACTCTGCCAATATACAGATGCGCGGACGTGGCAACAGCTCTTTCCTCTGGTACGACAAGAAGCCCTATCGCATCAAACTCAATGACAAGCATAAGGTGTTGGGGCTGGATAAAGCCAAGAGTTGGGTATTGCTGGCCAACTATCGCGACGTGACGGATATGATGAATACTTTCGTATTTGAGATGGGACGTGCTTTGGAACTGCCCTATACAAACCATACCCGCTACGTGGAACTCTTCCTGAATGGCGACTATAAAGGGATTTATCAGTTGACAGAGCAGATACAACAGAACAAGAACCGCGTGGCCGTGAGCGATGAGCATGGCATTCTGATAGCACTCGACGTGGACGATGGTCCTGGCGAGAGTCCTTATGCCAATGATAATTTCTGGTCATCGGTATATAGGATGCCTGTATGCGTAAAGTATCCTGATGACGATCGTTGGACAGAGAATACCGTGGACTCCGTACGCAATGTGTTTTCTGAACTGGAAACAGCAATCAAGAACAAAGATTACGCCCAGGTACAGCAGTTGCTTGATGTGCCGTCATTCATCAAATACCTGCTCATTCAGGAATTTGTGTATAACGTGGAACTGTCAGCCCCTCGTTCCATCTATATGCATAAGGATGGCGACGGTCCTTGGGTGATGGGACCATTATGGGACTTTGACGCCGGTTATGACTTTGACTGGGGACAGATGACCACGGGACACACTTTCTTCACGGATTTCACCGAGACCGTCATGGGCTCTAATCCCTTGAAGCGTAACGGACAGTATAACTACGTGCCACAATTCTTCACCGACCTGTTTGGCTGTCCGGAATTCGTGGAAGCCTATAAAGCACAGTGGGCAGCAGTAAAGGACACGATTGTCACCCATGCATGGAATGAGTGCATGAGATACATAGAGCAGATGCGTGCATCGGGCGCTATAGACCGTGAGTTTCAGCGCTGGCCCATCAGTGGGAAGCGGTTTGACACCGAACTCAACAAGATGAAGCAATGGCTTCAGAACAGGAACACTCATTTCTCTTACCTCGTAGCAGCAATCCCTGTGCCCAGTGAACCTGTCAACAAAGAGAGATTCTGTGGAAGCATTACTGTAAACACAGCCATGAACTGGTATCAAGGATATAGTCAGGACAATAAAGTTAGCATCAGCAAACAACAGGTATGCAATCTGATGGGCCTTAACGCCAACGAGATGAACGAAGCCGAACTGAGCATCGTTCCTCTATATAACGATGGTACTGAGGGAGAGAACCACACCAATGGTGTCTTTGGCGGATGGTTTGATAGCGATGGTGATCCAGGTTATTATGCCCAAGGGCATGTATATATCGAGGTGTTTAATGACTTGTGGAACTGGAGTTGCGGCCTTTATAAGGAAAACTGTTGGCACGATGCCCACGCTGTCATCATGCAATATCAATATCCTTATAACGGCACTTTGCTAAAGGTGAATATAGAGGTGAACTTCACCATCGCACAATAGAAGTCTATTGGTAGATGATGAAGTCACTAAGTGTAGCCCAAGAATAGTTCTCGGAATAGGTGGTTTGATAAACACCTACAGACAACTTCTTCGCTTTTACATCAATAGGCGAGCCTGGCATATTATTCCATGTCACGCCATCCTTACTGGTACGGGCAAAGAGTAAATCGCCACGACGTTCGAACTGCATGATAGGATCGAAATCGTAACCCTTGGAGTTGGGGAATTGCGGACGACCATGAGGACTCAGCACAGTAAGCATGTTTCCACAGTTGTAAAGCGGAAAAGCGCCAAGTTGATAATAGGTATTTCCATTAGCGATGAGCAGTCCCACTTCATTATACCCCTTTACACTATGCTCAGCAAGCCCTTCCATATCATTTACACGGGTCATCACAACAAAGTCGCCCTCTAAGTCTTTATAGACAGTACCACCATGACTGAGCGGTGCCTGATTGAAGTCTGCACTCTGGGTACTGAGCGTGAATGATTCTTTCTTCTCAAAGACAGGCTTCATCTGTGGTGAGAGCGTGAACTTGCTGTTAGGGTCTGATTCGTCAAAGTCATCATCTCCAAGCGAAGAAAATTTTTCCTTCATTCTATTCTTATAGAGGTTCTGTACGTATTCGTCAGATATATACTTGAAACCACTGTTGAATAGGTTCATGCCTGAAGTAACATTGAGAATGGAAATGTAGCCTACAAAATGATTCGTGCCCTGACCGTCGGCCCCAATCATGATGTTACCTTCAGGACGAATCATCAGGAAGTTGTTCTGCTCTTTCAGTAGTTTGCCATTCAGATACACCTTTTCCATCCATCCGTCGTATGCAATGAACCAATGTTGCCATTTGCCTTCATTCTTAAGAATCTCCTTGGGGGCACCACTACTCTCGAACGAACCGTTATGATTCATCAATCCTGTTGCAGGGTCACTGCCTAAGCGGAATTGCGTAGTGGCCAAATCAGCACGTGAACTGGAAAGAGATACTACAGTAGAAACGGGGCCTGTCTTCGTTGGAAGCACCAATGCCTCGATATAGAAGGAAGCGTTATAACGCATATAAGTAGGTAGTTCAAAAGGTGCCGTCAGATGCTGGCTACCATTGAAAAAGAATGCCCAGTGGCCGTCTTTCACGCGAAGGCGCAATGGTTTGTTGGCTTTTAATCGAAACTCTTCCTTTTGGCTGTTGTCTATCTTATATGCAGACCAATTGCGAATTTCCGTATAATCGGTAGGCATCTTTATACTGTCCTCTTCGGCAATCAGCTTTGCATTTAGATTGAGGAATGTAGGAGGAGGAGCCATGTGGCTTTTATTTTGATAAGTATAACGGTCGTCCACATCTTTCTTATGCATACCTGGATAGCCATCATAACTCTCAACCTGCATATCGGGCAAGACAGGGGCCTTCTTCCAAATCTTCACATTCCAGATGGCAGGCATGTGGCCGTTTTTCTGCGTGTCAGTAATAATGATACGGACATAACGCGCTTTTACAGCCTTCTTGTCTATCATTGGCGAGCCTTGCATGGTATTGGCAGAACGATCTACAAACAAGTCCCACGTCTTACCATCAAGTGAGGTTAAAATGAGATATTGATAGAAGAATGTGGCATATTCGAATTGCGTCCATATCTCGTTGAACCTCGTTGGTTTGCCGAGGTCTATCTGTAGCCACTCTCCGAAATCGTCAGGATGCAGCAAGAGTCTCTGTTTCATGCCTTCGTCGAGTGGATCTGTTCCGTATACCGTGCGAGCTTTCCACAGTGTAGCATTATTGTCATCTACTGCATATTCGGGTTTGAACCATTCGTCGTAGTAGGATGAGGCTGTAACCTTAGCTCCGAAGGCAAGATTCTTGCATTTAGACGTTCCTTTGAAAAGGTCAACGTTCTGAGCATTGTGGGTAGGCACCACGGGCAGGATATTTCCCTCATTATCGAAACGCATCTCATCGATACATATCTGTCGATTAAAGCCATGAACGCTGCGAGGCAGGTTGTGGCGATGATAGACTATATAGTATTTCCCGTCTTTTTTCAGGATGCTATGATGTCCTGGGCCGTGTACGGTCTGGTCGGCATTCGTTTTGAGAATACAGCCTTTGTATTCATAAGGTCCCATTGGGCCTACGGTAGATGTGGCATACTGTACGCGGTAAGTATCATCATGACAAGAACCACTGCTATAGGTGAAATAGTAGACACCGTCTTTCTTAAAGACATAAGGTGCCTCGAAGAAATCAGTGATTTCCGTATTAGGAATCAACTTCTTCTCAGCAAAGGTCTTAAGGTCGCTGTTCAGGCGAGCCACTCCACAGCCGAAGCCCTTGTAGATGCCCCATGTGCCGAAATAAAGATACGTGGAGCCATCATCATCCACAAAGGTCTGACCATCCAGCGTAATGGCGTTATGAACGAAACGGTCGGGCACAAGCACGGCATCGGTTTTCCCCAACACGTTTTCCCAAGGTCCTATAGGCGAATCGCCGACACCTTCATGAAGCACACAAGGTTCACAGTAAAAGTAGCGATAGGTGCCATCTGGCGCCTTCATCACATCGGGAGCCCACACCACTTCCGTTGTGGGCCAGTTCATAATGATGTTCTTCCAATTCACAAAATCCTTACTCACCCATACCTGAGCTGGTCCGTAACCGTTGCCAGTACCGTCGGTGGTGGCATAGAGGTAATAGGTATCGCCAAACTGACGGATGGTGGGGTCGGCGAAATAGCCTGGAATAAACGGATTGCCCGCACCTGGCATGTTCCAGTGCGGGCTTTCCTTTTGTTGTGCACGTAGAGGCTGCGACAAAACTGCAGCATACAACACAATGGTGATAATTCTATTTACCATTTATTACTTAACAGAAACTTTATGCCCATTGATAATATTAATGCCCTTCTGAGGCTTAGAGAGCTTTCGACCTTGAAGGTCATAAACGACAACCTCGCTTTCGTTGAGGGCTGGGGTGAAGTTCTTAATGCCCAGTGTGCGCGGGTCAGTATAATCTATGCTGGCAAGCTGTACACCGTAATCACTACTCGTCACATGCACACGGAAGATAAAGCGGGCTGTAGCCTCTTTGTCTGCCGATTGCTTATAGCGCAGAGCCTGTCCGATGGTATAGTCATTACCAATAGTCAGGCGGTTGGGATACTGTCCCACATTAAACGAAAGAGCACTGGGTGAGAACTCGCTATAAAGGTAGCCATCGGCATAATTAGCAACAGAACCCGAAGCATTAAACCAGTGACCATAGCCATTGGCTGTACTGCCACGATTGACACGGGCCTGAGTCCTAGGATTCAGAGAATAAAACATCACCTTTCCTTCCGAAGGACCTCCTGTAGTCCAAGCCTGCATCTTATCAGCGATATCAGCTGGTGTCATCTGGAAGGCGGTGCCTAACATGGCCTGTGCCTTGCCTGAGACGTTTACAGTTACGTAGTCGTAGGAATTGAGGCGGGGTAGGTTGACATCATAGGTAAAGGTGATGTCGGCAACATCGCGGTCGTCAATCTCCGGTGCCACATAGACCTGAGCCTTCGATCCCAACTCTGTGCCTTCCAGACGGAAGCGGTAAGGCCACATATCATCATTATTAGCATTCTCGTCCCATTTATGCTGTAGGTATGTGGTAGGTGCAGGTACTACGATGAGCCACATCTGCTGTGTATTCTCAGGAACAACCATGCTCACCTCGCAGGTCTTCAACGCATTGCCTTCACAATAGAGGGAGTCGGCATTGAAATACTGGCGCGAGCCATCTTTCAAGAGAGCCACATAGCCCAATCGGAAAGCACGACGTGAGAAATTCGTGGGCTTTACATAATTTGTACGGGTTGTCTTTCCCCACGCTGTCTCGCCAGTCATCATCTCTGCTGGGTCGCCGGAAGCAAGTTTCGACATGGCCGGCAGAGCTGTGAAATGTGTGGTCACGGTGGTGCCAGCAGAAGGTACGTTCAGAGGGATGACATTGAATCCTGAAGCCTGAGGCACAGAGGCTAATGCGACCTGATAGGCCGTATCACCTACGAGGACGCAACGGTAGTCGAAATCACCGATATAGTTCTTTCCATAGGAGCGACAGGCGTCAATGTCCCACGTAGCACATCGAGCGGCATATTCATAGTAAAGGCGGAACAATCCTGTTGCATCCAGTCCCTTCAGTGCCATCAGCGCCTGATTGAAGTCGGTGCCGTTGCCACGACTCTGACCCGTCATGGGCTGATTCCATACCTTAGCTACAGTGGTAATGTCGTTGTAGTACTGGTTAATAAAATAATGGAACCAATACGACTGATAGCGATGCCACTCGTGTGAGAAGGCATAGTTATGAGAACGACGGAACACGCTGATACTCTGGTCGAACATCAATTCCGGATATGACTGTGCAGCCTGCCATTGTGCTGTCTGTTCCCAAATTGCCTGTCCATTGCCACATGCCAAATGGAAGCCAGTATTATCGGTATCAGAATCCTGATGTCCGCTATGTTCTGCATAGCACATATAATGGAAGGAGTGACCTACCTCATGAGCCACGGAATGCCCTACAGGCTTACAGGTGGCAGAGTTCAGCCATAAGGCAGAGATCACAAAGTCGTAGCCACCGCCGTAACATGCCCAGTCGCCTTGTTTAGAATAGTTCATCAGCACCATCATCTTGTATTTACTGTGGTTGCTATTCACGGGATCTACAAAGCCCAATTTATTGATTTCCAAGTCGTAGAATGCCTCGCATTTATTCAGCAAATCGGGTATATCTACGTAGTTCCAGTCACTGGTGGCCAGTTCGTTGGGTTTCTTGTCGCCATAGTTCTTATCCCAAAAGATAATCACGTTATCGCTCTCCACAGAACGACTTTTCGACCACGTGTACTTATTCTCTGGGTCGCTTTCTTTGTAGAGCAACGAGTCTGATGGCCAAGGGTTTCGCCATTCATTAGGAATATAGACCGTCTTCTGTGCGAATGCCACAGAAGCCAGTGTAAACAGAAATAGTAATGTAGATAGTTTTTTCATTTTGAATAGTATTGAATCCACCCCGCAGTCACGCAGGGTGGATTCTTTATAGTAGTATTTGAATCGTTTATTTCACAATATATTTGCGACCGTTCAGGATATAAAGTCCACGTGTTGCCTTCTCAATCTTACGTCCCTGC
>Ga0265298_10008101_pt1 | contig 12661 bp, 9 predicted proteins | sample AusTroGonzalo_MG_3_FD_193486 | JGI IMG/M metagenome (GOLD analysis project Ga0265298, IMG submission 193486) | Bovine rumen microbial communities from tropical cattle in Woodstock, Queensland, Australia - Gonzalo_01 | ecosystem: Host-associated > Mammals > Digestive system > Stomach > Rumen ... | reverse complement strand
GAAAGGAAAAGTTTGAAAAATGGCTTATTTATCCGATATCGAAATCGCACAGCAGTGCAAAATGAAACCCATCGCCGAGATTGCGAAAAAAGCCCATGTGGATGAAAAATATGTTGAGCAGTATGGCCGTTACAAGGCCAAGATCGATCCCGCGCTGTTAAAGGAAACGACCCGCAAGCCGGGCAAGCTGGTGCTTGTGACCGCGATCACGCCCACCCCGGCAGGGGAAGGAAAAACCACCACGACCATCGGCCTGGCCGACGGCCTGAGCCGGATCGGCAAGGATGTCATCGTTGCGCTGCGGGAACCCAGCCTGGGCCCGGTCTTCGGGATCAAGGGCGGCGCGGCCGGCGGCGGCTATGCCCAGGTGGTGCCCATGGAGGACATTAACCTGCACTTCACCGGGGATTTCCATGCCATCGGCGCAGCCAACAACCTGCTGGCCGCCATGCTGGATAACCATATTCAGCAGGGAAACCAGCTCGGGATCGATGTGAAAAAGATCACCTGGAAGCGGTGCGTGGATATGAATGACCGCCAGCTCCGCTTCGTGGTCGACGGCCTGGGCGGCCGTCCCAACGGCACGCCCCGGGAGGATGGTTTTGATATCACCGTAGCCAGCGAGATTATGGCGGTCTTCTGCCTGGCCAGCGATTTCAGGGACCTGAAGGAGCGGCTGTCCCGAATCATCGTGGCCTATACGTATGATGACCAGCCCGTGACCGCCGGCGACCTGAAAGCCACCGGCGCCATGGCTGCGCTCCTCCGGGACGCGCTGAAGCCGAACCTGGTGCAGACCCTGGAGGGAACGCCCGCCTTCGTGCATGGCGGCCCCTTCGCCAATATTGCCCATGGCTGCAACAGCGTCATGGCGACCCGCATGGCGATGCGCATGGGGGATTATACGGTGACGGAAGCCGGCTTCGGCGCCGACCTGGGCGCGGAAAAATTCCTGGATATCAAGTGCCGCATGGCCGGTCTGACCCCGGATGCCGTCGTGGTGGTCGGCACGGTGCGCGCCCTGAAGATGCACGGCGGGCTGGATAAGAAGCAGCTGTCCCAGGAAAACCTCACGGCGCTGGAAAAAGGCATCCCGAACCTTTTGCGCCATGTGAACAATATCACGAAGGTGTATCACCTGCCCTGCGTGGTGGCTATCAACCGCTTCCCCACGGATACCGATGAGGAGATCACGTTCATTATCCGCAAGTGCCGGGAGCTGGGGGTCAATACGGTGCTGAGCACCGTGTGGGCCGAAGGCGGCAAAGGCGGCGAAGCCCTGGCCCGGGAAGTGGTCCGCCTGTGCGAGGAGAAAAAAGAAAACTTCACTTTCAGTTATGATCTGTCGCTCGGAATAGAGGAAAAACTGGAAGCCGTGGTGAAAAAGATTTATGGTGGGGCCGGCGTGAACCTGACCCCCGCCGCGAAGAAGCAGGCGGAGCAGCTGACGGACCTCGGTTTCGGCGGCCTGCCGGTCTGTATCGCCAAGACCCAGTACAGCTTCTCGGATGATCCGGCCCTGCTGGGAGCCCCGGAAGGCTTCACGGTCACCGTGCGGAACCTGAAGGTGTCCGCGGGCGCCGGCTTCCTGGTGGCCCTGACGGGCGAAATCATGACGATGCCCGGCCTGCCGAAGTCTCCTGCGGCTGAGCGCATCGACGTGGATGAAGACGGCAAAATTGTCGGTTTGTTCTGATCGGGCCATCCATCCTGGCCAGAGGCCGGAAAAACCAGGGAAAAGAAAAATCGGGAATAGAAAAAACAGGAGAGGAGTGCGGGAAACGATGATTTATTACGTCAACTGCAACGCCCCCCGCGAGGGGAACGGCCTGAAGGAGACGCCCTTCCGGCATATCAACGACGCGGCGAAAATCGCCCGCCCCGGGGACGAAGTGGTTGTCGCGCCCGGGGTTTACCGGGAATCGGTGCATCCCGTCCACGCGGGCACGGAGGAGCAGCGGATCGTTTACCGCTCCGAAGTGCCGCTGGGGGCGGAGATCACCGGTGCGGAGCTTCTGACCGGCTGGAAGAAGGAAAAGGGCAAGGTCTGGGTGAACCGGGTGAACAACGGCGTCTTCGGCGCCTGGAACCCTTATGTGGAGAAGGTCGAGGGTGACTGGTATTTCGCACCCATCGTCCGCCATACCGGGTCGGTGTACCTGAACGACCTGGCGATGTATGAAACCGCTTCGCTGGCAGAATGCAGGAAGGGCAAGCCGGATCCCCACGCCTGGAACCAGGAGGACGCGAAGTACCTCTGGTATTCCGAGCAGGACGGGGATGAAACCGTCATTTACGCCAATTTCCAGGGTAAGGATCCCAACCGGGAAAAGGTGGAGATCGCGGTCCGCCGCAATTGCTTTATGCCGGAGGAAAACGGCATCGGGTATATCACGGTCTCGGGCTTTGTGGTCTGCAAAGGCGCCACCACCTGGGCGCCGCCCGCCGCCTATCAGGACGGCCTGATCGGCCCCCACTGGTCGAAGGGCTGGATCATTGAGGACTGTGAAGTGTACGGCAGCCGCTGCTGCGGCATCTCCCTGGGCAAGTACCTGGATCCGGAAAACGATATGTATTTCTTCCGGAAGCGGGTCAAGAGCCCGACCCAGATGGAGCGGGACGCGGTGTGCCGCGGCCAGTACCATGGCTGGCTCAAGGAGAAGGTCGGCAGCCACATCGTGCGCCGCTGCCATATCCACCACTGTGAGCAGACCGGCATCGTGGGCCGCATGGGCGGGGTGTTCTCGACCATTGAAGACTGCCATATCCATGATATCTGTACCAGCGCCCAGCTGGGCGGGGCGGAAACCGCCGGCATCAAGCTCCACGCCGCCATTGACGTCACGGTGCGCCGCTGCCACATCCATAACTGCATCATGGGTATCTGGTTTGACTGGGAAGCCCAGGGCGCCCGGATCACCCAGAACCTGCTGCATGATAATCACCGGGCGGACGGGGTGGATCAGGCGCCCGGCGCCATGTTCAACTGCGATGTGTTCATCGAGGTAGGCCACGGCCCGACCCTGGTGGATAACAATGTGCTGATGAGCAAGGTGTCCGTGGTCATCCCCAGCGAAGGCATCGCCTGCGTCCATAACCTGATGCTGGGCTCCTTCGGGCTGATCAATTCCGGTGTGGACAGCGTGGTGAACGGCCAGCGGGAACCCCGCTATACGCCCTATCATATCCGCCACCGCACGGAGGTCGCCGGTTTCATGACCATCCTGCACGGCGACGACAGAATCTATAATAATATCTTCGTTCAGCATTATCCCGTCACGGACGATACGAAAACCCCCTGTGATGCCGATTACCAGCATGCGGGCACGGCCTGTTTCGATATCTTCCCGACCTATGAGGAGTGGTTCAAACCCTTCGACCGGCGGGAGCCCGCCAACATGGGCGGCCTGGCTGCCGCGCACTTCGGCCATCTGCCGGTCTGGGTGGAGGGCAATGCCTATTTCGGCGGCGCGAACGTCTGTAAGCATGAGCAGCATCATCTGGTGGCGGATAAACGGACGAAGGTGAAGGCGGAGCTGAAGGAACAGGACGGGAAGTGGATCCTGAAGACCAACGTGGCCGCTGCCCTGAAGGACTTCCGGGACGGAATCATCACCAGCGAGATTCTCGGCTGCGCCTTTGAGCCGGAGCAGCGCTTCGAGAATCCCGACGGAACGGAAATCATTTTTGACCGCGATTATTTCGGCGCCCACCGCGGGGTGAATGCCCTTCCGGGCCCCTTCGCGGAAGCGATGGACGAGTATATTTTGCTGTAATCCCAGCCGCCCGGCCGGTTTCGGCCGGGCGCTCATCCATAAAAAAAGAAAAATCTGATCATAAAGGAGCATCTGACAATGAACAAAAGAATTCAGAAAAAAGGAATTTGCCTGATCCTGGTCCTGGCCGCCCTCCTTACGGGAATCCTCCTGGCGGCAACGGCCGGCGCCGAGGAAGCGGGCCTTCTCCGCACGGCGGTCACCTACGACATCACCACCATGGACGTGGCCAAAACCACCGAAGATTACATGATTCCCATGAACGTCTTTGACCGGCTGTTTGAAACCCGGATGGAGGACGGAACCGCGAAGCTGGTTCCCAGCCTCTGTACGGAATATAAAGTCAGCGAAGACGGGCTGACCTATGATTTCACGCTGCGGGAAGGCGTCGTGTTCTCGAATGGGAATCCGCTCACGGCTTCCGACGTGCAGTATTCCTTTGAGCGCCTGCTGGTTCTGGCTAACCAGAACACGGATATCCCGCTGGAAGTCGTCGGCGGCCAGGACGTGATGGATAAAAAGGCGGAAACGCTTTCCGGGTTCAGCGTTACGGACGACACGCATTTCTCCGTCACGCTGAAGGCGCCGAATGCCGGGTTCCTGGCGGAGCTCTCTTCGCCGGCCATGTCCATTGTGGATCAGGAGAGCATGTCGGACGGTTTCGGCGTCGATCCGGCCGCGATGATCGGCACCGGCCCCTATCTCGTCACGGAGCGGATCACCAATGACCACTACACCCTGGTGTATAATGACAAATACTGGGGCGCCGAGCCTTCCGTGAAAAAGCTGGTGGTCCGCGTCATCAGCGATGCCAACACCCAGAATCTGATGTTCCAGAACGGCGAACTGGACCTGATCGACCTGGACAAGCAGGACAGCGCCATTGTCCAGAGCCAGTATAAGACCGTTTATGCGGACCGGATTGTCAGCGTGCGGAAGGTGGGCCTGACCTTCCTGGCGCTGAACGAAAGCAATGAATACCTGAAGGATGTCCGTGTGCGCAAGGCGATCGGCATGGCCCTGGATGTGGATACCATGATTGCCGCCCTGTACAACGGGGATGCCACGCGGGAAAACGGCATTATCCCCACGGGCGCCTGGGCGCATAACGACAGCCTGGAAGGCTTTGCCTATGATCCGGAAGGGGCGAAGAGCCTGCTGAAGGAAGCCGGCTATGAAGACGGCCAGATTTCCTTTGAGCTCTCCATGGACTCCACGGCCACCGGATCCATCCAGCTGGTGTATCAGTCCATCAGCCAGCTGCTGGATAAAGTGGGCATCAAAGCCACGGTGAAGAGCTATGACCATGCCGCCTATCTGGATCTCCGCGGCTCCGGCAAAATGGATGCCTTCATCGCCCGCTGGCTGCTGGATTATAACGATCCGGCGAATATCATGCTGACCTTCTTCGGCAGCGCGGATAATACCCTGCACCGCAGCCTGAACTATCCCGATGCGGAGATCATCGCGCGGGTGGCTGCCGCGCCGGCGATTGTGGATGACAGCCAGCGGATGGCGGAGTACCAGGCGCTGGAAAAGAAGATTATCGGGGAGGACGCCGCGTGGATTCCGCTCTTCGAGGATATGCATCTCTACTGCCTGGGCTCCCGGGTTGCGTCGTTCACGCCCCAGTGGGCCGGTTTCTCCGATTTCTATGTCACTGACGTGGTTTTGAAGGATTAATGAAGGTTTTAACCAATGAAGAGAATTGTCCAGGCGCTGCTGGTCCTCCTGCTGGTCTCCCTGATGCTTTTTGTCATGCTCCGTATTGTGCCGGGGAATCCGGTGGCCGTCCTGATGGGAGAGCATGCCAACCAGGCAACGATCGACCGGCTCACCGCTGAGCTGGGGCTGGACCAGCCGATCCATGTCCAGTTTTTCCGGTATCTTTCCGGTGCGGTCCGGGGGGACTTCGGCACCAGTTATTCCCTGGGAAAGCCGGTTTCCGAGCTGATGGGAACGGCCTTTGTGAACACGCTGCTGCTTTCGCTGGCGGCAGCGTTGTTTGCGTGGATCACCGGGGGCCTGTGCGGCCTCCTGGCCGCGATCCGCAAAAACAGCATTCCGGACCGGCTGTTTATGGGCTTTTCCCTGCTGGGCATCTCCATGCCCGTGTTTATGGTGGCCATGATTCTCCAGTACGTCTTTGCTTATTGGCTCCACTGGGTGCCGATTTCCGGCACGGCGGACTGGCGGTCGTTTATTCTCCCGGCCGTTGCCCTGGGGTGGAACTCCGCCGGAAGTATTGCGCGCCTGGTCCGCTCTGCCCTTCTGGATACCCTGGAAGAGGATTATATCGACACGGCCCGGGCCAAGGGGCTGGGAAAGTCGGGGGTGCTGTTCCGCCATGCCCTGCGGAACACGATGCTGCCGACGGTGACCATGATGGCGCTGCAGCTTTCCGCCCTCCTCTCCGGCGCGGTGATCACGGAGACTGTTTTTTCGATCAACGGCATCGGGCGCCTGGCCGTCCAGGCGATCACGGCCCGGGATATCCCGCTTCTGCAGGGCACGGTCCTGTTTTCCACGGCAATTGTGATTTTCGGCAATCTGGTGGCGGACTTCCTGTATACGGTGCTGGATCCCCGCACCAGGAAGGAGGCCTGAGATGCTGCGAAAAAAGGAAAAGCAGATCGTCAGCGATTTCGAGCATCGGAAAGCCGATCCTGCCGGCCCGTCAGAAATCAGCGAAGCCTATGATCTCGGCGAAGCGGAAACCTTCGGTAAGCTGATGCTCCGCATGTTCCGGGAAAACAAGCTGTCCGCCGTCTCCCTCCTGGTCATCCTCCTGATGATCCTCTGCACGATCCTGGCGCCGGTCCTGACGCCCTATGGGGAAACGGATATGGACCTGCTGAACCGGCTGCAGCCGCCCTCCGGGGACCACTGGCTTGGCACGGACGAAGGCGGAAGGGATGTCCTCACCCGGCTGCTGTATGGTTCCCGTGTCTCCCTGATGGTGGGCATTGTTCCGACGCTGCTGAGCATGGTGCTCGGCGCGCTGCTCGGCGTCATGGCGGGGTATTTCGGCAAGTGGACGGATACGGTGATCATGCGCCTGGCGGATATCGTCCTGGCGTTCCCGTCCATGCTCCTGGCCATGGTGATTATGTATACGCTGGGCGGCGGCCTGTTCAATGTGTTCCTCACCCTGACGCTGATGAACTGGGGCTCCGTGGCGCGGATCGCCCGGTCCGAAACGCTTCGCCTCAAAAAAAGTGAATTTGTGGAGGCCGCCCGGTCCATCGGCGTGTCCAAGTGGAAGATTATTTTCCGGCATATCCTCCCGAACTGCCTGCCGACCCTGATCGTGCTGTTCACGCTGAATGTGCCCGCGGCCATTCTGACGGAGAGCAGCCTCAGCTTTCTCGGCCTCGGCATCCAGCCGCCCGGCGCGTCCTGGGGGCTGATGGTTAACATGGGGCGGCAGTTCCTGTATAACGCGCCGTGGCTGAGCTTTGTTCCGAGCGCGGCGATCATGGTGGCCGTTCTCTCGTTCAATTTCCTGGGCGACGGCCTGCGGGATGTGCTGGATCCGCGCCTGCGGAAGCAGTGAGGTGCGGTGCATGGAAGAAGCATTGATTCAGGAAAAAGTGTTGAATAAAGAAAACTTGTCCCAGGAGAAAACCCTGGTGATTGAAAACCTCTGCGCCGGCTTCCCGGCGAGGCGGGGCGAAGTCCGCGTGCTGGACCATGTTTCCCTGTCCGTGCCGAAGGGAAAAATCACGGGCCTCGTCGGCGAGTCTGGCTGCGGAAAAAGCATGACCGCCCGCGCGGTCATGAACCTGATTCGCCATCCGGGCCGGGTCACCGGCGGCCGCATCCTGCTGGAGGGCCGGGACCTGCTGAGCATGCGGAAAAAAGAACGCCGGATGCTGCAGGGCCGGGAGATTGCCATGATCTTTCAGGATCCCATGAGCAGCCTGAATCCGGTCATGAAGGTCGGCAAACAGGTGGATGAGGCCGTTCTGGTGCATGAGCATGTAACCCATGCCGAGGCGAAGCGGCGGACGCTGGAGATGTTGGAAGCAGCAGGCGTCCCGGACCCGGAGCGCCGGTACCACAGTTATCCGCATCAGCTGTCCGGCGGCCTGCGCCAGCGGATCATGATCGCCATGGCCATGGTCTGCCGGCCGAAGCTCCTGATCGCGGATGAGCCGACCACGGCGCTGGATGTGACGGTGGAAGCGCAGATCCTGGACCTGATGAAGGAAATGAGCGCGAAGGGAACGGCCGTCCTGCTGATCAGCCATAATCTCGGGGCAATCGCCCGGGTGTGCGACGACGTTTCGGTTATGTACGCGGGCAAAATCGTGGAGCAGGCGGATATCTGCACGCTCTTTGACCGTCCGCGGCATCCCTATACCCGGGGGCTGCTGTCCGCCGTTTCCTCCCTCCGGGACGGCAGCGAGGTCCTGTCTGTGATCCCCGGCCATGTTCCCAATCTGGCGCGGCTGCCTGCGGGCTGCAGCTTTTCCCCGCGCTGCAGCTGCCGCGGGAAGGAATGTATGGAGAAAACCCCTGAAATGCGGGAAATCAGCCCGGGCCACCGGATCCGGTGCCTGTGGGAGGAACCCGGGAAGAAACCCGGGGAAAAAGAACTTGAAACAGAAGGGCTGGCAGCGGAATGAGTGAAGTGTTGATGGAAGCCCGGAATCTGGTCAAGGATTTCCCGGCAGGCCGGCATCGGGCCGTCCACGCAGTCTCGGATGTTTCCCTCGAGCTGCAGGAGGGAAAAACCCTGGGCCTGGTGGGGGAGTCCGGCTGCGGAAAATCGACCCTGGGGCGTATGCTGATGCATCTGATCCCGCCCGATTCGGGGGAAATCCTGATCCGCGGCACGCCGGTCACCGGGCTGTCCGATGCGGATTTCATGAAATACCGCCGCATGCTGCAGATGGTTTTTCAGGATCCCTACGCCTCCCTGAATCCGAGAATGAGCGTCCGCAGCCTGATTGCGGAACCGCTGGAAACCTATCGTCTCCACGAATCGAGGCAGGAAACGACCCGCCATGTGCTGGAGCTGATGTCCACCGTGGGCCTGCCGGAGGAATTCCTGCACCGCTATCCGCACCAGTTTTCCGGCGGCCAGCGCCAGCGGATCGCCATTGCGCGGGCCCTGGCCCCGGATCCGGACCTGATCATCTGCGATGAGCCGGTTTCCGCGCTGGATGTATCCGTCCAGAACCAGATCCTGAACCTCCTGAAGTCACTGCAGCAGTCCCGCGGGCTGGCCTTCCTGTTTATCAGCCATGACCTGTCGGTGGTCCGGTTTATTTCGGACCGCACCGCCGTGATGTATCTCGGCAAGATCTGCGAAACAGGGCCCACGGAGGATGTGTTCAGGGAGCCCCTGCATCCCTATACCCGTTTCCTTACTGCTTCGGTTCCGATGCCGGATCCGCACCGGCGTCAGGAAAGGCCGAAGATGGCTGCCGGCGAAATGCCGAGCCCCATCTCGCCCCCCGCGGGCTGCCGGTTCCATCCCCGCTGCCCGTACGCGATGCCGGAGTGTTCGCGTACGGAGCCGGAGCTGCGCCGGTGCGGCGAACGCCAGGTGGCCTGCCATCTGGAAAAATGAGAAACCGCTCAAAAAAACCACCCCCTCGGATTGAACTTGCAAAAAAGGCACTGAGCATAAAGGAGAACCGGTATGAAACAGCTGCTGAAGAACGTGAAAGTGTATGACGGAACCGGTGCCGAGCCTTTTCCGGCGGATATCCTCCTGGAGGAGGACCGGATCGCCCGCATCGGCGGGGAGCTGGACCTGCCGGCGGACACCGTCCTGGACCTGAAGGGAAAATCCATTTCCTCCGGGTTTATTGACGCGCATTCCCATAATGACTGGTTTGCGATCCGGAAGGACCCCCTTCCGTACTTCCGGCCGTTCCTGCTGCAGGGAATCACGACCTTCGTTACCGGCAACTGCGGCATTTCCGAAATCGGCTTTGAAGCGGGCAATCCGTATACGGATAAACTGGGCGGCGGCATCTTCGGCTTTGAAAACACGATCGGCCAGTTCGGCACGGCCGCGGAGTATTTCCGGGCGGTGGACCGCCGCATGCCCTGCAACATGGCGGTCCTGGCCGGCCATTGTTCGGCCCGCGCCGCGGCCGGCGGCATCGAAAACCGGCCCCTGACCCCGGATGAGGAAAAGCGCATGCTGGAAATTCTGGAAAATGCGCTCCGGGAAGGGGCGGCAGGCATTTCCCTGGGGCTCATGTACCAGCCGGGGCTTTATGCGGACGTGCAGGAGCTGAAAAAGGTGGCCGCCCTCTGCGTGAAGCATAATAAGCCGCTCACGGTCCACCCCCGGGCGGAATCCAAGGTGTCCATGGCCTATCCGCAGCTCTTCGGCCGTTCCCACCTGCTCAGGGCGGTGGATGAGCTGGAGGAAATCGCCAAAGGCACGAAGCTCAAGCTGCAGTATTCCCACGCCATCTTCGTGGGCAGAAGAACCCTGAAGGATAAGGAGGAACTCCTGAAAATCTTTGACCGGCTCCGGGCGGAGGGCGTGGATGTCATGTTTGATATCTATAATGAATGCCTGGGCGTATCGGTCATCACGGTCATTCTCCCTGCCTGGTATCAGGGCATGAGCCGTGAGGAGCGCCAAAGCCCGCTGACCCGCCTGAAGCTTTCCGTGCTGGTCAAGGCGACCAGCCTGCTGCTGGGCTTCGGCTTCAAGGATATCCAGATTGCCTATATCGGCCCCGGCCAGGAAAAATATGAAGGAAAAACGGTCCATCAGATTGCCGCGGAGGAAGGGCTTTCGGACCTGAAAGCCTATCTGATGCTGTGCGAAAAAAGCAATTTCGTCGGCCGCGTGAACATGGGCCCCTATTCCACGCCGGAAATCATCAGCGCCTTTGAGCATGACGAGCGCTGCCTGTATATGACGGACGCGTGGGTGGAGGACCACGGGGTCCAGAATCCCGCCGTCTATGACTGCTATCCCAAGTTCCTGCGGGATTCCCTGCTCGGCACCGGGGACACCCTCCCGAACACGATCCGCCGAATGACCGGCGCCGTGGCGGACCGGTTTATGCTTCCGGACCGCGGCTATCTGAAGGAAGGGTATTATGCGGATCTGACCGTGTTTGATGAAGCCGCCCTGCGGGACGGCATCCCAGATCAGGAAAAATCCTTCGGTATTGATCAGGTGTTCGTGAACGGCCGGCTGGTCGTCAGCGGGGATCAGCTGGATGAGGCTGCCCTGAAGACAACCGGCAGGTCCATTCCGGTGTTCTCTGCCGCCCAGTGAGTCCGCGGCGCGGAAGCGTTTTGTTTCTCTCTTGCTTTTCCGCCCAAAACCTGCGATACTGGAACGAACCGTCCTCCCAATCTGAGGACGGTTGAAAGAGGCGTCAAGTTGGAAAAAAGAAGGGTCACGGTATCCATTGGCGGGCAGCCGTTCAGCTTTTATTCCGATGATTCGGATGATTATATTGCTGCCCTGGAGAAAAAAGCAAATGCAGCCATGCGGGAAACCGCAGGGTTTTCAGGCCTTTCGGCCTATAATAACGCCGTTCTGGCGGTGCTTCTCCTGTCCGACCGGCTGCTGAGGGCGGAGCAGGAAAGGCAGCCGGCGCCGGAGCCGAAAGGCGTCGAGGCGGAGGAGCCGCCCAAAGGGGAACAGAAAGCCAGAAAAACTGCTCCGAAAGCCGTCCGCAAGGAAGACGGCCAGGTTTCCATGTGGGATCTGCTGGGCAGCAAATAATGGGTTTCCCCTGTTTCCGCCGCCGGACCGGCCTGCGGGGTTAACCCGCGTTCAGCCGCGCCACGATCACCATCGGGTTGTATCCTCTTGCCCGGATCAGGTCCAGATCCGCGTCCAGCACCGGCTGTCCCTGTTCCACCCGGTCCCCTTCGCGCACATGCACAGTAAACCCCTCTCCCTTTAACTGAACAGTATCCAGGCCGACGTGCACCAGCACTTCCGTTTCGCCGTTCCGGATGGAGAAAGCGTGTTTCGCGGCGGCCACCGTAGTCACGGTGCCGCTGAGCGGCGCGCAGATGTTCCCGTCTTCCGCCAGGATGCCGACGCATTCGCCCATGATGCCGCCGGAGAAGGCCGGGTCCGGGATTTCCGCCATGGGAATCAGCTCTCCCTCCGCGGGGGACCGGATTTCTTCTGCCGTTTTGGGCCTGCGTTCTTTTTCAATGGCGGCTTCCGCTTCTGCCGCCGCGTTCCGGGTGGCCGCCAGTTTGGCGGGGGATACGGACAGCTCGTCCACCCCCAGCCGGATCAGGGTCCCGATGGCTTCGGGCCTGCCGGCCAGCTCACCGCATACGGCGACGGGAATCTGTTTTTCGTGGGCGGCCTTCACCGTCATCCCGATCATGCGCAGCAGGGCCTCGTGCATCGGGTTGAAGTATGCGTCCATGTCCCGCGCTTCCCGGTCCACCGCCAGTGTATACTGGCCCAGGTCGTTGGTCCCGATGCTGAAGAACCGGGCTTTTGCCGCCAGCTCCGGGGCGATCATCACCGCCGCGGGCGTTTCGATCATCACGCCGACGTCCGGAATGGCGTAGCTTTCCTTCCGGGCGTCCAGCTCTTCCGCCGCCGCCCGGAGCTCTTTCAGGGCTTCGTCCAATTCCCATTCCGAGGCAACCATCGGGATCATGATCCGCAGGTTTCCGGCTTTCGCGGCCCGGAGCAGCGCCCGCAGCTGCGTCCGGAAAAGCTCCCGGTATTTCAGGGATACCCGCAGCCCCCGCAGGCCCAGCGCCGGGTTGATTTCTTCCGGCATCTCCAGCCATTCCGCCCGTTTGTCCGATCCGATGTCCATGGTCCGGATCACGGTTTCCTGTCCGCCCATCGCCTCGGCCGCGTGCCGGTAGGCTTCGTACTGTTCCTCCTCCGACGGCGCCTTGCTCCGGTT
>Ga0265298_10008100_pt1 | contig 12662 bp, 6 predicted proteins | sample AusTroGonzalo_MG_3_FD_193486 | JGI IMG/M metagenome (GOLD analysis project Ga0265298, IMG submission 193486) | Bovine rumen microbial communities from tropical cattle in Woodstock, Queensland, Australia - Gonzalo_01 | ecosystem: Host-associated > Mammals > Digestive system > Stomach > Rumen ... | reverse complement strand
ACATTTAAAAACAAATTTGCAATTATGGCAGAAATGAATTTTGGTGGCGTTATCGAGACTGTAGTCACCAGCAAAGAGTTCTCACTCGAGAAAGCACGTGAAGTATTGAAAGATGAGGTTATCGCCGTCATCGGTTATGGTGTTCAGGGCCCCGGACAGGCTTGCAACCTGCGCGACAACGGCTTCAACGTTATCGTTGGCCAGCGTCAGGGCAAGACCTACGACAAGGCTGTTGCCGACGGTTGGGTGCCCGGCAAGACCCTGTTCTCTATCGAGGAGGCTGCCGAGAAGGGTACCATCCTCTGCATGCTGCTCTCTGATGCTGGTCAGATGCAGCAGTGGCCTACTATCAAGCAATATCTGAAGCCCGGCAAGACCCTGTACTACAGCCATGGCTTCGCTATCAACTGGAGCGACCGCACCGGTGTCGTTCCTCCCAAGGATGTCGACGTCATTATGGTGGCTCCTAAGGGTTCTGGTACCAGCCTGCGCACCATGTTCTGCGAGGGTCGTGGTCTGAACTGCTCATACGCTGTCTATCAGGACGCTACGGGTAAGGCCAAGGAGAAGACGCTGGCCTTTGGTATCGGTATCGGTGCCGGCTATCTGTTCGAGACAACCTTCCAGCGCGAGGCTACCTCTGACCTCACTGGTGAGCGTGGCTCACTGATGGGTGCTATTCAGGGTCTGCTGCTTGCACAATATGAGGTGCTGCGCGAGAATGGTCACACACCTTCTGAGGCTTTCAACGAGACCGTTGAGGAGCTGACCCAGAGCCTTGGCCCGTTGTTCGGCGCAAAAGGTATGGACTGGATGTACGCTAACTGCTCGACCACCGCTCAGCGTGGTGCATTGGATTGGGCTCCCCGTTTCCACGATGCCATCAAGCCCGTCATGGAGTGGTTGTACTATTCTGTAAAGACTGGCAACGAGGCTCAGATTACTATCGATGCCAACTCGAAGCCCGACTATCGTGCCGGTTTGGAGAAGGAACTCGAGGCCATGCGCAATCAGGAGATGTGGCGTGCCGGCGAGACCGTTCGCAAGCTGCGTCCTGAGTATCAGGAAGACTAAACTATCTTTTCTCCTATCATAGCAATGGCGTGTCATTCATCTTGACACGCCATTTCACTATTATTACCGTATTCCCTACCGTAATCATTTGATGGAGAGGACATTGTACAGTTTTCCTTGTCCGACGTAGTTTTTTTTTGCCAATACCCCACTTTTGTAAACCAGTTGCTTTTCATTCGTAAACCAGTTAGTTTTCATTTGTAAACTAGTTGGTTCAAATTTCTCGGACTTTAAATTACATTTTGTTCTTCGTCATCTTTCTATTTTAAATCCCCAAAATCGTGTCCCGTAATTGGCATAAAACGACAAAAAGAATACCATTTATATGGAACTTTCAAAATATGTTTGTATCTTTGCATGCTGAAAGATATAAATATGACTCCATCTGATTATGAAGATTACTGAGATTGACATGCAACAGCTGACACTGAGTGTCTGCAAGGTGGCCCGCGAGGCGGGTGCATATATTAATAAGGAACGCGCGAGCTTCTCGCTGGACAAGGTGGAACGCAAGCACGCCCATGACTACGTGTCGTATGTGGACAAAGGCTCTGAGCAACTGATCGTCAAAGCGCTCAGGGAACTGTTGCCCGAGGCGGGGTTTATCACGGAGGAGGGCACGGCGAAGGAGGATGTGTCAGCCATCAGCCATCAGCCTTCAGACTTCGTTTGGGTCGTTGACCCGTTGGACGGTACGACGAACTTCATCCATGGCTTTGCGCCGTATGCGGTCAGTATAGCGTTGTGTCAAGGACGCGAAATCGTGTTAGGCGTCGTGTACGAGATCGTCAGCGACGAGTGTTTCTATGCCTGGCAGAACGGCGGCGCATGGATTGATGGAAGACGTGAACGACTGAGGGTGGGCACGAGTGAAATCAATGATGCGCTGTTGTGCCTGCAACTGCCTTATAACAGTGATGCCTACAAGCCCGTCATCAAACGCTTGATAGAGCATTTCTATGGCAACGTCGGCAGCATCCGCATGATGGGGTCTGCGGCTATTGCCTTGTGCTATGTGGCAGCAGGACGACTGGATGCATATGCAGAACGGTATATCGGGCAGTGGGACTATATGGCTGGTGCACTGATAGTTAAGGAGGCTGGCGGACGTGTGACGAACTATGCTGGTGCCGACGACTTCATGGATGGTGACAGCGTGGTGGCCACGAACGGCATTGTGCACAATGACTTGTTGCAGGCTATCGCCCTAAATAATAAATAACAAATAATAAATAAAATTAGAGCTGAAGGAAGCCGTCCGTCAGCTTGACGTGTTCTTCGGATACAAGGCTGTCAAGGGCAGCATCAATCTCCTCCGTCGGCAATGGCAGGCGGAGGATTTCTGTGATATGGTGGCGTTGACGGTCGGCCAGCAGTGCCAGTATGTGTTCTTTAGCTGTGCGCTGTCCTTCCTTGGTTATGGTCTTGCCCTGAACGTCGAGGCAGACGTCGCACTGGCCGCAGTCCTTGGATGTCGTCTCGCCAAAGTATTCGAGCAGCATACGGCTGCGACAGCAGTCTGTGGCCCTGGCATATTTTAGCATGGCATTGATGCGCAGGGTGTATTGCTCCTTGCGCTCTTCGTAGATGCTGGCAGGCAGCACAATGTGCTCGGCATCCTCGCGACGCTGGCAGTAGCGGATAAAGGGCACCTGCTTGCGAGGGATGAAGCTGATGAGGTGGCGTTGCGACAGTGATTTCAGGACGTCGTAGCATTGAGGCTGGGTGATGCCTGCCTGCTGGGCTACGATACTCTCGTCGATATAGCCATAGTCGGCAAACAGTCCGCCATAGTTGCGCAGAAGGCTGACGATGACCTTGTCTTCCTCGGGCGACACCTGCTCCAAACGATACAATTCATCGCGACCCACGAGGAATTTGACACGGGCCTCGTTGTCGGCTTCCTCGTCGTATTCGATATAGCCTGCACGCTCCAAGAGTTGCAAGGCAGAATGGACCTGAATAGGGAAGTGGCGGAAACGCAGGCAGAACTCCTCGATATTGAATTCGTGGGCTACACCATAGCCGTCGCCGGTGGCTATCTGATAATAGTAGGCCAGATGCTCATAAATCTGACGGATGTCGTCCTTGGGCGGATAGGTGTCGTTGATGCGCTTCTGCAACTTGGCATTGTCGCTGTTGTTGTAGAGCAGAATGGCCTGAGCAGGCTGTCCGTCGCGTCCGGCTCGGCCCGCTTCCTGAAAGTAGGCCTCGATGGAGTCGGGGCAGTCGTAGTGGAGAACCAGTCGGACGTCGGGCTTGTCGATACCCATGCCAAAGGCATTGGTAGCCACCATGATGCGCGTGCGGTCGTGTTGCCAGTCGCGCTGGCGCAGGTCCTTGTCGGCATGGTCGAGACCGGCATGATAGAAGGTTGCCGAGAGGCCAGCTTCACAGAGGTGTTCGCTGATTTCGCGGGCATGGCGGCGACTGCGGACGTAGACGATGGCTGAACCTGGCGTCTGTTCCAACAGTCGGATGAGGTCGTAGGCTTTGTCGTCGGAGTGACGAACGAGATACGCGAGGTTCTTACGTTCGAAGGACATTTTAAACACGGCAAAACCGTGTTTTACAGTAGAGGTGGCTCTTTGCTTTTGGCTTAGTTTTTCGCAGATATCGTCGACAACCTGTGGCGTGGCAGTAGCGGTAAGTGCCAGGACGGGTACGTCGGGCAGTAGTTTGCGGATGTTGGATATTTCCAAATAAGAAGGTCGGAAGTCGTAGCCCCATTGCGAGATGCAGTGTGCTTCGTCGACGGTGATAAAAGATATGCGCATGTGGCGCAGCTTGGTCTGAAACAGGCTACTGCCCAGTCGTTCGGGCGATACGTAAAGCAGCTTGACACTGCCCAAGATGCAGTTCTCAAGTATGCGCAGAATATTGCTATGCTGGAGGCCGGAATAGATGGCCTCTGCACGGATGCCAATCTGTCGGAGGTGGTGCACCTGGTCCTTCATCAGGGCGATGAGCGGTGTGATGACGATACACGTACCCTCCATCGCCATTGCCGGCACCTGAAAGGTGATGGACTTGCCACCACCTGTAGGCATTAGTCCCAACGTGTCGTGCCCGGCACCAATAGACTCGATGATGTCGCGTTGTATGCCGCGAAAGTCATCGTAGCCCCAATACTGTTTTAAAAGTTGAGAACTGAGAACTGAGAACTGGGAGGTATGATTACTTTGCTGCATAGATTCTGCGTCAGTAAAAGCATTCTCACATTTTCCAGATGAAATCATATCTCTCAGTTCTCAGCTCTCAGCTCTCCGTTTCCGAAGGACTGATGTCTTCAATCTGCAGCTGTACCTCGCCACGCTTGTAGGTGTTCTCTTCGATGTTGTAGACGATATCGAACGAGCGCTTGGACTTGATGTAGCGTGCTGCTGCCGACTGTCCGAAAGCGATACCGTTCATGACGACAGCCGACTTCGAGTCGACCAGCTCCAGCTTGATATGCTCCTGGTGACGGCCTACAACCTTTGAGGTGCCATAGTCGTAGACGTTGCGCGTCATGAACAAGGGTTTTTCATTGCCGGGACCGTGAGGTGCCAACTTCTTCAGCTCGACGAGCAAACGCTTGGTAATATGCTGGAAGTCGACTTCCAAGTCGATATCCAACGTCTGCTGCGTTTGTTCGGGCATGATATGATGGCTCACATACTCCTGGAAGCGACGGCGGAACTCTGGAATGTTCTCCTGCTTCAGCGTCAGACCGACGGCGTATGTGTGTCCACCGAAGTTCTCCAAGAGGTCGCGGCACGACTTGATGGCGTCATAGATGTCGAACCCGGCAACACTACGTGCCGAACCGGAAGCCATACCGTTGATAATGGTGAGTACAACGGTAGGACGGAAGTAGAGCTCCGTCAGACGGGATGCGACAATACCAACCACGCCTTTCTTCCAGCCTTCGTCGTAGAGCACGATGGACTTCTGATGCTGCTGGCTCTCGAGACGTGCCACGATTTCGTTAGCCTCCTCGGTCATCTGCTTGTCAACATCGCGTCGCTGGTCGTTGTATTCATCGATACGTGTGGCGATAGTCAGCGCCTTTTGCAGGTCGCGCTCCACCAACAACTCTACCGCTTCTATACCGTTCTGCATACGTCCGGAGGCATTGATGCGAGGCCCGATCTTGAACACGATGTCACTCATGGTCAACTCACGACCCGTCAGTCCGCAAATCTCGATGATGGCCTTCAGGCCTATCGAACTGCTCTGGTTAAGTTGCTTCAAACCGTGGAAGGCCAAGATGCGGTTCTCGCCCTCGACAGGTACCAGGTCGGAAGCTATCGATACGGCACAGAAGTCGAGCAGGGGGATGAGTCGTGCGAAGGGAATGCCGTTGTTCTTGGCAAACGCCTGCATCAGCTTAAAACCTACACCACAGCCACATAGGTGCTTGAACGGGTAGGTGGAGTCCTCACGCTTGGGATTGAGGATGGCCACGGCGGGCGGCAGCACCTCATCGGGTACGTGATGGTCGCAGATAATAAAGTCTATGCCCTGTTGTTTGGCATAGGTAATCTCATCGACTGCCTTAATACCGCAGTCGAGCACTATGATTAGTTTAACACCTGTTTCTACCGCATGGTCTATACCTTTGATGCTTACTCCATAACCTTCTTCATATCGGCTGGGAATATAGTACTCTATATTGGAATAGAACTGCTGTAGGAACTTGTACACTAAAGCTACTGCCGTACATCCGTCCACATCGTAGTCGCCGTATACCATGATGCGCTCTTTACGCCCCATGGCGTCGTTCAGGCGGTCTACTGCCACGTCCATGTCGTTCATCAGGAACGGATCAATAAGCTCGTTCAGCATGGGACGAAAGAATCGCTTGGCTGCGCTTTCAGTCTTGATGCCGCGCTTGATGAGCAGACTGGCCATGATGGGACTCATGCCAATCTTCTCAGCCAGTTCGCTGGCTGACAGCTGTTGCTCGGGTGTAGGTGGTTCGTAGTTCCATTTAAATTGCATTTATATTTGTCTTTAACAAATCGAAATGTACTGGTTTTAACTTGTCACTCTTACAGTCCGAGCTTCTTGCGGATGTTGGCAGGGATGGCCTTCTTGTTGATGAGGAAATCCATCGTGTTGGCAGCAATGAAGGCTTTGGTCATATACCAGATGCCCTTGTAGTCGCCAGTCTCACCCCATGAATTCTTTACCATATAGTATTCCTTGCCGTTCTGATCCTTGGCAACACCGTAGATCAGCATACCGTGATCGTCAGTCAGTTCCCAGTTGTCGAAACGCTCCTGGCGCATCTGCTGGGTAGGAACGATTTCAGGTACGGTGACACCTAATGAGTCGATGATGTCGCGTTTCTTGGTAGTGGTCATCTTCAGCCACTTGGCCATATCGCTGCCCTGCAGGTTCTGCTGCGTCTTCTTGTCGTCTACGGCGTAGGCCAGTCCCTTACGTGTGAAGCCATCCTCGGAAACGTCGCCACCCCAGGCAATGGTGTAACCCTGCTCAATGGCGTTGTCGATAATCATCATCATCTCATCCATGGGAACGTTGTAGCTCTGTGGAAAACGCCAGTTGTCCTGTACCTCTACAGCAAATGTAGTGTAGAAGGGATGGTGTGTGTAGCTGGTGATTGAAACATAGTCGTTGAGGTTGATGCCCAAGGAAGCCATGAAACTCTTCGGGGTGTACTGCTTGCCTTCGTAGGTGAACTGCTCAGGGCACTTGCCCAGATAGGCATCGAGGATGCCCTGCAGTCCAACCTTCCACTGAGTGCTGATTTTCTTGGCATCGCTCTTGGAGACAGCTGCCACGTATGGCTCCATCACCTTGAAGAACTCGTTAAAATTGTTCAGCGAGTCGCCATACAGTGAGCCGGGGAAAGGCATCGTTCCCTCAGGAACAATACCGTGGGTCTTCATCGTAGCAAGTACGTCCTCGGAACTGCCACCTTGTGAGAACTGGCAGTCACCATGGAAACGAACGACCTGAATAGCACGCTCCATGTAGGTCTTGTTGGCAACGAAACTCTCGCAGAGGTCGTAGGTTTTGCCAGTAGCCTTTAGAATTTCTGCCTCAAAGAACGACAGGGTAGAGTAGTCCCAGCACGTGCCTGAGCGGTTCTGGTCCTTCACGCTCGTGATAGGATTCTCCTTGATGGTGGTGAACACGGGTTTGTTCACGTTCTTCTTTTCAGGAGCCTTCTTCTTGGCGGCTCCCGCACTGCCCACTGCTACAAACAGCGCCAGTGCGATGGTCATGATTTTCTTCATTGTTGTTTTTATTTTTAAATTATTATTTGTTTGTTTCCATGAATGCTTCGAGCTCTGCAGGATGGTACGGTATGCGCTTCTCACCCAGGAATCGGCACCCATCCTTTGTGATGAGCACGTCGTCCTCGATGCGGATACCGCCAAAGTCCTTGTAGGTCTCGAGTTTGTCGAAGCAAAGGAATTCCTCGCAGTGCTTCTTGGCTTTCCACTCGTCGATAAGAGCTGGAATAAAGTAGATGCCGGGTTCGTCGGTAACGACAAAGCCTTCCTCCAGTTTACGACCCATGCGCAAGCAGTTGGTGCCGAACTGTTCGAGATTGGGACGTGTCTCGTCATCGAAGCCGACGTAAATCTGTCCCAGTCCTTCCATATCGTGAACGTCCATTCCCATCATGTGTCCCAGACCGTGAGGCAGGAACATGGCATGAGCACCGGCACGTACGGCCTCGTCGGTATCACCCTTCATGAGACCGAGTTCCTTCAGCCGTTCCGTCATCATACGGCATACGGCAAAGTGAACGTCCATATAGCGGACGCCTGGCTTAGCGACTTCAAGTACATAGTCGTGACATTCCTCTACAATCTTATAGAGTTCCAGCTGACGCTGGGTGAACTGACCTGATACAGGCATGGTTCGTGTGTGGTCGGAACAATAGTCGTCCACTTCACAACCTGCATCACAGATCACCAGTCGGCCGGCTTCTAACTTCGCTTCAGAGGGGCTGCCGTGCATAATCTCACCATGCTGCGAGAAAATGGTGGCAAAGCTGTTGCCTTGCGACAGACTGCGGGCAATACCGTCAACCTGTCCGGCTACGAACCGTTCTGTAACACCAGGCTTGATAAGTTGCTGGGCTGTGGTGTGCATGGCATAACCAATGTCGCAAGCACGGTCAATGGCAGCAATCTCCTGAGGCTCTTTGGTAGAGCGCATCTTGACGACAGCCTTAATCAGGTCGAGTGATGCAGCCTCCTTCTGCTTCGAAGGATGGATGCCCAGCAAGTCCATAATCTGTATTTTGGTATCATGACGATAGGGCGGGAGGAAGTGTACTTTGAACTTTGAACTTTGAACTTTGACCATTTTCTCCAGTTCCTTCATCGGGGCAGTCTTGGTGATGCCAACCTCTGCTGCCAAATCGCTGACTGAAGGCGTAAAGCCCATCCACACGATATCTTCCACGTCGATATCGTCACCGAAGAGCCATTCTTCGTCGTTGTCAATATCAATTACACCCACCAGTCCGTCACGATGCTGTCCAAAGAAATACAGGAATGCAGAATCCTGACGCATGGGCGCATACGTATTTGCAGGATAGTTGTATGGAGCCTCATTATTGCCAAAGAGTACGATGATGCCTTTGCCTACCAGCTTCTTAAGCTCAGCACGACGGCGAATATAGGTGTTTTTATCGAACATAAATCAAAAAAATCTTACTATAGGTTATAAATATTCTGCAAAGTTACGCATTTTTTATGTAAAAGCATTATCTTTGCATCATATTTATGCTTAATGCACCCTAAAAAGTATTAAAATGAAGTAGGACGCATCACACAAGATGTCGTCAAGTTAGAGCATCTATATGAAGAAGGCTTCCAACTTGGCGAACGATTCTGTGATAGTTTGAGTATTTTTGACTTTTTACTTACTCTTGTCCATTGAGTAAGTCAGGACGCAGACGACGGGTTCTTTCCATGGCCTGCTCTAATTCCCAATTGCGTATTTTGGCTTCATTGCCCGACAGCAAGATGTCAGGTACTTTCCAGCCTTTGTACTCGGCAGGACGTGTATAGATCGGTGCTGCCAGTATGTCGTCTTGGAAACAGTCGCTGAGCGCTGACTGCTCATCACCGATAACACCAGGAACGACGCGTACCACGGCATCGGCTATCATGGCCGCCACCAACTCTCCGCCTGTCAATACAAAATCACCAATTGATATCTCTCGTGTAATAAGGTGGTCACGCACACGTTGGTCGATACCTTTATAATGGCCCGCCAGAATGATGAGATTGCCTTTCAACGACAACTCGTTGGCCATGTGCTGGTCGAAACGTTTACCATCCGGAGAAGTAAAGATGACCTCGTCGTAGTCACGCTCGGCTTTCAGGGCCGTAATACAGCGATCGATAGGTTCACACTGCATCACCATACCAGCACTGCCGCCATAGGGATAGTCGTCCACGCGACGCCACTTGTCAAGTGTGTAGTCGCGCAGGTTGTGCAGACGGATTTCTGCCAGTCCCTTTTTCTCGGCACGTGCCAGGATGCTCTCATGGACGAATCCTTCGAGCATCTCTGGTAATACCGTGATAATATCAATTCGCATTTAATAAATTGTCAATTATCAATTATCAATTATCAATTAATTATTGTATTCTTGCCAAGACTTAATCTTGATGTCGTCCTGCTCAAGGGCTGTGAAAGCCTCAATGAAGGCTTTGGCCAGGCGGACATTAGTCATCAAAGGAATATTGTGGTCGATGGCACCGCGACGGATGCGATAACCATTGGTCAGCTCACGCTTGGTATGGTTCTTTGGAACGTTGACGATGAGGGCAAACTTGTGCTGTGCAATCATGTCCATCACGTTGTTGTCGCCATCCTCGTCAGGCCAATTGACAGCAGTAGCCTTCACACCGTTCTCATTAAAGAACTGGGCTGTACCGCCAGTAGCATAGACCTCATAGCCTTTCTTTACCAATTGCTGAGCAGGCTCCAACAAGCTAACCTTACCCTTGGCAGCACCACTCGAAATAAGGATGCTTGAACCTGCCTCAGGCAGACGATAGCCGGTAGCAATCAGAGCGTTGAGCAGGGCCTCGTTCAGGTCGTCGCCCAAACAGCCTACCTCACCGGTAGAGCTCATGTCGACACCCAGCACGGGGTCTGCATTCTGCAAACGGGCGAATGAGAACTGGCTGGCCTTCACACCGATACGGTCGATGTCAAACTCTGAGCTGTCTGGTTTCTGATAAGGAGCGTCCAGCATGATCTTCGTAGCTGTTTCGATGAAGTTGCGCTTCAGGATCTTCGATACGAAGGGGAACGAACGAGAGGCGCGGAGGTTACACTCGATGACCTTCACCTCGCGGTTCTTAGCCAGGAACTGGATGTTGAACGGACCGCTGATGTTCAGCTCGGCAGCAATCTTACGTGCAATCTTCTTAATCTGACGGATGGTCGAGAAGTAGATGTGCTGTGCAGGGAACAACATCGTGGCATCGCCAGAGTGTACACCAGCATACTCTACATGCTCTGAGATAGCATATTCTACAACTTCGCCCTTGTCAGCTACAGCATCGAACTCAATCTCCTTGGTCTCTGTCATAAACTTCGAGATAACTACAGGGAATTCCTTAGACACCTCAGTAGCCATATTCAGGAAGCGATGCAACTCGTCATCATCGTAGCACACGTTCATAGCAGCACCTGACAGCACGTATGAGGGACGTACCAATACGGGGTATCCAACCTCATCGACGAACTCTTTGACATCCTCGAACGAGGTCAGTGCACGCCAGCGTGGCTGGTCGATACCCAGTTTGTCGAGCATGGCCGAGAACTTGTCGCGGTTCTCTGCTCGGTCAATGTTGACCGGGCTTGTACCTAATACAGGCACACCCTGACGATGCAGTTTCATAGCCAGATTGTTTGGAATCTGTCCACCTACAGAGACGATAACACCCTTTGGCGACTCCAAGTCGATGACATCGAGCACGCGCTCCATAGAGAGCTCGTCGAAGTACAGACGGTCACACATGTCATAGTCTGTAGATACTGTCTCCGGGTTATAGTTAATCATGATGGACTTGTATCCCAACTTACGGGCGGTGTTGATGGCATTCACAGAACACCAGTCGAATTCGACCGACGAACCGATACGGTAAGCACCTGAACCTAAGACTACTACAGACTTTTCGTTATTGTAATAGTTGATGTCGTGCTGAGCTTTATACTGCTCACCTTCAGGATTGCCGAAAGCAGGCGTGTGGGTATATGTGAAATATAGGTAGTTTGTCAATTCGGGATGTTCGGAAGCCACAGTAGGAATACGCTTCACTGATGGCATGATTCCACGCTCCTTACGATAGCGGCGCACCTCCAGATTCTCTTTCTCCATATTACCTTGCTGGGGCTTCAATACGAAACGTGCTATCTGGAAGTCAGAGAATCCGCAACGCTTCACCTCTAAGAGCAATGAGTCTGGTAATGACTCCAACGTGTTGTATTTCTGCAACTCGTGCTTCAAGTCAACGATATGCTTCAGACGCTCCAGGAACCAGACGTCAATCTTGGTCAGTTCCTCAATGCGCTCTACAGTATAACCCTCCTCCAGGGCCTGTGCGATAGCAAAGATACGCAGGTCGGTAGGATTAGCCAGTTCTTTATCCAAGTCCTCGAACTTCGTATGGTCGTTGCCTACGAAACCGTGCATACCCTGACCAATCATACGCAAGCCCTTCTGTATCATTTCCTCGAAAGAACGACCGATGGACATAATTTCGCCTACCGACTTCATGGACGAACCAATCAGACGGCTGACGCCAGCAAACTTAGTGAGGTCCCAACGAGGAATCTTACAAATCATATAGTCAAGGCTTGGAGCCACGTATGCGCTTGATGTGGTACCCATCTCACCAATCTGGTCGAGCGTGTAGCCCAGTGCAATCTTGGCAGCGACGAAGGCGAGGGGATAACCTGTGGCCTTTGATGCCAATGCCGACGAACGTGACAGACGGGCGTTAATCTCGATGATACGGTAGTCGTTGGTCTCAGCATTGAAGGCGAACTGGATGTTACACTCACCGACGATGTTCAGATGGCGTACACACTTGATAGTGATATCCTGCAGCATCTTCACCTGCTCAGGTTTCAGCGAACAGGTCGGAGCAACCACGATTGATTCACCCGTGTGGATGCCCAGAGGATCGAAATTCTCCATCGAGGCCACTGTGAAGCAGTGGTCGTTGGCATCGCGGATGGTCTCGAATTCAATTTCCTTCCATCCTTTCAGCGATTCCTCAACCAGAATCTGTGGTGCAAACGTAAAGGCACTTTCTGCCAGTTCCTTGAAAGCTTTCTCGTCAGGACAGATTCCGGAGCCCAGACCGCCCAGGGCGTAGGCAGAACGAATCATAATAGGGAATCCGATTTCGTGAGCAGCCTTAAGAGCGTCCTCCATGTTCTCCACAGCGTGGCTAACAGGGGTCTTCAACTCAATCTCGTCCAATTTCTTAACAAACAAGTCGCGGTCTTCTGTATTCATGATGGCTTCCACCGAAGTGCCAAGCACCTCGACACCATATTCTTTCAGCACGCCTGTCTGGTAAAGT
>Ga0265298_10008099_pt1 | contig 12663 bp, 12 predicted proteins | sample AusTroGonzalo_MG_3_FD_193486 | JGI IMG/M metagenome (GOLD analysis project Ga0265298, IMG submission 193486) | Bovine rumen microbial communities from tropical cattle in Woodstock, Queensland, Australia - Gonzalo_01 | ecosystem: Host-associated > Mammals > Digestive system > Stomach > Rumen ... | reverse complement strand
GCTATAAATTGCTACAATAATAAAGTGCCTTTTTCCCAAAAAAGGTTCAGATTTATTATTGAGGTTTTGTCGTATGGCAAGTAATGTATTAGAGGAAAAAATTCCGCCGCAAGCCATTGATGCGGAAATGGCCGTTTTAGGGTCCATGTTGTTAGATAAAGACGCTGCGGAAGATGCGTTGGAAATTCTCCGTCCGGAACATTTTTACAAAACGGCACACGAAAAGATTTTTCAGGTCATGCAATCCATGGCAGACCGGAGTATTGTCATTGATATTATTACGTTGGCGGAAGAATTAAAACGCGCCAATTTACTTACGCAAGTGGGGGGTGAAATTTACCTCACGCAATTAGTGGACAAAGTGACCACGGCAGCACACGTAAAATACCATGCGGAAATTGTGTATAAAAAATTCGTCGTGCGCGATTTAATCCGCACGGCAACCGCGCTTGTGCAGCGTTGCTATAAAGAGGAAGATGAAAACCCGCAACTTCTTATTGACGAGGCCGCGGACCAAATTTACCGTTTAAGCCAAAAACAAAAATTGACCGGTTTTTTCCCGTCGCGCGATTTGGCGCCGGAAGTGATGGAAATGTTGTTGCGCGCCCGGAAAGAACAGAACTCACTGCAAGGTGTCCCGACGGGATTTTCGGAATTTGACCGTAAAACGGGCGGGCTTCGCAAATCGGATTTAATTATTTTAGGTGCGCGTCCGAGCCAAGGGAAAACGGCCATGGCCTTAAATATTGCCTATCACGCTAGTGTAGAGCGGAATATTCCGGTGGCATTTTTCTCGTTAGAAATGGAACGCCACATTATTTATCAGCGTATGTTGGGTGCGGCCGCCCATGTGGAAATTCACCGTTTAATGACCGGTCATTACGACCCGCGCAAATGGCAAGACTTAACACGCGAACTCGGCCGCTTGGAAAAAGCACCTCTTTACATTGATGATACGTCCGGGCTGACCATTACCGAATTGCGTATGCGCGCCCGCCGTTTGGCAAGCGACCTTAAAAAGAAGGGAACTCCGTTAGGACTTATCGTTATTGACTATTTACAGTACGTGCGCGGCGGCAGTGAACGCCGTTTTGAGAGTAAACAACAGGAAGTGGCGGAAATTTCCCGTCTGTTAAAAGATTTGGCACGTACGCTCAATGTGCCGGTTTTATCTTTGGCGCAACTCAACCGTAAGAACGAGGACAATGCGCGTGTGGATAAAAAACCGCAACTTTCCGACTTGCGCGATTCTGGCTCTATTGAACAGGATGCCGACGTAGTAGCCCTGATTCACCGCGACGGTTACTATAAGCGTAACGACCCCACGTTGGAACATAAAGCCACACTGATTCTTGCCAAACAGCGCAACGGACCGGTGGGCGAAATTAATTTGGCCTTTTACGGCGAATTTGCTTTATTTGCTGATCCGGCGCCGGAACACATGGAAAAAACGCAAGATGCTAACCGCGATACTGCGTTTGTGGATGCTCCGCCGCCCGAACAGTATAACGAAGTCCCGTTGGATATACCGGAGTGAGCCAAATGACATTACCGATTTTACGTCCGACCGTTGCTGAAATTGACTTGCAAAAACTCAAACGCAATATGGAAAAAATCCGCCGCCAAGTTGCGCGTGCGGAAGGTTTGCCGCGCGTAAAATTGTTGTCGCTTGTCAAAGCCAATGCATACGGCCACGGAGCGGAAAAAATCGGACAGTTTTTGGAACTCAACGGGTTGAGCGATTTTTTCGGCGTGGCCTCTGTGGAAGAAGGCATCCAATTGCGGAAAGCCGGATTAAAAATGCCGATTTTGGTACTAGGCAGTATTTATCCGTTTGAAGCATTTGATTATGCGCTTACGTATAATTTAGCCGTTACAGTTGCTAGTTTACAGGCGGCCCAATCGTTGGCGGCCGCGGCGGCCAAACAGGGCAAAAAAGGATATTGTCATGTTAAGCAGGATACCGGCATGGGCCGCATCGGTAACCGCAAGGAACGTGTGATGGACGTTATCCGCTACGTTGCCGCGAACGAACATTTGGTGTTGGACGGACTTTACAGCCATCTGTCCAGCGTAGAGGCGGACCCCGCTTATACGGACAGACAAATTGCGGATTTTCAGACCACCCTTGAACGGATGCGTGCGGAGAATATAACGGCCAAGCATTGTCACTTGGCGGCCTCTACGGCCATTATGAAGCGGCCGGATATTTACTTTGATATGGTCCGCCCCGGACACAGTATTTACGGATTAGAGGAAGGTTTTGAACCGATTTTATCCTTAAAAACGCGAATTGTATATGTAAAAGACGTTCCCGCCCAAAGCAGTATCAGTTATAACCGCAGTTTTATTGCGCCCCGTCCGATGAAAGTTGCTACGTTGCCGCTCGGATACGGGGACGGGTATTTGCGTTCGCTTTCCAATAAGTCCGATGTATTGATACACGGTAAGCGTTGCCGCGTGCTCGGCAATATCACGATGGATATGCTGATGGTAGATATCACGGATGTTCCGGCTGTGGTGGGGGATGAAGTGATAGTGGTCGGTTCGCAAGGCAACGAAACCGTTACGCTTGCGGAATTGGCGCAAAAGGCAGGCACGATTGATTATGAATTATGCACCTTGCTGATGGCGCGCGTGCCGAGGATTTACAGATGAAATTTTTTACATGGATTGGCAGAAAAGTAACTTATTTGCTTTCGGAAGTCGGCGGTGCGGCTCGGATGATACAATCGGCGGCGTTTTGGCTGACCCGTTCCCGCTTTGAGTGGGGGCAGGCCATGGAGCAAAGCGTTGCCATAGGGGTAGAATCGTTAGCCGTGGTAGCGATGACGAGTTTATTTACCGGCATGGTGCTTGCCCTGCAGGCGGGAAATACCATCGGCAGTATTTTCGGTGATCCGATATTTGTCGGCACGATTGTGGCGTTTTCGTTAATCCGCGAATTGGGCCCGGTGCTCACGTGCGTAGTTGTTTCGGGGCGTGCGGGTGCGGCGGTAACGGCGCAAATCGGCACGATGGCTGTTACGGAACAAATAGATGCGTTATATACGTTAGGTACCAATCCGATCCGCTATTTAGTTATTCCGCGGATGTTCGGCTTTGTGTTCACCTTGCCGCTGTTGACGCTTTTTTCCAACGTGTTCGGGATTATCGGCGGTTACTTGGTATCAGTTTATGCACTTGGCGTACCCGGCGAAATTTACTTAACGGATATTACGACGTTTATGGACGTGGCCGATTTTATGCACGGCTTTATTAAGACGTTTGTTTTTGCGTTTATGGTCGGCACGGTTTGTTGTTATAAAGGCATCAGCACCACCGGCGGTGCGGAAGGCGTGGGGAAATCTACCACAGGTGCCGTGGTAACGACGATTGTACTTGTGCTTGTATTGGATTATTTCTTAACCGCCATTTTGACGGCTTTCGGAATTTAAGATGATAGAGATAAAGAATTTACAAAAAAACTTTGGCGAAAAACAAGTATTAAAAGGCGTCAATTTAACGATACCGAAAGGGGAAACTACCTGTATTTTGGGCGGTTCCGGCTCCGGTAAAAGCACGCTGATTAAATGCTTAATCGGGCTGGAACAAGTAAGCGGCGGACAAATTATGGTAGGCGGACGGGATATTACCAAAATCCGCAGTGAAGTAAAACTAGCCGCGTTGCGCCGCCGTTTCGGGTATTTATTTCAGGAAGGGGCCTTGTTTGACTCGATGACCGTTGGAGAAAATGTGACCTTCGGGCTGAAATATTTAACTGACGTGCCGGAAAAGAATTATCCCAAAATCATCAAAGAGAAACTCGCCCTTGTAGGGTTAAGGGAAGACGTCGCCAAATTAAACCCGAGCGAACTTTCCGGCGGGATGAAGAAGCGTGTTTCCTTGGCGCGGGTGCTTGCAGTAGAGCCGGAAGTTATCTTATACGATGAGCCGACCACCGGGTTAGACCCGATTATGTCGGACATTATCAGCGATTTGATTATTGACTTAAAAAACAAATTAGGGGTAACCTCGGTGGTTATCACGCACGATATGCACTCCGCTTTTAAGATTGCGGACCATATTGCCTTTTTGTATGAAGGACACATTTTACTCTACGGTACGCCGGAAGATTTCCGTAAAACGGATAACCCGTATGTAAAACAATTTGTGGAAGGAAGCAGTCACGGTCCGATCCAAATGAAATTAATGAAGGAATAGGATAAACAAATGACATCAGAAACGAAAGTAGGTCTTTTTACGATAGTGGCCCTTGCCTTATTCGGATTCTCGCTTTATTTTTTAGGGGGTCTTTCCGTTACCAAAACGTACGAACTGAACATTAAATTTAACGATGTTTCCGGTTTGCCCGTTAAAGCGCCCGTTAAACTTGCCGGTGTGGAAGTAGGGCGCGTGAAGAAAATTAAAATTGAAAAAGGGGACGTGGTAGTTGTAGCGGATATCAACAAAGAAATAGAACTGCGCGAAGGGGCACAGTTTAGCGTTGTTATGACGGGGATTATCGGTTCCAAATACTTAAAAGCCGTACAGGGCAGCCCGTTGTCCCCCGTACTTAAAGCCGGTGCGTACGTTCAAGGGACGGAAGATATTCCCATGGACGTTATGATTACACAAGCCATGGGCAGTATTAAAGATTTTGTGGATAGCGTTAACAACAACGGCCAAATGGGGGCGCAACTGAACCAAACCATGACGGAAGTGCGCCAATTATCCGCCAACTTAAACCAAATGGTGGCCGCGATGCGCCCGTATCTAACAACGTCCGTACAAAATTTGGATGAAGCCTCCGAACGGCTGACGGAACTCCTTGCCAAAGCCGATGCGCTTATTGACGGCCTGAACAAAGGCGACGGTGTCATTGGCAGTTTGCTTAAAGATGAAGAAATGAAAAGCGACGTCAAGCAAAGTATGGCGGATTTGAAAACGACTATTGCCGACGTTAAACAATTTGTGGGCAAGATGGGTCGTTTCCAAGTCTATTGGGATTATGATTTTTACTATATGCCGGAATCCCACCTGACGTCTAGCGATTTGGGCGTAGATATTTACACCCCCAGCGGTTATACATTCTACCACGTAGGGGTAGATAATTTGGGCAACGAAGATAACAAATTAGACTCGCGGGATTTTTTGGAAAAGAACCAAATGGATATCCGTTTAGGGTTGTATAACGATTGGGCCAAATTGACGGCCGGTCTCGTGCGCGGGGCAGGCGGCGTCGGCTTGGAAATTACTCCGTTCTACCGGACCGATTTTCTCAACCGTTTGACCGTTGCGGGTGAATTTACCGATTGGGGACGTGACCGCGTTATTAACGGACGCAATTTTACAAAACCCAATGTCAGTTACGGGGTGGATTTCCGTGTAAACCGTTTCTTTACCGTGGGCGCATGGGCGCGTGACGTGTTGGAAACGAACAACTTTGCCGTAAAGGCCAATGTGACGTTTAACGACCAAGATATATCGTCGTTCTTTGGGCTAGCAGCGGTAGCCGGCTCGCGTTAATAGATTTGGATGCTGGTTAACGGTTTTCAAAGCCGGACACCTTCGTACCGACTTTCACTCGCGTACGTGCAACGCGTGCGCGTTGAAAAATGCGTACCGATTTTGAGGAGTTTTTATGAAGTTCAAAACAGTTTTTGTGTGTCAACAATGCGGGTTTGAATCTCCCAAATGGGCGGGACAATGTCCTTCCTGCCAAGCGTGGAATACGTTAGTAGAAGAAGTCAAAGCGCAGGAAACCAAAAAAGCACCCTCCCGCACCCGCAGTTTTACGGATTTTTCCTCCAAAGTCGTCAAACTTTCCGAAAGCAAAGCCGTCAAAGAACCCCGTATTGAAACGCATATTTCCGAATTTGACCGTTTACTTGGCGGCGGGCTTGTCAAAGGGCAGTTAACGTTGTTGGCCGGCGCGCCCGGCATCGGCAAAAGTACACTCATGTTGCAAGTGGCGGCGGAACTTTCCAAAGAGCGCAAAGTACTCTATATTTCCGGTGAAGAAAGTATCGGCCAAATTTCCGGCCGCGCACAGCGTTTGGGGGTGAGCGGGGAAAACATTTTTCTGCATTGTGAAACGGATATTCAAAAAATTGTAGAGTCGGTGGAAAGTGTCAACCCCGATGTATTGATTTTAGACTCCATCCAAACGGTGTATCATCCGGAATTTACTTCTTCCGCCGGCACAATTGCGCAAGTACGCGAATGTACCAGCGAACTTGTGCGTTTATGCAAACCGAAAGGTATTATTACTTTTGTACTCGGGCATGTAACGAAAGACGGCGAACTTGCCGGACCTAAAATTTTGGAACACATGGTGGATTGCGTTCTATACTTTGATACGGAAAAAGACAACGTCCTGCGTCTTTTGCGTCCGCACAAAAACCGTTTCGGTTCTACGGGGGAAATCGGGCTTTTTAAGATGACGGCACACGGGTTGGAATCGGTAGAAAACGCAAGTGAATATTTTGCGCAAACCTCGCGCACGCACGCGCTCAAAGGGCGGGCTTATTCGCTCGCGTTGGAAGGTAGCCGCCCGTTATTGACCGAGATACAAGCACTTGTTTCACCCACGCGTTATCCGTTTCCGCGCCGCGTGGCTACGGGGATAGACCTGAACCGTTGTTTGATGCTTTTTGCCGCGTTGGAAAAGCATATCGGGCTTTCGCTTGATAACAAAGATATTTTTGTCAGTTTGGCCGGCGGCGTAAAATTAAAAGATCCGGCTTTGGATTTGGCTGTTTGTGCGGCGCTCATCAGTTCCGCTAAAGATATTGCGATTCCCTACGACACTGTTTTCATGGCTGAAGTGGGCATTTTGGGGCAGGTTGCCAAAGTACCGCTCATTGACCGCCGGTTGGAGGAAGCCCAACGGCTCGGTTTTTCGCGCGCGCTGACGGCTGCCGTTACGAAGGAAGAAAAATCCAAACTCAAAACGTTGCATCTTACGGAACTAGCGGATTTGAAGGATTTATCCTTAAAACTTAACTAAAATTTTCTGTTCCAACTCCTCTAAAAAATGGTAGAATGTAAAAGGACCGTTTTATGTCGGGCCTTTTATTATTTTTTGGAGGGATTATGCCTATTTGGATTTTCCGTTTTTTTACGTTGGCTGCTTTTCCGCTTTTGGTTTACCAATATATCAGCAAAGATTGGGTACATGTATTAGCGGGATTGTTATGCGGCGCAATTGTGCTGGCCGGAGAGGTATTATTCAAGCGCATGCGTCTGATTAAAATCATGATCGGTTGTACCGGTTTCATGATTGGTTTTGTCATGTTTATTCTGTGCGAATCGGCCTTAAATGCATTCGGCGGATCAGACATGCGGTCTTTTTGGGAGCAATATTATCAGCAGGTACAGGCCGGCTTTTTACTGTTCGGTGTGTTGACGGCTTTGTTCAAATCGCGCGATTTGGAAGGATTGTCCTACACGGGGCACCACTTGAAAGTGGCGGACATTACGTCACTTATTGACGGGCGCATTGTAGATTTGTGCGAAATCAATTTTCTTTCGGGTGTTATTGTACTGCCGGTATTTGTAATGGACGAACTTAACAAAATGGTATCGTCCAAAGACCCGTTGGAACGTGCAAAAGGACGCCGCGGGATGGACGTAGCCACGCGGTTACAGGAACTCAAAGAAATTGAAGTCCGTTTAACTTCCAAAACGCCGAAGGCCGCTACCCAAGAAGAAAAAATTGTTAAACTTGCCAAAAGTTTAGATGCGCAAGTTGTTACGTTAGATTTTAACATTAACAAAATTGCTACGTTGCACAAGGTTATCACGCTCAACATTGCCGATTTGGCAACGGCCTTAAAGCCGGTGGTGTTGCCCGGGGAAACCATGTCACTTTTCATCATGAAAGACGGCAAAGAAAAAGACCAAGGTATCGGTTACTTGGACGATGGCACGATGGTAGTAGTGGAGGAAGGCCGCAAACATATCGGTAAACGTACCGAAGTGGCTGTCTATTCTATTTTGCAAACCTCCTCGGGACGTATGATTTTTGCCAAAGTAAAATAAGATATGAATACGAACCGGTTTGCATCCGTAGTAATTGTAGCAGGCGGAAAGGGCACACGTATGGGTCGCCCCAAGCAAATGCTGTTACTAGCGGGGAAGCCGGTACTCGTGCGGACGGTGGAAGCATTTTTACAATGCGCGTCCGTCGGGGAAATTATAGTGGTTACGCCGCCGGAAAACCGCGCGGTGCTTGCTTCGTATTTTCCGCAGTTGGTTTTTGCAGCGCCCGGAGATACGCGTTTAGTGTCTGTAAAAAACGGTGTAAAATGTGTGGCTCCATCCGCCAAAGTAGTAGCCGTGCATGACGGCGCACGCCCGCTTGTCAATCCGGCTTGTGTGGAAAAATGCTTACAAGTTGCCGCCGAAAAAGGGGCGGCGGTGTTAGCCGTACCGGTCAAAGATACGGTAAAGGAAGTTTCCAACGGGGCCGTCATACGTACGCTCGACCGTTCTGTTTTATGGGCGGCGCAAACGCCCCAATGTTACCAACGCGAGGTGCTTGTGAACGCGCTTGAAAAATTCGGCGGTGAGTTAGATGCTACGGACGAATCGCAACTGGTAGAAAAAACAGGTGTGGCGGTGCAGGTAGTGGAATCGGACTATAAAAACAACAAAATTACAACCCCGGAAGATTTGATTTTTGCGGAGGCCCTTGTGAACGAGGAAATTTTTTATCGTACAGGTTTCGGTTTTGATTTACACCGGATGGAAGAAGGGAGAAAACTTTTTTTAGGCGGTGCGGAAATTCCCCATACAAAAGGTTTTGTCGGCCATAGCGACGGGGACCTTGTCCTTCACGCTTTATGTGATGCGGTATTGGGGGCGCTGTGCGCGGGGGAAATCGGCATTTTATTTCCGCCGACGGATCCGTCCATCAAAGGCATAGACAGTAAGAAAATTGTTAAAAAAGTGTTGGAAATTGTCCGCGCGCACCACGCGGAAATTGTGCATATAGATGCCACGATTATCACACAGGAACCGAAAATAAAGCCGCATTACGAAACGGTGCGCAAGTCCCTTGCGAATGTGTTTGAAATACCGCTTGAAAACGTCAGTTTTAAGTCGAAAAGTCACGAGCATGTAGGTGAAATCGGGCGCGGGGAAGCCGCCATGTGCCACGCCGTTGCCACGCTCAAAATCAGGAGAGAAAAATGAAAAAGTATTTAGTTTTTTTAAGTGCGCTTTTGTGTTTATTCGCTTGTAGCGGCCGCAAAAACGTAACACAGGGGATAGAATATACTGCCCCGCACGCGGACCGAAGTTATTACGAGTTTACTTCGTATGAATTGGAGCAAAGCCCGTTGTTGCCTCCCTCGGTAACCGGGGATATTTTACAAGAACCCGACCGTCCGTTAGGTGAAGATGAAGATTTCACGTCCGAGAACGTATCCGGTTCTTACGGCACGTACGGGGATGTGGTTATTTCGGTGGCTACGCGAAAATTCAAATTAGGCAGAAACGCTACCCGCAAAGACATGGCTGTTTTCCAACAAGCCATGGATCAGGGCTACGCGGCGGCCGTGCGCCAATACCGCCCGGTCGGTTTTACGTATGCGTTGAGCAGCGTAGGGGCCGTGAATCCCTTGTCCGATGTGGAAGTAACGTGTAAAATGAGTGAACAATCCGCCAATGCGGTCGGGCAAAATGCGTGTGCCCAATTTTTCAAAACGATTACCGCCACTTACATTGAAATGAGCAAAGAGGCCAACTGATGCTATTATATAACACCGCTACCCGCCGTAAAGATACGTTTACACCGCAAAATCCGTCGCAAGTTACCATGTACTGCTGCGGACCGACCGTATATAATTTTGCCCATATCGGCAATTTACGCACGTATATTTTTGAAGATTTACTTGCCCGCACCATCCGTTTGCATTATCCGTTGAAGCACGTGATGAACGTAACAGACGTAGGGCACTTGGTGTCCGATTCCGACGATGGCGAAGACAAAATGGAAGTCGGTGCCGCGCGCGAAGGCAAAAGTGCGTGGGATATTGCCAAGTTTTACGAAGAAAAATTTTGGCAGGATTACGATGCCTTGAACTGCACACGTCCTACGATTGTCAGCCGTGCTACCGCGCACATCACGGAGATGATTGCCCTTGTAAAAACCTTGGAAGAAAAGGGATATACTTACCGAACGAGCGACGGTATTTATTACGATACTTCCAAGTTTGACCGTTATGATGCGCTTGTCGGGCATGCGCGCATTTCGGGCTTGCAGGGTGGTGCACGGGTAGAAATGAGTGACGAAAAAAAGAACCCGACCGATTTTGCGTTGTGGAAGTTTTCCCCGAAAGATAAAAAACGCCAAATGGAGTGGGACTCTCCGTGGGGAGTCGGTTTTCCGGGGTGGCACATTGAATGTTCCGCCATGGCGATGAAGTATTTGGGAAACACGCTCGATATTCACTGCGGCGGGATTGATCACGTAACCATTCACCACACCAACGAAATTGCCCAAAGCGAAGCCGCCACCGGTCAAAAATATGTGAATTATTGGATACACGGGGAATTTTTAATTTTGCGTTCGGGCAAAATGAGCAAATCGGGCGGCACGTTTGTTACGCTCTCCACGCTGAAAGAAAAGGGGTATGAGCCGCTTGCTTACCGCTATTTGTGTTTAGGTGCCCACTACCGCACACAGTTGGAATTTTCATACGAAAGTTTGGACAGTGCAGCCAAAAGTTTGAAAAATTTACGTCAACAAGCCTTGCAGGTAAAAGAAACCACAAACGGCTTGCCGTTAGCGAGTGAAAAAGCGGAAAGTTGGAAAACGAAACTGACGGCCGCGATGGAAGATGATCTGAACGCTCCGCGTGCATTAGCGCTTGTATGGGAAGGGTTAAAATCCGATTTATCCGCCGCCGAAAAATTAGCGTTTGTACAATTTGCCGATACGCTTTTGGGGCTTGATTTATTAAAAGAGCCGGCGATGCAGGCAGAAGTTGCCGTTCCGCCGGAAGTGCAAGCCCTGTTGGATGAACGCGCCCAAGCCCGCAAGGAAAAAAATTGGCAAAAGTCCGATGCGTTGCGTGCGCAAGTGGAGGCACTCGGTTTTGCCGTAAAAGACACGCCGCAAGGGCAACAGGTAATTCGTAAATAATATGTTTTTGAAAAACATTCCGACGGAGTTTTTACGTCGTATTCCGAAAGCCGATTTACATGTGCATTTGGGCGGGTCCATGCGTTTATCTACGTTGATAGAACTTGCCAAAAAGGAACACGTCAAATTACCTGCTTATACGGAAAAGGTCTCCGCCAAAAAGTATTTAAGGACCGCTATGCTTCGTTGGAAGAATATTTGAAAGGATTTTCCTACACCGAAGAAGTACTCAAATCGGCCGAAAATATCGAGCGGGTGGCCTATGAATTGGCGCAAGATGCGTTGGCGGAAGGCGTGCGGTATATGGAAGTACGTTTTTCGCCGCAAAAGCGCATCAGCAAAACACTCAGCGCGCAGGAATCCATCCGGGCGGCGGTGCGCGGCTTACAACGGGCACAACGCGAACACAATACATCTGTTGCCGTCGTACAAAAAGAAGATTTACCGTTTTACTTTGGCATTATTGCGTGTGCCATGCGGAATTTTACGGAGCACAGTTCCCCTTATTACGCGGACTTGCTGCGCGTTTTATCCCATTCGGACAAGACGGAAATTATCGGGGCTGCTTCGTTAGAACTTGCCAAACTCGTTGTAAAATTGGTCAAGGAAGAAAAATTACCCGTCGTCGGTTTTGATATTGCGGGGGAAGAAGCAGGGCATCCGGCTTCCGACCATCGCGCCGCGTACCAATATGTCCACAAGAATTTTATTTATAAAACCGTTCATGCCGGCGAGGCCTACGGCCCGGAAAGTATTTTCAGCGCCATTACCGATTGTTACGCCAACCGCATCGGCCATGGTACAAACTTGTTCCGGTTGGATATGATTAAAGATAAAACCGTCAAAGACAAAAAGGAATATATCCAATCCCTTTCCGATTATTTGGCAAGCGGGCGCATCGGTATAGAAGTGTGCTTAACGAGTAATTTGCAAACGAATCCGTCTATTAAAACCATAAAAAATCATCCCATCAAGGAAATGATTAAACACGGTATTTCCGTTTCCGTCAGTACGGATAACCGGCTCATTTCCCACACGACACTTACTAAAGAAATACAGTTGTTGGTGGAGCATGTGCCGCTGCGTCCGCACGAATTGAAAAATATTGTGATTGCCGGCTTTAAGGGCGGATTCTTTCCGTGCAGTTATGTAGAAAAACGTGCGTTTGTGCGGCAAGTGATTGACCGGTATAATGCACTAGCCCGCGAATACGGTATTCCTCTTTTTTAACGGCGTATATTTTCAGTTATTTAAGTAAACGCGCACCACTCCCCGCCCGTCATTTTCGAAAGTCGGGCCGTCAACAGGTATTTTTTTATAATGAGGAGATCCCCGATAGAAACCTTCGGGGATGACGCTTAATTTTTACAACGGCAACAATAGAGTCGTCATTTCCGAAAGTCGGGCCGTCAACAGGTATTCTTTTATAATGAGGAGATTCCCGATAGAAACCTTCGGGGACGACGCTTAATTTTTACAACGGCAACAATAGAGTCGTCATTCCCGAAAGTCGTGCCGTCAACAGGTAT
>Ga0265298_10008098_pt1 | contig 12664 bp, 12 predicted proteins | sample AusTroGonzalo_MG_3_FD_193486 | JGI IMG/M metagenome (GOLD analysis project Ga0265298, IMG submission 193486) | Bovine rumen microbial communities from tropical cattle in Woodstock, Queensland, Australia - Gonzalo_01 | ecosystem: Host-associated > Mammals > Digestive system > Stomach > Rumen ... | reverse complement strand
AGAAAATGCCATTCCTCCAATATTTGTCACATAATCACCAATTTGTACTGACACAATATTGGAACATCCTAAGAAAGAACCATGTCCTATGGTAATTATCGAATTTGGTATTGTGACGGATGTCAGGCATGTCGCTCCGCTAAACGCTAGCGGCTTTATTTCTGTCAATGTATTCGGAAGGATTAAATTTGTTATGAGTGTATTGTCAATATATAAGTTATGGGCGGAACCAAGTGGATTTGATACAAAATCTATTTCACACCACTGCTTTATGCTACCTGTATAATATACTGCATTCAAACTGTCACAATTGCCAAATGCATTATAGTCAATTGTTGTTATGGTATGTGGTATAGTGACTGATGTTAGTCCTCGACAGCACCAAAAGGCATGATTGCCAATATTCTTAACGGAATATGTAATGTCATTGTATGTAACAGACGATGGTATTACAAGACTACCTATTAAATAATCTGTGTAGTATGGTGATATTACATCATCAGAAAACATATGCTCGCATGTAATCTCAACAGTGTAAGGTTCTGTATTTGAGATTATGTTATAATACAAAGTCTGCCCGCTTTCGCAAACTGCGGAAAAATCGTATGCCATTGCATAGCCACCCAAAAGGAAGGCAAAAACTAAAAAAAATAAAAATCTTTTCATAATAGTAATATTTTTATTTGCCACAAGCCCAAAATTGGCCGTTACAATTTAAGTTTCGAATAAAAAAGTGGGCTTTCGATTTATACCCTTATCTGGAGAAAGGTTTCTGGAATACCCACATAGCAAACAAGGAAAAGCCCACGAAAAATCGTGACATTTTCTCAGTTGTCTTGCTATGTAAAATTTTTCCAGAATTTTTCTCCAAGACAAAAGCAAAAACGCTTTTTTATTTTAATTATCAGTTAATTACAAGTTAGTTATGTTTGTTTCGTAGTTAAAAATTTTGGTTAGACAATATGTTTGTAATCACAAGGCAAAGATAAAGAATATTTACGATTTTAGATGTACGAATTACGATTGAAAAATTTGAAGGATTTGAAGATTTGATAATTGTCGAATCGCGCCATGGCACGATTGTACAGATTCAGAAATTTAATGATTGTAGAAACAGCAAGTGCTAAAGAGCTTCCAAAGTGTCAAGGAATTCCTTTTTTGATACACCTATTACTGCAAGATTATTCTTAACAACAAATTCAGGCAAAGGATTTATGTGCGTCTGAAACACTATTGGTCTTATCATTCCAGCCTTTGTCCACATTTCGTGTCCGCCATTGCTGCGCGACAAGACCAATCCCTGCAATCGCAGGAAAGCACGGAACTCTTCAATGCTTACATTAGAGAGTTTCTTCATCGTGCGGCAATTCTAACTGGTGAAACAACGCGCTCAAATCCCGTATCACCCGAAAGCAACTCGTTAAACATAGGACGGTCAAGCAAAGTCTGCGGACAAGGCGGTTTTGCCGTGTGAGCGACGACTTTCCATCCGTGAGCAACAAGGTCTTCCTCCAAAGTGCCATTTTCGACCCAGTAGTCGGCATACAGTTCAAATGCCTCGTAAAAGTTCTTTAAAGCATCGTTGAAGTCCACTCCCGACGAACAAATGTCAAGCGACGGGCAATAGGATATGTAGTTTTCCCTCTCCTTGAAAATGTAAATGTCAACATTAAACCGGAAGGAATCCTTGTCAACTCGTATTGTATCAGTCTTTTTGTTGTTATTCATAATCAATATTTTAACGGACAAACATTATGCGTTGTTCTCAAGCACAAACATACTGATTATTTTCCAAACGAAAAAAGGTTCACAATAAAGATTTGAGAAATTATGCCTACGGCGTTTCAATGGCTAAAGCCGTTTCTGGGGGCTACGCCCGTTTCAGGTTTCTCGCTGCGCTGTTTAACTTCGTTGAGGGCTTCGCCGTTCTGGGGCTAAAGCCGGTTTCTGAAATCCGTGACTGATGAATAATTCCCTAAAAAAGATTTTCTAGTTCAAAGATTTATTGTAATTTTGTGCGCCAATAATATAAATAAATTTTATTTACAGCCTTCAATAATGACAATAATTAACACAATAATGGCGAGCAAAAGGACTGTGTTTACAATGCAGTCGCTACTGATGTTGCTCGACATTTCGCAGACAAACGGATTGCCAGCCAAACTGCACTATTATGTAAAGCAGGGAGTTTTGCTAAATCCGCGTAGAGGAATTTATGCGAAGCCAGAATACGATGTCAGGGAAATGGCGTGTGCCGTATTTCAGCCGTCGTACATATCAATGGAGTATGTCTTGAGTCGGTCTGGAGTAACTTTCCAGTATGTTGACGAAATTACATCTATCAGTTATCAGAACAGAAGCGTAGAAATTGATGGCAAGATATATTCGTTCAGGCGTATAAATCCATTGTTGTGGTTAAATACTGCCGGTATAATCCAAGAAGACAATATAGCCATAGCCTCGCCAGAACGGGCTTTCTTGGATATGCTCTATCTGAGTGCAGGCAACTGCTATTTCGACAATCTCCGGGTGCTTGACAAAACTGCAATTAGGAAAATTCTTCCTACATATAATTCTGTCACATTGAATAATCGGGTAAAACAGTTAATGGGAATTTGAATATGGACATAAATAAGCATCGTTACTATATGACGCAAGTGTTGCTTGCAATATTTCAGGATAGCGAACTTGGCAAGTTGCTGGCATTCAAGGGCGGAACTTCTCTGCTGATGTTCCACGGCCTGACAAGATTTTCTACCGACTTGGACTTTAACCTGCTAGACAAGGAGCAGACTGAAAAGGTTTATCATCGCATTCGCAGTATTTTGCAACGATTTGGAAAAATAGAAGATGAAGCAATAAAGTTTTATGGTGCAATACTTGTGCTTAATTATGGGAAAGGCGAGCGTATGCTGAAGGTTGAAGTCAGTACGCGCCAGTACGACAATCATTATGAGGTTAAAAACCTGATGGGTACGGATATACGGATAATGACAGTTTGCGATATGTTCGCGCATAAACTTTGCGCACTTGGAGAGCGCATAACTCCGCGTGATGTTTACGATACTTGGTTTTTCTTGCATAATAGAACCGAAATCAATTCCAATATTGTGCGGTTGCGTACAGGAAAGTCGGTATCTGAATATGCCAGACAATGTGCAGAAATCGTCAAAGAAACAAGCCCTAAAACATTGATGCAGGGCTTGGGTGAGGTTTTGACAGACAATTCTTCGAAAAATTTTGTAAAAAGACAATTGATTGAGGAGACTGCTTCGTTACTCAACTTATTTGCCCAGTATCCGCTTGTAGCAAATCAAAAGAATACTTTGCGAATGCAAATGCTACTTGAGAATCCTGACTTGATACCAATGTTTGAAAGCAATGATGTGGATTTGAGCACGGTATCGGAGAAGCAACTGCAATGTGCGCTTAATCAAGGAGAGACACTGGAATTATATACGCGAGGAGGTCAGCTTGTGAAGTTGGTGTTAGACAATGTATAAGGTATGATGGGCTACGCCCGTTTCTATGGCTACGCCGTTTCAAATTTCTATGCCTGTGGCGTTTCTCGCTGCGCGGTTTCAATGGCTGGCGCCGTTTCTGGGTTTCTCGCTTCGCTGTTTGGATGGCTTCGCCGTTTCAGGTTTCAGGTTGTTCAAAGTTTAAAGTTCAATGGGTTGAATGGCTGACGCCGTTTCTATTGAGACGCAAAATTTTGCGTCTGTACAAATGGCTGTGAGCCTTTTGGCCCTCAAAAATGGAATTTATTATGAACATATTTCGCGGTAATTGGAAAATTTATTATCTTTGCAAAAAAATATTAAGATGGAAGCAATAAAATCTCCTGTGATAGCGTCTTTCTGGCCAGCACTGAACGGATTAAGCGTCAGTGCAAAACTTGAACTTGCAGTTTTGCTGTTGGATTCCGTGCGTGAGCCTAAAACAATGGACTCGACAGATTCGGATGCCGAACGCGAAAAAAATTTCCGTTCGCTTGCCGGGTGCTGGGCAAACGACAGCGGTGATGACGATGTGGAAGAAATTCTGAAACAAAGTCGCATCAACAAAAAAGGAAGCAGGACAATTCAAAGTTTCGACTGATTATGTATAAATATATTCTTGATACAAATATCTGCATCGAATATTTCAAAAAGCGAAACGGTGTTGATGAAAAAATTGCACAAGTTGATTCCAAGGAACTGTGTATTAGCGAAATAACATATGCTGAATTGCTGTTTGGTGCGCTCCATAGCAAAAGCGTAGAAAGACATCTTAACGAAGTAAACGATTTCAAAAACGACATCGGTACCATAGCAATTACCGAAGCAATACCCGATTATGCGGAAATTCGTCAGCATTTGGTAAGCAACGGCCTGTCTGTCGAAGACTTTGACATACTGATAGGCGCTACTGCACGGCATTACAATCTTATCTTGGTGACAGACAATGTGAAGCATTTTTCGCAAATGCCCGGCGTGAAAATTGAAAATTGGGTAAGGCGATAAAAAATGATGAAAATTAAGACAAATAAGATAAAAGAAGCGGAATTTGACGATGAGACAAAGAAGGCGATTGAAAACTCTCGCCAGCAGTTCTGTAGCGGGGAATGCACCGAATGCTCCACGGATGAAGAATTGAAGGCATATTTCGACTCGCTGTGATATAGTTACCGTGCTTGTAATCAGTGCGAAATGACATTACAAGGATAAATAGTACTCAAAAAATAGTCCGTCCGGGTTACGGTGTATTTCTCGCAACGCTGTTTCTGGGGGCCAGAAGAAGACCAGCCGAGCATTCTGACTTCAAGCCTTTTCGCCTGTTAGCCTTCTAGACTTTCGTTAATCCCCATTTGTCGTAGTTTTTGCCACCCCAAATCCCTATTTGTTGTGATTGACTGACAGCACCGTGGCATCGTACCTTTGCAAACGATGAAAATTATTTTTATCATTTTGTGCTTTTGTGTGTTGCCTGCGAGTGTACTTGCGGGCAACACCTTGACAATAAGGCTACTGGACAAGGCAAACAATTCACCAATAGCCGACGCGTACATATATGCTTCGGACAGCAACGGCAAATCGACTGGCGCGGTAAGCGACGATAACGGCACGGCAAAACTGATACTCGGCAACGGCGAATACACAATATACATTTCGCACATACAGTACGAAACGCAGCAAACAAGCATAAAGCTGGAAAAAGACCTCTCCTTGACATTCTACCTGCAAAAAAAGAACTATCAGCTCGGCGAAGTCGTTGTAACTGCCTCCGAATCGAAGAAAATCGGCTCTGTATCGACCATCGGGCGTGATGCAATGAGCCATCTGCAACCAACTAGCGTTGGCGACCTTATGGAACTTTTGCCGGGCGGCGTTTCACAGACGCCATCGCTCACCCAGGGCAACTCCATATCGCTGCGCGAAACTGGCTCGCTCGGTTCAAGCGGACAGAAAACGAACAGTTCGCAGTACTCGACCAATTCGCTCGGCACTTTGTTCGTGGTCGATGGCGCGCCAATAAACACCGATGCCAACATGCAGTATATGCAGGACGGCGGCTTCGACGGTATGGATATGACCAACCGCGGCGTCGATATGCGAACCATCAGCACCGACGACATCGAAAGTATAGAAGTTTTGCGCGGAATACCGTCGGTTGAATACGGAAACCTTACGAGCGGCGTGGTGAACATCAAGAAGATAAGGAAGCCGACAAAACTAAACGCCCGCTTCAAGGCCGACGACAAGAGCCAGCTTCTGTCGCTGGGAAAAGGTTTTGCTCTCGATTCAAGCAAATCGCACATCCTGAACATTGACGGCGGTCTGCTGAACGCCTACGCCGACATTCGCAATCCGCTCGAAGAATACAAGCGAGCAAACTTCTCGGCACGACTGACAAGCACACTAAATAAAGAAAAGGTAACGCTAAAAATCACCCCATCGGCTGAATATACAGGTTCGTTCGACAACTACAAAACCGATGAAAACCTCAGCTATTCGGGCATAAACACTTTCAAATCGACCTACCACAAATTGGCAGTAGGCAATGGAATCAGCATTTTGCCTAACGAGAACGGCTATTACCAGAAAACTGTCGTCAATATGCAGGTAACGCAGGAGTTCGATAACCTTGAACGCCGTGTGCTTGTGGCACCGTCGCGAGCAGGCATAGCGCCAAGCAGCAACGAACCTGGCGAATACGATGCCTATCTGCTTTTCAGCGAATATGTTGCCAACTACAAGGTCGATGGCAAGCCGTTCACCGCGTTTGCAAAAACAACCACCGACTTTGAGTTCAACAGCCAGCACATAGTGAACGCTCTGAAATTCGGTGCGGAATGGAATATGTCGAAAAATTTCGGCAAAGGGCAGATATACGACCTTTCGCACCCGCTATCGACCAAGGGCTGGGGTAGCCGTCCACGCCAGTACAACGAAATTCCAGCTTCGCACACGCTGTCGCTTTATGTTCAGGACTACATAACCGCCCGAATCGGCAAACATCTGCTAGAAGCGCGGATAGGTGCGCGTTCAACCTCAATCCTCGGACTGACAAAGGAATACGCAATGCACGGAAAATTCTACCTCGATCCGCGCATAAATCTGCAATGGACACTGCCTCACTTCGGCGAAAAGCAATGGAGCATATCGTTTTCGGGCGGAATCGGACGCACAACCAAAATGCCTACAATGAACTATCTTTACCCCGATGCCAACTACATAGACATCATACAGTTAGCTTACTACAACCAGAGCAACCCTGCGGAGTTCAGCCGATACAACATATTGAGCTACAAGGAAGATGCTACCAACTATGCGCTTCAACCGGCACGAAACCTAAAAGGCGAATTCCGCGTTGACTTCGAAATTGAAGGCTATCGGCTTTGGGTGTGCGTTTTCGACGAAAAAATGTCGTCTGGATTCCGCTATTCAAGCACCTACACGGCATTCGACTACAAGGACTACGACGAGACATCCATCGATGTCAACCTTGCCGCCCCTCCCGAACTTGTCGACATCAGCTACGAAGCACGAAGAATACTTGGCGGATACAGTTTTGTCGAAAACGGCAGCCGTCAGGACAAAGTCGGGATTGAATGGGAATTTTCGTCGCCAAGGATAAAACCGCTATGCACGGCCATAAAGTTCAGCGGAGCGTGGTTCCGTAGTATTTATGTCAACAGCCGTCCGATGTTTTATCCCGTCAGCAGTGTGGTCGACAATGTGGTGATTTCCAACAATTACATCGGACTTTACGATTGGAACGACGGACGCATAAACGAGCAGTTGAGTACCAATTTGTTCCTTGATACGCAAATCCCCAAGCTGAAACTTATTTTCTCGACTTCGGTGCAGGCAATGTGGTTCGTCTCGACAAAACGGATGGAACAGAACTGCATTCCAGTGCAATACCTTTCGGTTGCCGACGGTCAACTGCACGACTACACCGATGAAGCCGTTGCAGAAAATCCATTGTTGCGCCACCTTGTCTATAACCTCAGCGAATCGGCCTACGAGAAATATACGATTCCACCTGCGATATACATAAATCTGAAAGTTACGAAGAACATTGGCAAATGGCTGAGTATGTCGCTTTTTGTAAACAAACTGCTCGACTATACACCCGATTTCAGGCGCAACGATGTGCTTATCAGGCGCAACGCGACTCCTTATTTCGGCATGGAAATAAATATGAAAATTTAAAATGATAATTCAATTTGTAACAAATATATCAAATATGAAAACAGAAAACCATCAATTCCCTATAAAAGAGGCGGTCATTCCGCAAGTTAGAACAATAACGCGATACGGAACGGGAAGCGTCATATTGTTCAACTATGCGGAATCTCCATTAGAAGGAGATTCCGTACAGACAGGCTCACAAGGCTCGTTCCTGCGCCTGTTCTCTTTGTCTTACGGAATGACTGCGTGGGGGTAACAAAAATGTGATAATCTCAATTTTATGTCATAATTAGCCAATTTTAAAATTACAGATATGAAGAAACAGATATTATTTTTAATGATTCTTGCGACAATCCTCGCATTCACATCCTGCAAGAAGGACAATGTAAACTTTGTTTTCCCGACAGGCAACATAAGGATTATCCTTCCCGAAAATGCCAACATAACCGCACGGAACAACCAGACTGTAAAGTTCATCAACCGCACCACAGGCGAAGTGAAAACCGTTAGTTACGGTGATGATGTGGAACTCACTAAAGGTCTGTACGACTGCGATTATACCGCCGAAGTGGAATACATTGTCGATGGCGTAACCTGCAACGCAATGCTGAGTGGCAGTGTGAGTTCGGTAAACATTATCGATGAAACTGGCTTTCCAATTACCACTTACCTTATGGTTTCGTGCAACGACTTCATAATCGAAGAAATATTTTTCACAGGTACACTGCGCTCGTCGGGCACAACCTACAACGGCGACAGCTACATAAAACTGTACAACAATACCGACAAGGTACTGTATGCCGACGGCGTTGCAATTCTGGAATCGGAATTCACCTCAACTACAAAATACGACTACTCTCCCGACATTCAGGCTACTACGATGACTGTCGAAGCCATTTATGTAATCCCTGGCAGTGGAACCGAACATCCCGTGCAACCGGGCGAAAGCATAGTAATCTGTGATGTCGGCATTGACCATCGCGACGCAAATCCAAACTCGTTCGACCTTAGCCACGCCGACTTCGAGTGGTACGACGAATCGTCGTCGCCATCGAATATGGACATCGACGGAGCCACCGTGCCAAACATGGACAAGTGGTACTGCTACACGGCGAGCTACTGGATTCTGCACAACCGCGGTTTCAGGTCGTACGCCATAGCAAGGATTCCAATCGCCAAGGAAGCCTACCTGCAAAGCTATTCGTACACCTACAACTACACGATGCATCTTGCTGCCGGCGACTTCGATATGCAACGCACCGCCTACCAGATTCCTAACGAGTGGATTATCGACGGCGTGAATTGTAGCGTTGAAGCAGAACGCAAATGGAACATCCTGCCGCCAAACATCGATGCAGGTTGGACCCACTGCGGAACAATCGACCACGACCAGACTCGCTTTTTCAAGAGCGTTCGCCGCAAAATGCTGTCGCTTACATCCGATGGACGAAGAGTGCTGAAAGACACAAACAATTCCACCGACGACTTCAACACCGAATGCGTGCCTTCGCTCATCGAGCAGCAAGGAACAGCCACCGATGCCAACGGCACACCTGCAAATGGGGTAACATACGATGGGGTAACACCGATGGATTGATTTACGATTTTAGATTGACGATTTACGATTTGGCTGACAAGATGCAAAAATGAATTGGGCTAAAAGGCTAGAAGAAGAAAAGGCTAAAAGTCAAAAAAGTCTTCAAGACTTCAAGCCTTTGAGCCTTCAAGCCCCAAAAAATTTCAAACAACATAAAAACACAGAAACGGCGTCAGCCATAGAAACCCAGAAACAATTAGAAACGGCGAAGCCATAGAAACAACCCACGCATGCGCACATTTTTTACCATCATATTAATTCTTCTCTGTGTCCTTGCCAATGCCGCCAACGACACCATTCCAGTTGCAACAAGAATAAACGACGGCACGGAAAAATACGGCAGTTTCATATCATTTGAAAAGCCATCCGTCAAGGTTTTGAAACGCAAGTACTCGCTGTCAAGCGTTTCGGTCGGTGCAACATTAAGAAACGAAAGCAGAGCCGTAATCACTCAACTCGGCAAAGGCGAGATTTCTGGCAATTTCAATGCCCATACATATATAACCAACAAGAAGGGCGCCACTTGGGGAAATGCCTCGTACACCAACGGCAAGATTGCCGATGTGCAGTTCAACGAGACAAGCGACTACGCAATGCTCTATCCATACACGCTCGGTGACTCGGTTGGCGGAGACCTGCGCTTCCAGAACTACCGTTTCGGCGGAGGCGTGAACACTGCACTCGACAGCAACTGGAAATTAGGTGTCGAAGCCCAATACCGCGCTGACCTTGCCTATCGTCAGATCGACCCGCGCCCCAAAAACCTTGTCACCGACCTCGATGCCACCATCGGAGCATCGCGCAGAATTGCTGGCAAATACCTTGTCGGCCTCGACCTCAACGCTGGAAAGTACAAGCAAACCAACAGCCTTAGGTTTTTCAGCGAGCTTGGCGTTCCGAATGTCGTGCATTTCACAGGACTTGGCACACACTACTACCGTTTCCAAGGAAGCAACTACAACACCTACTACAAGGGCTACCGCGTGGGCGGTTCGCTCGGTATTGTCCCCGATGGATGCGGTTGGCATGGCAGCATTGCATACAACTACTTAGCATTTACCAAGATAATATCTTCGCTCAACGAACTGCCGATGGCACGGGCAGGCGAACACCAGATTTCGGGCGAAATCGCATACCTAAACACAGAATCTACCGCGTGGGGCATAAAACTCAATGCAGATTACAGCCGAAAGTTGGGTGCCGAAAACATTTTTGGCGATGCCGCCGACAATGTCTATCCGCAGATAATGAGCCTTGAGCAGTTCTCGGCAGAAAACCTAAATCTGCAACTTTCGGCATTATACGGACAAACCGCAGAAATCCACGACTGGAATATTACCGCACAAGCATGTTGCTTGTCGCACAGCGAGAAATACAATTCTCCAGCACAGCACCTGACATTAGCCCACACAGGCGGAAAAATCGGCGGAAAATACGGTTACAAAAGTAAATCGCTACACATTTGCATTTCGACTGACCTTGGTTTCTACGCCAGCGCCAGCCACGACCTGATTCTTTATGGAAACTCAATCTGGCAAAGTCCAGTACGGCAAACCTACGAAATTCTTTCGGGACATTTTCTGCAAAACAACACAAGTTTCCGCATATCGTACGCATTCGGCAACGACATTGCTATATTTCTTGATTTAAGATATTCTTATTCGTGTTTCTTCAGCGACAGAGACATCCATCAATGTATGATTTCGGTTGGGATGATGATGTGAATGGGGGCTAAAAGGCTAAAAGGCGAATATGCTAAAAAGGCTTGAAGACTGACGAAAAAAAGGACAGCGTTGTACCGTCCTTGATTATTGCTTTATGAAATGTTTCTTTTTAATTTTAAATTTGCGAAATCGTTTTTGTATATTGTGTTACCGCTCATAACGTTACGTTTAATAAACATAAGCATATATATCGGTGCATAAATAACATTCCCTCTGACATTCAAATTGCTGTTACAGAATACATATGCCTTCTTTATATTATACGCAGACGAATCCAATACATTCTTCAGCGCATTGTGCCGTTCATAGTCCTTGCCCGACTTGACCTCTATAGGAATTATCTCCGCATCGTTTTCTATCACAAAGTCAAGTTCTCCCTGCTTCTTGCTGTTGAAGAAATACAAATCATAACCATGTATTCTTAGCTCCTGAGCGACAAGATTCTCATAAATTGCACCGTAATTTATGTTAACATCGCCACTTAAAACGCGAAGTGCAGTTCCGTCTGCATACTGTGATGCCAGAAGCCCTACATCGTTAAGAAACAACTTAAACAAATTGCGTTGTGCATTAAGTTTCAATGGAAACATCGGCTCTTCGGCATTGTATGTAGGCAGTGCGACTCCAGCATCCTTCAGCCACAAAAAACTGTCCTCGTAGCGCGTGAAACGGGCGTGTTCGTTAAGATTCTTCAGAATAAAACGCTTGTTCTTGGCATTCAGTTCCGATGGAATTAAGTCAAAAATTTCCTTTATGTAAAGTTTTCGGTTCAAATCATACTGAGATATGTCCCACCTGTACATAGTCATAATTTCCTTCTGCTTCTGTTGAACCGCATACATGTCGTTGGTGTCAATATAGCATTGCACGGCGGCAGGCATTCCGCCAACCATCAGATACAACAGGGTGAGTTTCAGCATCGAATTATGCACGACTTCATCCACAGGTGTTTGGTTTTTCCAAGCTTCCGCAATGTGCCGTATTATTTCATCGCTTATGCCAACGGCCTTTGCAAACTCGCACAAGTCGAGAGGAAAAACTTCCTTCACATTCAGATAACCAACCGGAACGCTACGCACATCGTTCAACTCTACACCCAACAAACTGCCACTCAACGCATATATGAAACTTCCCTCCTCGACAAGGAATTTAATCATTGTTACCACTTCGGGGCATTTCTGCACCTCGTCAAAGAAAATAAGCGTCTTGCCAGAAACTAATTGTCTCTTTGCATACGCTGACAAACGCAACAAAATCTCCGACACATCGCGTACATCCTTAAAAATGAGGGCGGCATCAGCATTTTCCAGAAAGTTTATTTCTACCAAATTCAAACCCTTTGTTTCGGCATACTTGCGTATAGCAAAAGTTTTACCCGTCTGCCTTGCTCCTGTCAGCATAAGTGCAGACTTGCTTGTATCATAATGATTCTCAATGTACTTATCTAATTCTCGTTCTATCATATTACATTTTTCCAAGTATTTTTACATATATTTTTGACATTTTTCCAAGGTTATTCATGCCAATATTTGACATTTTTCCAATCTTTTTTCTTGGCAAAAATACAATTATTTCGTAACGCGCAAAAGTTTTTTAACAAAAAAGGCGGATTACTCCGCCTTTTCTATTCAAATCATTACAATTCTTACTTTACAGGAATGTTC
>Ga0265298_10008097_pt1 | contig 12665 bp, 11 predicted proteins | sample AusTroGonzalo_MG_3_FD_193486 | JGI IMG/M metagenome (GOLD analysis project Ga0265298, IMG submission 193486) | Bovine rumen microbial communities from tropical cattle in Woodstock, Queensland, Australia - Gonzalo_01 | ecosystem: Host-associated > Mammals > Digestive system > Stomach > Rumen ... | reverse complement strand
CTATGTATTCACCGAGTTCGTGGGTGAGGGTCTTGGACCTTTTCATGAGGAATCCCACCCTCATCTGCTCGGCGACGCTGCGCATGCTTTCCTGCGAGGACTGCATCAGGATGGGCATCTTGGGCATCTGCTCGCGTATGAGCTTGCAGAGGTCGATGCCGGCATCCAGCTTTTCTTCCGACGACTTGTCGCCCCTGTGGAGCACGAAGCCGATGTCGGAGATGACTCCCAGCATCTGGCCCTTGTAGCGCTCGAACAGGGAAACGGCGTCGTCGTAATTCGTTGCCATCAGTATCTTCGGGCGGGCCCTCTTACGGAAGATCTGTTGTTCCTCGTTGAGGGCGTCCTTGAGTGCGGCAACATTCTGCTGGAGGACAAGCTTGTACAGCAGAGGAAGATAGGTGGAATAGTATCGCACGGAATCCTCGACCAGCAGTATGCACTGCACACCGCCTTCGAGTATGTCTTCTTCGGCGTTGAGGCTGTCCTCCAGCAATTTGATGATGGCTATGATAAGGTCGGTGGAACCGCTCCAGCAGAAGGCGTAGTCGATGTTGCTGCGGTCCTGCTCCTGCATACGGCGCCAAACCTCCTTCGAATAGGAGGTCAGGAGCACGATAGGGGTTTGGGGCGCGATGGCCTTCATCTTGCCGGAGAAGTCGAACACGTCGATGGAACCGACATTGTACATTGTGATCACCAAGTCGAACCTTTCGCCCTCTTCCGCGAGACGCAGAGCGTCCGCGGTGGTTTCCACCCTCACGAACTGGGGCGGGTTGGAGAGGTTCAGCTCGGAATACTCGCGCGAAATGCGCATATCCAGCCTGCCGTCCTCTTCCAGCGAAAAATTGTCGTAGTTGTTGCACACCAGCAGGATTCTGCGGATGCGTCGGCTCATCAATGCTACGTTGTCGGCCATCGTTCGAAGTGTTAGACTATACCCTGATCTATCATGGCATTGGCTACCTTGATGAAGCCGGCCAGGTTAGCACCCTTCACGTAGTTCACGTGGCCGTCGGCCTCGGTGCCGTATTTCAGGCAGGCAGCGTGGATGTCGGACATGATGCGGCGGAGCTGTGCATCCACCTCTTCGGCGGTCCAGTGCAGGCGCATGGAATTCTGGCTCATCTCCAGACCGGAAGTGGCGACGCCACCGGCATTGGATGCCTTTCCGGGGGAGTACAGTATCCTGGCTTCCTGGAATACCGCGATAGCTTCGGGGGTGGAAGGCATGTTGGCACCTTCGGCTACGCAATAGCAACCGCCCTTGACGAGGGCCTCGGCATCTTCCTTGCCGATTTCGTTCTGGGTTGCGCAGGGGAGTGCGATGTCGCAGGGGATGCCCCAAGGACGCATGCCGGGGTAATACTTGGCGTTGGGATACTTCTCCACATACTCCTTGATACGGCCGCGGCGTATGTTCTTGAGTTGCTTGACGTAGGCTATCTTCTCCTCATCGAAACCTTCGGAATCGTGGATGAAACCGTCGGAGTCGGAGAGGGTGACGACCTTGGCCCCCAGGCGCATGGCCTTTTCGGCGGCGTGCTGGGCAACGTTACCTGCACCGGAAACTACCACCGTCTGCCCTTCGAAACTCTTGCCCTGTGTGGCGAGCATCTGCTCGGCAAAGTAGCACAGGCCGTAACCGGTGGCCTCGGGACGGAGGATGGACCCTCCCCAGGCGAGGCCCTTGCCGGTAAGGGTTCCGGTGAATTCGTTGCGAAGCCTCTTGTACTGGCCGAAGAGGTAGCCGATTTCGCGACCGCCCACGCCGATATCGCCTGCAGGGACGTCGGTGTCCTGCCCGATATGCTTGCTAAGTTCGGTCATGAAACTCTGGCAGAAACGCATGACTTCGGCATCTGACTTGCCGCGGGGGTTGAAATCTGACCCACCTTTGCCACCTCCCATGGGGAGAGTGGTGAGACTGTTCTTGAAGGTCTGCTCGAAGGCAAGAAACTTCATTATGCTCAAATTGACGCTTGCGTGGAAGCGGATGCCTCCTTTGTAAGGGCCGAGGGCGCTGTTGCACTGCACGCGGAAACCGCGGTTGATGTGGAGCTCGCCCCGGTCATCAGTCCAGGGGACACGGAAGATGAGGATTCTCTCCGGTTCGGCGATCCTTTCCAGGATCTTCAAATCGATGAGTTGAGGATTCTCGGCAATGTAGGGAGCGATGCTCTCGGCAACTTCCTTCACAGCCTGATGGAATTCGGGCTCACCCGGATTCCTTGCGACTAGACCGGCCATAAAGCCGTCTACGTACTTTTTTGCAAAATTGTCCATTGAAAACCTCTTAAATGATGGAACTACTAACTTTTGCAAATATAAAAAAATCCTGCAAAAATACTTACCTTTGTACGTTATGGCAGAAAGCAATTTCATAGATTTTGTAAAGATACATTGCGAGTCCGGCCACGGAGGCGCCGGCAGCACCCATCTGCTCAGGGCGAAATATGTTCCCAAGGGCGGTCCGGACGGCGGCGACGGCGGCCGCGGAGGTCATATTATCCTGCGGGCGAACCCGCAGTTCTGGACACTTATCCACCTCAAATACCGCAAATATGTGAAAGCCGACGACGGCGAAAAGGGCGGTGCCGCTCTGCGCCACGGCAAGAACGGCGAAGATATCTATCTGGATGTTCCTGTCGGAACCATAGTCAAGGATGCCGAGACCGACGAGGTCGTGATGGATCTCACCGAGCCCGGGGAGGAGAGGATTCTCTGCAAAGGCGGCCGCGGTGGGCTCGGAAACGATAATTTCAAGACTCCTACGCTCCAGACTCCGCGCTTCGCCCAACCCGGCGAGGAAGGGGAGGAGGGATGGTTCATCCTGGAGCTCAAACTTCTTGCCGACGTAGGTCTGGTGGGATTTCCCAATGCGGGTAAATCCACCCTGCTGGCTACGGTGACCTCCGCCAAACCGAAGATCGCCAACTACGCCTTCACCACACTTGAGCCCAACCTGGGTATAGTAAGATATTACGACGACAAGTCCTTCGTGATAGCGGACATCCCCGGAATCATCGAGGGGGCACACGAAGGGCGAGGAATCGGGGACAGGTTCCTCCGCCACATAGAGCGTAATTCCGTGCTGCTTTTCATGGTCGCTGTCGACGAAGACGATATCCCCGGCACTTATCAGACGCTTCTGAACGAGCTTAGACTCTATAATCCCGAACTGCTGGTGAAAGAGCGCGTGCTCGCCATCACCAAGTGCGACATGATCGACGAAAGCATAGAGCGCGAAATCGAGCCTACCCTTCCTGCCGACGTGCCCCACGTTTTCATCTCCTCTGTCAGCGGAGAGGGAATCAAGGAACTCACCGACATGCTGTGGAGGGCATTGCAGAAATGAGTCTGACCTCCCTGGTGGAACTGGACCGCTCGGCCACTCTGGCCATAAATGGCTTTTCGGGCGCTTTTACCGATGCGGTGATGCCCATACTTAGCAACCGCATGGTGTGGCTGCCTTTTTATCTGCTTCTCTTCTACTACCTGTGGAGGCGGCTGGGGTGGAAAAAGACCCTGATAGTACTCATTACCACCGTCCTTTCGGTCGCCCTGATCGACCAGACGGCCAATCTCGTGAAGAACTCCGTGATGCGTCTGCGCCCGTGCTGGGATGAGTTCATGACCGGGAACGGACTGAACATACTCGAACGCAAGGGCGGCAAATACGGCTTTTTCTCGGCCCATGCCGCGACCTGTGCCGGAGTCGCAACCGTGGTGACTTTCCTTATGCACCGCCTGAACGGAGGTCGGAAGGAGCGCTTATTGCCTGTGCTGATGATACTTTGGGTTGCGGGGGTCAGCATCAGCCGCGTGTATGTGGGCAAACATTTTCTGGGAGATATACTGGTAGGAGCGATTGTAGGAATAATTCTTGCACGGCTATTGTCCTGGCTTGTCCATTGGGTCATAACCAAATTTTTTTCTAAATTTGTAGATTGACAGAATTCTACGGTATGGGAAAGATTATAGCGATAGCAAACCAGAAAGGCGGAGTGGGAAAGACCACGACCGCCATCAACTTGTCGGCATCCCTCGCGGTGATGGAGAAGAAGGTCCTCATCATCGATGCCGACCCTCAGGCCAACTCGACCTCGGGTCTTAACTTCTCGCCCGACAATGCCGACAAGCGCACCCTCTACGAGGTCATGATCGGCCAGATCGGCATAGAAGACGCACTGATCCAGACCGAAATGGCCGGCTTGCATCTGGTGCCATCTCACATCAATCTCGTGGGCGCCGAAATCGAGATGCTGGAATTCCAGCAGAGGGAAAGCGTGCTTCGCAAAGCTCTGGAGCCCATCAAGGACAACTACGATTACATAATCATCGACTGTTCCCCTTCGCTTGGCCTGATTACCGTAAACTGCCTCACCGCCGCCGACTCCGTGATCATCCCCGTGCAGCCTGAATTCTTTGCACTGGAGGGCCTCGGAAAGCTGCTGCAGACCATACGCCTGGTGCAGGGCGAGGTGAATCCTTCCCTTACCATCGAGGGCTTCCTGGTAACCATGTTCGACGGCCGCACCAAGGTCCATACCCAGGTGGTGGCGGAGCTCCGCGAGCATTTCAAGGATATGGTATTCCGTACCATCATCCAGCGCAATATCCGCCTCAGCGAAGCTCCCAGCCATGGTAAACCCATCATCCTTTACGACATCATGAGCAATGGTGCCAACAACTACATGAGCCTCTCGGCGGAAGTGCTCGAGAGAAATGGAGAAAAACGCAATGAGCAATAAAGAACCGCGCGGGCTCGGAAGAGGCCTGGGCGCCCTGCTGGGCGAAGACATAAATGTGGATCAGTTCCGTAAGCCTGTAGGCTACGTGAACAAGGAGATCGCCGGGGCGCGTCCCCGTCAGGATTCTTCCGACGTGCTCCGCATCCCGGTGGAGAAGGTGGAAGCCAATCCTTTCCAGCCTCGTATGGCCTTCGACCAGGAGGCTCTCGAGGAACTCGCGGCATCCATACGCACCTTGGGGCTGATACAGCCCATCACCGTGCGCAAGATTGCAGACGGACGCTACCAGATAATCAGCGGTGAACGCCGTTTCAAGGCCAGCCGCATGGCCGGAATGTCGATGATCCCCGCCTACGTGCGCGATGCCGACGACCAGGGTATGCTGGAGATGGCCCTCGTGGAGAATATCCAGAGGGAGAATCTCGATCCCATCGAGACCGCCCTCAGCTTCCAGCGCCTAATCGACGAATGCAACCTTACCCAGGAGGCCATGGCCGACAGGGTGGGGAAGAAGCGCGCCAGCGTTGCCAATACCCTGCGCCTGCTGAAGCTCCCCGTAAAGATTCAGCACGACCTCAAAGTCGGGCTTCTGAGCGTAGGCCACGCTAAAGTGCTGCTCGCTCTTCCCGATGCTCCCTCGCAGGAGAAGTTCTGCGACCTGGTGATCAAAGAAGGGCTCAGCGTACGCGAACTCGAGGATCTGGTACGGAAGTATCTGAAGAATCCCGATGGCAAACGCAAGAGTGCCGCTTCCCAGCCGGAACTTCCTTTGGAATATACCCGCATGCTTTCCCATATAGGAAAATACTTCAGCAACGACATCTCCGTGCGCCGCTCGGCTTCTGGTAAGGGTACGATGACAGTGAAATTCGCTTCCGACGAGGAAGTTCACAAGTTCCTGGAAGCTTTGGAGAAGGCGGACATCTGATGAGGAAACTTCTATGCATACTGGCACTGGCGCTGGTGGGTCTTTCCATCGGCACGCCGCTCCGTGCCCAGTTCAAGGAAGAAGCCTTTACCCAGAGCTATAACGACGATCCTTCATCTCCCAAGGACAGCACCGACGTGATGTTCTCGTTCAAGGAGTTCTTCGGAGGCGTCGCCCATAAGAATCCCCTGAAACCCGGCACCATGGCTTTCGGCTCCGCGCTGTTCCCCGGTACCGGACAGATTTATAACAAAGATTACTGGAAACTTCCAATAGTCTATGCCGGGATCGCCGGCGGGCTTGCAGGCGGTTTCTACTTCAAGAACAAGAACGACGACAAGAACTCCAAGCTCTGCTTTGCGCTTGCGGGCCTTACATATTGGGGGATGGCCCTGGACGAAGTCATCAGCTACGAGGCAGATTATCCTAGTGCCGGAAAAGCTACGTTGTATTCCATACTGGTGCCCGGCCTGGGCCAGATATACAATGGCGAGACCTGGAAACTCCCTATCTATTGGGGTGGCCTGATGGGCTCTTTCCACTTCTATTTCGAGAACCGCGCCGACTATGAGCGCTGCCGCCGCAATTACAAGAAAGCCACGGAGGATCCGGACTACTCCGGCCCTATCACCGCCGAGGCCGCATTGTACTGGAGGAATTACTACCGCCGTATGCGCGACTATTCCGTGCTGGCCATCGCAGGTTTCTATCTGCTGCAGGTCATAGACGCGAACGTTTTCGCATACATGCACGACTTCAACATCGCCGACGATATCACCATGTCGGTCAATCCTACCATACTCACTCCCGATAACAGCTATGCTTTCGCCCCCGGCCAGTCGGCCGTCGGGCTCAGTTTGGGAATCAGATTCTGATGTGGATGAAAAAGCTTGTTATCTTACTGCTGCTAACTCTCACGGCATATCCCGCCGTAGCCCAGAACAAGAAGGCCCTGAAGGCCGAAAACGAGGCTTTGCGCAAGGAACTCGCAGCCATGCGTTCCAGGTTGGACAGCCTTCTTTCCGCCCAGGTGGCCGAGGACAGCGTGGATGCAGCCGCACCCATGCAGGATCCCGGAACACCTTCCATTTCCGCGGAACTCTCCGACAGCCTCATCGACCTTTGGTACCGCCAGAGGCTGAGCGCGGATTATCTCGAGAAATCCGATTATGACATGGATGCCGTGCATTTCTCTTCCAATGTTTCCGACGAGGAGATGATGCGCCGTCTCTCGGCCATGAACGCATACATCACCATCCCTTTCAACGAGACGGTGAAGAACTACATGATCCTTTATTCCGAGAAGATGCCCCGCCATGTGGAGAACATGATGGGCCGGAGCCTGTACTATTTCCCCATCTTCGAGGAAATCCTCGCCAAATACGGGCTTCCGCTCGAACTTAAGTACATGTCGATAATCGAGTCGAACCTGAATCCGGTAGCGGAGTCCAGGGCAGGCGCAATGGGCATATGGCAGTTCATGTACAGGACGGGCAGGCTCTACGGACTCAAGATCAATTCCTTCGTGGACGAGCGTCTGGACGTGGAAAAGGCGGCGGATGCTGCGGCGAGGTATCTTCGCGACGCCTATAGCGTGTTCGGGGATTGGAACCTTGCCATCAGCGCCTACAATTGCGGCGCGGGCAACGTTAACAAGGCCATCAAACGCGCCGGCGGCAAGATGGATTTCTGGAGCATCTACCCTTATCTTCCCAGGGAAACACGAGGCTACGTGCCCGCGTTCATCGGTGCCATGTACGCATTCCACTATGCCCGTGAATATGGCCTGCAGCCCGCCAAGGTGGGCCTTCCCGTAAAGGTGGATACCTTCGAGATACGCCGCAACCTCCACTTCAAGCAGATAAACGAGGTGGTGGGCGTTCCGCTCGAAACGGTTAAGTTGCTCAACCCCCAGTACACCCATGACATCATCCCCGGAAACGAGGGAACCTATATCCTCAATCTCCCTTACAGCTGGACATCCAAATTCCTCTCCGCCGACCAGGATTCTCTGTATCTGCACAGGGCAGGGGAGTTGCTGAATGCCCAGGTGCTCAAGAACATCGAGGAGAGCGGCAACGAGGTGCGTATCAGCTACAAGGTAAAAGAAGGCGACTATCTTGGAAGGATAGCCGCCAGGAATCATTGTACCGTAGCCCAGCTGAAGAAGTGGAACCATCTTCGTTCCGACAAGCTCCGCATCGGGCAGATACTCTATATCTACAGGCGATAAATCTTAAGCCAGATAGGCACAGACAAGGCCAAGGATTGCGTAGAATTCAGGCAGAACGGCGTAGATGAGCGTCTGTCCGAATACATTGTCGTGTCCCTGGCTGACACCTACGATACCGTTGGCGCAGACCTGGCCCTGACGGATTGCGGAAAGCATGCAGACCAGACCGACCGAAAGACCGATACCGAAGGTCTTTGCAGGACTCTCCATCGACTGAAGCAAGAAGAATGATACGAAGCCGTAGATACCCTGGGTTGCGGGGAGTGCGGAAAGTACCATATAATTACCCGATTTTTCCGGGCGCTTCTTGAGGCCGCCTTCAGCGGCATTGCCGGCGATAGTTGTGCCAATAGCGGAACCGATACCTGCAAGGGCAAGCACCAGTCCGAGTCCGAGATAACCTAGAATAAGTTCCATAATTAGTTGTTTGTTTTTATATTGTTATTATTTCTATTTCTTTAACGGATCGAAATTGCGTCCGGCAGCCTCGTATCCGGAGTTCTTGAAGAATTCCAGGAAGTTGAGCCGAAGAGGGTGCACGAATGCTCCCAAGGCTGCCATGGCAACGTTCAGCGTGTGCCCCACGACTACCAGCAGTACGAAGAACACCCACGATACCGGCGAGGATCCATCTCCCAGTATTGCCTGTCCTATGGTGTTGAAAGAACTTCCAAGCATCATTCCGGCAAGGCCCAGGGCATAGAGGCGAAGATAGCTGAGAACGTCGCCCAGCAGGCCGGTGACAGCATTGTAGGTGTCCCAGAGACCCAGACCCACGTTCGCCAGAGGATTGCGGTGGATGTCGTTGAGCGGGAAGATTCCTATGGCGGAAATGATTCCCAGCACGATTATGATGGTCTTGGTAAGGCTCTTGTCTATCACTCCGAGAAGGGCGAACGCCCCGACAGTGATTCCTCCCACTATCAGCAGGGTCCATCCCCAGGTGCCCAGGCTGCCGAGGAAACCCTTCTGCCTGGTGGACACGCAGGTCTTTACGACCATTGCTACGCAGATGTGTATGATACCCACTATGATGGAAAGGACCATCGTGCCGTCGTATCCCGCGATCTTGGAAGGCAGGAACACGCCCTTGACGGGCTCCAGTATCTTCCACTGGGAGATGTCTATGCTGAAGAAGGTATGGAAGAGGAAACCTATGACCGTGGTGGCGACGCCCAGGACTATGACCAGGGAGGAAATATCTCCAAGTTTCTTCTTCAATCCCAGCCCGAGCGCGACGAGCAGCAGGCCGTAGCCGGCGTCTCCCATACAGAACGCGAAGAAGAGCAGGAAGAATATCGAGAAGAAAGGAGTCGGGTCGAAACCATCGTAGGCCGGGCGGCCGTACATATCCACCAGCATCTCGAACATCTTTACGAACTTGTTGTTCTTGAATTTGATGGGAGGGTTGTCCTCAAGGACGGCTTCATCCTTGAACCATACGACATCCATCTTGTCCAGCCGCTGCTGTATCTCGGCGTCGTCCTCCGCAGGAGCGAAGCCTTCGAACACTGCGAGAAGATTCTCGGCGGCATCTTCGGCCGATGCGGAAGCCAGGGCGCGGGAGAAGTCTCCCTGCAACTTGGCAAGGCCCTCGCGCAGGGCGGGAAGCTCGCTCTTGGCTGCTTCCAGCTTGGCATGGTAGGCATTGATTCCGTCGGTGGCGGTCTTGATGTCGGCGTTCACGTCCGAATAATTCCTGGAGGGGGCGGGGATCTCCTTGACAGGGAATCCTGCATTGTCTCCGGCTATTACGAAGCGGCAGTCTCTGCCATCGTCCTGCACCTTGAAAACAGCATAGTCGGCCTCCCACGAAGGGTCGAACTTCTTGGAAACCACTTTATAGAAGTGCAGCTTGACTCCGGCTTCTTCCAGCGCGGATCGGTCCCAGCTACCCCAGAAACGGGTCTCCTGGGCTTCTTTTTCCAGAGAACCGAGATTGTCCTTGAGGCCTTTGAGGGTGGGGTCGCTTCCGGATTCTATTTCGGAGATGCGCTTCTTCTGCTCTTCTATGCTTTCCAGCAGGGCGGAAGTACGTTCATCCACAGGTTTGGAGGAACGGGTGATATCTACGAGGCCGATTTCCTGGAGGGAAGAGAGGAAATCTTCCTTGGCTGCATCCAGCAACACGAAGGAATACTTGGTCATTTTCTCTATCATAGGCTTTCCTCCTCTTCTTCGGCCGCATGTCGGGTCTTGACTATCTTGGATGAGGCCTTGCTGAGGTTCTCCTCATCCTCCATATATCGCTTGATCTTGCGTATCGCCTCTTGATAACCCGGAATCTGCACCTTCTCGTAAAGGTTTACCTTCTGGGTGGTCTTCTTGCGCTGGAAGTCGAGGATGCGGCGCTTCTGCTCGTACACCTCGCTCTCGAGCCCGAGGCGGGTGAGTTCCTGCAGTATGCGCACGCCGTCGGCGTACCAGGCCGGTTTGACGAAGGCATTGAACGGCGCAAGCTCGTAGTGGATTCCGTCCAGCTGGGGGCATTTCACGCCGGCCACCTTCACCTCCTTGAGGTCGATGTCGGTGATGCGTATAAGCCCTGGCTCGAACTCGTTCCACAAGGCCGCCAGGTAGTCGTAGCGCTGCATTGCCGATTCAAGTTCGGCAGCGAGCTTTTCCGACTCCTTCTTGGCCTGGAGCACGCTCAGGCGCAGGGCCGACTCCTTGTTCTTAAGGGTAGGGAGGGCCTTCTGCCGCACCTTCAGCTGCTTTCCGAGGTTCGTCAGCGATGTCTTGTTATATTGGAATTTAATTGCCATTATTCAGTTGTCCGGTCATGCCGGGCACGACTTTAGGATTTCCAGTATTTGTCGATCAGGGACTGCTTGATGCCAGTCTCTTCGGGCTTGAAATGCTTGGCGAACAGTTTCCACGCCGTGTCGAGCATCTGGTCTATCTTGATGTTCACATCGATGCTGAGCAGTTCCACTGCATAGTCCTTAGCATAGTCGAGGCAGCGAAGGTCGTAGTCGGAGAGGTCGAAACCGTTCTCCAGCTTGGTCTTGGCGTTCTGGGCATCTGCATAGAGACGTACACCAGCGTTCATGACCTGGGAGTGATCCTCGCGGGTCTTCTTACCCTGCACTAGCTGTTTGAGTCGGGACAGGGAACGGAACGGGTCCACGATGACCTTGCCCGTATCGGAATCAGCACGCAGGAAGAGCTGCCCTTCGGTGATGTATCCGGTATTGTCCGGGATAGCGTGGGTGATGTCCCCGTCGTTCAGGGTGGTAACTGCGATGATGGTGATGGAACCGCCGTCCGGCAACTGCACGGCCTTTTCGTAGATCTTGGCAAGGTCGGAGTACAGCGAACCGGGCATGGAGTCCTTCGAAGGAATCTGGTCCATTCGGTTGCTCACGATTGACAGGGCGTCGGCGTAGAGCGTCATGTCGGTCAGGAGCACCAGAACCTTCTCGTTCTTGTCCACCGCGAAGTATTCGGCAGCGGCAAGGGCCATATCGGGTATGAGGAGACGCTCCACGGGAGGCTCCTCGGTAGTGTTTACGAAAGAGACTATCTTGTCGAGTGCGCCCGCGCTTTCGAAGGCGTGGCGGAAGAAGAGATAGTCGTCGTTGCTGAGGCCCATGCCTCCGAGGATGATCTTGTCGACGTCGGCACGAAGGGCTACGTCGGCCATCACACGGTTGTAGGGTTGGTCAGGGTCGGCGAAGAAAGGAATCTTCTGGCCGGAAACCAGGGTATTGTTGAGGTCTATACCGGCGATACCGGTAGGGATGAGTTCCGAGGGCTGGCGGCGCTTGTAAGGGTTGACGGAAGGGCCGCCCACCTGACGCTCTTCTCCTTCTACCTCGGGGCCGCCGTCGATGGGATGGCCATAGGCGTTGAAGAAACGGCCGGAGAGCTGCTCGCTTACTTTGAGGGTAGGGGGTTCTCCGTGGAAGGAAACTTCGGCGTTGGTAGGGATGCCTTCGGTGCCGGCGAATACCTGCAGGGTTACCAGGTCGCCTTTGGTCTTGACGACCTGCGCAAGGCGGCCTTCCACCGTTGCAAGTTCGTCGTTGCTGACGCCGGCTGCATGCAGGGCCACGGTGGCTTTGGTTATGGCCTCCAGGCGGGTATATACTTTCTGATATGCTTTAGTTGCCATTTTCTTCGAGGATTGAATTGAGTTGAGCGCGGAAGCCCTTGAACTGCTCGCTGTTCCATTCGGAATAGTTCATCTGGCGCAGGCAGTTGATAAGTCGCTTGAAGTATGCGCGGCAGTCTTCGTAATTGTCGAACTCGAACTTGCGGTCGCAGATTTCGAGGATGAGGTCGAGCATGTATTTCTGGCGTTCGATGGGGCAGAGGCTGTCTACCGGATCGAAACCGTCCTGCTGGAGGAAAGCGAAGTCGATGAGCTCGCTCTTCCAGAAGGTCTCGTGATAGCTCATAGGCACGCCGTCGTCGCCGAGGATGTTGATCTGGTCGGCCATTTCCTTGCCACGGAGCACCAGGGTCTTGGCCTTGATGACCTTCTCGACCCAGCCCTTCTCTACGGAATTGTCGAGATACTCGATGATTTCGGGATACTCGAGATATTTGGAGTAGGAGTCGATAGGGTTCACTGCCGGGTAGCGCTTCTGGTCGGCGCGGTTCTGTTCGAGGGCGTAGAAGCAGCGGGCGGCCTTCTTGGTGGACTCGGTCACGGGTTCCTTGAGGTTACCGCCGGCCGGGGACACCGTGCCGATGAAGGTGACGGCGCCGGTCTGGCCGTTGTTCAGCACGACCATGCCCGCGC
>Ga0265298_10008096_pt1 | contig 12665 bp, 6 predicted proteins | sample AusTroGonzalo_MG_3_FD_193486 | JGI IMG/M metagenome (GOLD analysis project Ga0265298, IMG submission 193486) | Bovine rumen microbial communities from tropical cattle in Woodstock, Queensland, Australia - Gonzalo_01 | ecosystem: Host-associated > Mammals > Digestive system > Stomach > Rumen ... | reverse complement strand
GCCACCACGGATTTTCAGATCGTCAATCCAAGTCACATTCTTCATAAACTTCTCGCTGGTTACACGCCACGCACCTGAGAATGAGGGGAAATAACCCCAACGATGACCAGGAGCTAACTTCGACGACCCATCGGCACGCAGATTGGCAGTAAACAGATAGGTATCGTTGTAGTTGTAGTTGAATCGTGCAAAGAATGACTGCATAGCCCAGTGACCAGCCCAAGAGCCTGTACCTGTCCACGAAATCTTGTTGGCACCATTCAGGGTTTTGATGTCTGAATTGGCATAGTTCGAACCGTTAATCCAGTTGTTCGAACTCTTATCAGATGTACCTGACGAACCCAGCATCAGGTCAACACCATGCACGCCGAAGTTCTTCTTGTAGTTCAGGATGTTATCAAAAGTCATGGTCGTACGGATGCTACGAGCATCATAGCCTGTACCATAATTATCACGACCATACTGAGTCTCATAAGGATCAAGGAAGTTCATGGTTGTTCCCTGTGTACGCTCCATAGAGAGACTTGAGGTCAGCTGCAGCTCGGGCAGGAATGTGATAGTAGCCTTGCCCGTAGCTATCAGCTTATTGTAGTTAGTGCGATTATCTTTCGAACGGGCGATATTCTCCAGCGGACTGGTGATGTTGACGCCATAGAAGTTGTTGTTATACTGATCGGGCTTCTCTGGGTTCCAAATAGGCGCGTAGGTTGGCGTGTTGATAGTAGATAACAATACACCACCACGGTTAGCACCTGTACCTGATGTGATGCTGCCACGATAAGTATAATCAGAATAGGTAACGCTGGCGTTCAGTCGGAGCCAAGAACGAATGTCGTTCTCAACAGCTGCACGGAAATTATAACGCTCAAAGTCGGTCTGACGGATCACACCGTCTTCCTTGGTATAACCACCCGACAGGAAGTAACGCAGCTTATCAGTACCGTTAGTAACCTGCAACTGGTAGTTCTGTACAGCACCAGTACGGAAAGTCTCCTTCATCCAATCGGTCTGGTCAGTCAGTCCCTCGGGGATATTCACCAGACCTATCTCGTCCTGCAGTTCCTTATACTCCCAGGCATTCAGCACCTTTGGAGTATGGTTTACCTGACTGAACGAGTAATGTGCATTGAACGAAACCTTGGCTACACCCTGCTTACCCTGCTTGGTTCCAATGATGATAACGCCATTGGCAGCACGGCTACCATAGATAGCAGCCGACGAAGCGTCCTTCAGAATCTGGATATCTTCAATATCATCAGCAGAAAGGAAATCGATATCCTCGAAGGGCACACCGTCGACTACATAAAGTGGATTATTTGATCCATTCAATGAAGTAGTACCACGCACACGAACAGTAGGTGCAGAACCTGGCTGACCGTTAGCCTGAGAAATCTGCAGACCAGCAGCCTTACCCTGCATACCCTGTGCGGCACTTACAATGGGACGACTCTCCAAGTCCTTGGTTGAAACACTACTTACAGCTGTAGTCACGTCCTTACGCTTTACAGCACCATAACCGATGGCCACCACTTCATCGAGCAGGTTGTTGTCTTCTTTCAGTACAACCTTCATCTGAGCAGTAGCTTTGGCAGTCTGTGTTACATAGCCAATGTAGCTGAATTGCAGAGTAGCACCTTTCTCCACTTGAATGGTGAAATGGCCGTCGAGATCGGTAACTGCACCGTTAGAGGTGCCTTTTTCAAAAACTGACGCACCAATAACCGGACTGTTTTGGTCGTCAACGACTTCTCCAGTGACTTTCAGCTTTTGGGCTGACATCATCATTGGAAGAAGCATTGCAAATAAGACAAAGACGATTCGTCTCATTGCGTTCAGGTTTTTTCTTTTCTTCATAAATTTTTAATTATCAGACATTATTTAATTAAATGTTTTCTTATCCAATTCTTTATTTCCCTTCAACAATCTAAATTACCTTATTAAATTAATGCCTACCGAATACGAGGTAAATAACCTAATCAACTAACTATTCATTACTTACATATCTAACCAATTAACTCTATATGAAAAAACTACTTCGCTAAGTTTACGGCTGCAAAATTACGGCAATTAGAGACAATATACCATGTCGTCAAGACTAAAATATGGACGTTTTCAAGGCATAAAAAAAGCCATTCGCATGATTATCAATAGGTTAGCAAAATCAGAATACATCAAGTAATATGGATACCATCAAGATGAAATATGACGGTTTTTGACCTAAAAATGAATAAAAAAACGCGTAAAAATAATGTTCGTTAAGAATTAATGCCTATCTTTGCAGGCATAAACATCAAAAATAACTAAAATGATACGATTCATATTCTTATTGGTAATATGGGGGTGTAGCCATATCGCATCGGCTACCGAGAAACCCGATTTAGACTCGTTGTATCATCAACTGGACAAAGCTATCGAACAATTAGACAATCGTCTGACCGAACAACAAGAGCAGATAAATGCTCTGAAAGCACAATATGCCAAAGCCCATGAGCCCATGAGGCGTTACCTATTGGCAGAAGACCTGTTTGAGGCCTATCGCAAACTGATGAACGATTCGGCACTCGTCTATGGTAATCAATGTATCAAGTTAGCTGATAACATGGGACGTGCCGACCTGAAAGCAGAGAGTTATATCCGTCTGGCTCACCAGTATGCTGAGAGTGGTGCTTACGGCGAATCGCAGAAGTATTTTCAGTTGGTAGAGCCCCATCAGCTTCATACTGACGCAGGAAAGATTGCCTACTACGAAGGACTGAACCATCTGTACGGCGAGATAGCCACCTATACCAACGACACAGAATATAAGTACCAAGCCTATAAACTCTCGGACGCTTATCGTGACTCCATCATGAATATGGCCGATACCACGTCTATCCTATGGCTATCGAAAAAGGTATCACTGCTGTATACACACGACCAATTTGAAGAGGCCAAGCACTATAGTGACATCTGGATGACCAAGGTAGAGCCCATCACACCCGACTACGCCTATATGGCCTATATACGCTCTGAGATATATGGTAAATTAGGCAATCAGGACATGGAACGCTATTGGCTGGCATCATCGGCCATCAGCGACCTGAGATGCGGCATCATGGACCAGGCTTCACTCTGGATGCTGGCAGGCAGACTGAGTGCCGAAGGCGATATGGAAAGAGCCTATCGCTATGTGGAGTGTTCATGGCGATGCGCCACCATATTCAACGCGCATCTGCGCAGTTGGCAGATATCGCCAGTGCTCACGGTGATTAACGACAACTATAAAAGTAAGCTCCGCAATACCAACCACATGCTGTCTATCATGGTAGGAGCCGTTAGCTTCCTGGCTCTGGTGCTGTTCGGATCATATATATATGTGATGCGTAAGCGCCGTCAGTTGGCAGCCGCACGTAATGAACTGAAAGAGGCCAACAACGAACTGGTATCGCTCAACGAGCAGCTTTCTGACAAGAACCAGAAGCTGTTAACTACCAACATTCTGTTATCGGATGCCAACCGTGTGAAGGATGAATATATCGGAAAGTTCCTGAGCATCTGTTCCGACTATATTGACAAACTGGATAACTACCGCATCAAAGTGCATCGCAAACTGAAGGCCAACCAATATACTGACCTTTTGCGCATGACAGGCTCAGAACAACTCAAGGAAGACGAGCTGAAGGAGCTGTTTGACAACTTCGACGCGGTATTCCTGAGATTGTTCCCTACATTTGTCGATGAGTTCAACAGTCTGCTCAGACCTGAGGAACATATCATCCCATCAAGCAAGAGCCGACTGAATACTGACTTGCGCATCTTCGCCTTGATTCGATTGGGCATCGACGAAAGTTCAAAGATTGCCGAGTTCCTTCACTACTCGCCCAACAGCATCTACGCCTATCGTGCCCGAATAAAAAACAAAGCCGCCGGCAATCGCGACGACTTTGAACAACGTGTGAAAGAAATAGGCATCCAAGGTTAGTTTGCACTACGCTCAAAAGCCGCAATCTTATCAAGATAATATTGTCGGAGGTCCTGCCAGTTGTAGTAGGGCCACTGATTAGTCTTGATGGGCAGATAGGCCTCACGCTCGTTCAACAGAGCCTTGACGAGGATATCGCCAGTCTTTCCCTTTTTGGGGCGATAGAATATCAGCTGAATATTACATCCCATGGGGAAGATACGATAGTTACGCCAGTACTTGTCGAGTTCGTCGAGGTTGTTGATGACCATGCCGCAGTTATCAAGCTCCAACAAGCAAGCCAGGGGCATGACGCAAACCTCATGACCGAAGCGCAGCGTAGCCTGAGTCTGGGTAACAGTATCGGCTGTGGCAATGATATTCTTCAGCAGATTCAGCTGACTGAATGGCATTTTCCCACCAGAAACAGGAGATGCGCCGTAGTCCAGATACCAGCCTACGTTCTTAAGGCGCCACTGGTCGTAAATCTCCTCCTCGGTAAACAGCGAGAAGAGTTCCAAATCAGTATCATGACTCTGCATATTGCAAGCTACATGGAACAGCTGACGCATCAAAGAGCCGGCACCAACATTATTATATACATACGCCTGATCGTTGAAAAGTTCTTTCATCAGTCGCTCTGGGTGAGTCCATTTGACAGTGTAATCTCTGGTCTCCTTATCACCCATCTTACCCATCTTCTGTACAATGCCCTCCCAAGGCTGGTTCAGGTAGTACTGCAGCGACTCGCTAACATCATTATGTATCTGAGCTGTAGGGTTAGCGGCAGCTAACTCCTCGCACTCCGCAATCATCGACAAGATACAACGATTAACAGTGGTACTACGAGCATCAATCTTCAGGTTCTTTGTCTTAAAGATTTCAGGAAAGTTCTTCACCATTCGCTTACCAATACCGTGATGCTGGCGCTCACCTACTGTTGTAAGGTCACCCAGTCGCTTATTGGCAGTTGCATAAATGGCCTCGATTGTCTCTAAAGTCTTTTCGCCCAGAGGAGTCAGCTTACCCTGCTCCTTGGCTGCCTTAAGTGTAGCTAATGGTTTAGAATAATTACCATCACTAATCAACCAACGCGAACCATGACGTCCATAATGACTCATGTAATAAGGCTCATAGTTTTTGGGACTGGGTGTCAGCGCCTTATCGGAAAGCTGGCGGTCGTAGTCCAGATAGTTACTTCCTGCCAAATAAACGTTGGCAGCAATCTCATCTTTAGCTGAAGTCTCGAATACAGGTGCGTTCTGAGCCTGTGCAGCCATCGCAAAACCGATGGCAAGAATTAATAGTTTTCGTTTCATTTTTAACTGGAATATATTAATAATGTGCAAAGATAAGGATTTTTTAGCACGGATGACACGGATTTACACTGTTTTTTATCTTTTTACTCAAAAAATTGCTACCTTTGCAGCCGTTATGAAGAAACTTACCATTATTATCGCATTCATGCTTGGCTGTCAGACCAGTCATGCTCAACTTGTTATCAACGAATTGATGCAGTCGAATATCGACTGTATTATGGACGATCTTAACGAGTTCCCTGATTCATGGGTTGAACTATATAATGCGGGTAGTTCGACTATTAACCTGAACAAATATAAGTTAGGAACCAAGGAAGATGGCAGCGATGCTTGGCAACTGCCTTTTAAGGAGATTGGCGCCAAGCAATACGCACTGGTGTATTGCGACAAAGAGGGAACGGGCCTACATACCACTTTCCGTCTGGAATCGGGTAAAGGTTGCGAAGTCTATCTCTTCGAAGGCTCTACTATTATAGATAAGGTGAAAGACCTGAAGAAACAGCCATCACCCAACATCGCCTATGGACGAAAGACTGATGGCGCCGACAAATGGGGCTATCAACTCACGCCAACACCCAATGCAGCCAATAGTGGCGATATATGCGATCGCGACCATATACTTGGCGAGCCTGTATTCAGCGAGCAAGGTAGAGTCATTTCTGGCAGTAAGACACTAAACCTGTCACTCTCGCTGGCTGAAGGTAGTCCTGCTGGTGCCGAAATACGCTATACGACCGATGGAACCGAGCCAACCAAGAGCAGCACCAAATATACTAAAGAGATTACCATCAGCTCTTCTACAGCCATTCGCGCCAAGTTGTTCTGTGATGGCTGGCTGTCACCTGTAAGCTCTGTTCAGTCTTTTATCTATCACTACCGCTACCCTACTATTCCCATCATCAGCATTGTTACAGACAACAAGTATCTGAATGATAAGAAAATAGGTATCTTTGCGAACAATACAGGTCATGAAAAGAGTCAGCAGAAGGATTGGCGCCGCCCTATCAACTTCGAGCTTTTCGATGCTGAAGGAAAGCCTTCGCAACTCAACCAGCTTTGCGAAACCCGCATCACTGGTGCCTGGTCGCGTGAGGCTTCACGCAAGTCAATGGGTATTTACTGCAACAAGCGCTTTGGCAAGAAGAACATGGAATATGAGTTCTTCCCTGATCAGTGCCCAGGACTTACCAACTACAAGTCAATCGTTCTTCGTAACGCAGGTAATGATCGTGACTATATCTACATGCGCGATGCCATTTGTCAGCGAACAATGGCTGAGAATGGCGATATCGACTGGCAGGCCTGGCGCCCATCAGTAGTCTATATCAATGGTAAATACTGGGGTATGTTGAACATCCGTGAGCGAGCCAATGAGAACAATATCATCACCCACTACGATGGACTGGAAGACATTGACTTAATTGAGAACGGCGAACTGAAAGAAGGAACCAGCGACAATTACAATATTTTCAGAGCTTTCTGCAACACAAAGGGACATACCCTTGCAGAATATGCTAAAGTAATGGACTGGGAGGAATATATCCGTATTACCATCATGAACCACTACTTCAATAACCTCGACTATCCAGGCAATAACAATGTATGCTGGCGCCCAAGAGCCGAAGGCGGCAAATGGCGCTGGATTGCTAAGGACATTGACTACAGCATAGGACTCTATAATGGCAATGCAGGCGAATCAGGAGGTTACGACCACAAGATTATAGAACAGTGGTTTAACCCCAACGACTGGAATCTGCACAAGGGGGCCAACTTCTCTATTACTGCTTCAGCAACAAAGATGTTCTGCAACATGATGGAAGATGAGGACTTTAAGCGCGAGTATATCGACCGCTTTAGCATCTATATGGGAGATTTCCTGAACGAGAAGCGCATCCGTGAGATATGGGACCCCATGGTCAATATGATTAAGGGAGAGTGGGACAAGCACAAGAATGCTGCCGGTGTATGGTCGAACTATGACAGCGAGCTGGGAAGCGCACAATGGTGGGTTTCAAAGCGCACCGCCGAGATGTATAAGCAGTTAGAAAGCCTGTTTAAACTTGGCAGTTCCATCACAATGACAATTAACAAGGATAATACAAGCGATGCTGCCGAAGCCGGCGTCATATTCAACAACGTTAAACTGACCAGAAATATCTTCGACGGCAAGTTCTTTGCAGGCAGAAAGGTAACACTTGAGGGAATCGCTCCTGAAGGCAAAGTCATTGCAGGCTGGAATGTCAAGACCGTATCAACCTCTGGCACAGTAACAGATACTAAGATTGATGGGGCACACTATGAGTTTGTAATGCCTTCTTGCAGCTCATTGGTCATCAATGCCATCCTCAGCGAGGCAAGTGGTATCAACAACGTAGACAAGACCCAATGGACCTGGCAGAAGGATGGTTCACGTCTGTTGGTTATGGGCGTACCTGCAGGCACCAAGATTCAGCTCTTCGACCTCCGCGGCATGCCAGTCTACTCTTCAACATCCGATGGATCAACAGTCAGCATCCCACTTCAGTCACGTCAAATCTACGTACTGAAAGTTGGCGCGAAAGCCATCAAGTTGTAATAAGTACTTAATTGATCTTTGAGGTCATGGGGCTGCGAATGCCCTTATAACTCTTCAGATACGCCTTGGCACTTCCGAATGAAAGGAACATGTCGAGGCGTACTGGTATGTGGTTCTGATCGTCAGTAATATAGAAACGGATCAGCTCATGACTCTTTCCGTCTTCACGCTCGTAGAACGACATCACCAGACAACGGAACTTCTCTTTAGTACCATTCATCTTGAAGTTCTCCTTGCCACGATACTCCAACCACGAATTATTAAGGCTACGAGCATCGCTGATAGGCATGGGGATAACCTGACCTTTCTTCAGCTTTGAGCCATCGAAGTTACGGGCACGCAGGAAGATAGACATCATATCATAGATACAACTACGATAAGTACTTGTCTTCCACTGATGCTCACCATGGGAGTTGACACGGTGTTTCTTAAGCTGACAGTTTCCGTTAGGATAGCTATACCATATCTCGTCTACATAATAACGACTGCCCTCTTTGGCGCCCTTACGGAAGTACATGGGAGAAAGGTCCGGGTTGCAATATGACAGCAACGTATCGCGCATAGTGAAGTACTTATCAAGCTTGGAATTACCACGGGTAATGAGGTATGATTTCCAAGCATCCTTGCCTTCAAACTTAGTCATCTTAGTGTCCATCTGGGCAGCACCGACCTTCACCCAGATAAACTGCCAGTTGAAATAAAGGTCGTATTCCAGGCTTTCGCCACTCTTAAAGGCGTTATTAGCGATTCCGCATTGCGCATTGGCTGTAAGGCCCATGCCGAAAACAATACAAAGCGTTAAAAGTATCTTTTTCATTATTTCTTACTATCAATGTTTATGCCCTTGTCTTTTAAGTATTCTATACCCAATTTACGGGCTCGTTCTGCATTTCTGTTCTTAAGCTTCTTGGCAGCATCAGGCTTCTGCTTGGTAATCTTTCCTGGCTTCTGCTTGAAGACAGGAGTACTCAACACATTCCAGCTCTGAGACACATCCCACTTGGCCTTGCACTCTATCTCACGAGGATAATAGTACACAGCCTCAGCCTGACGGTCTTCTTCATAGTCGCCAGTATCCCAAATGCCATTACCATTGCTATCGATAAAGGCACTTATATAATACTTGTCAGGCTTGATGTATTTGAATTCAGCCACATGCTTCTTGACTCTCACCTGCTTAACCACCTTATCAGAGCCATTACGCAGCTGAACAATCATAGCAGAATCCTCGACACCTGAGATATTGAGTTTCAAAGTTCCATAATCGTCCTCAGACTTTACCTTTATGCCTTGCTTATAGGCATTAGAAGCCTTGCCATAGATGTCGATAAAGGCAGCAGAGTCTACCTCCAGACTATACTCTACACCAGGACGCCAGTCGGCCAGAATCTGATAATTTCGTATTTTATTTGGAACAGGCACCATCCGACAGGACGATTCGTACCACACTGAGTCAATCATAGAATACAGATGGACAGCTGCTGTATCGCAATGCTGCAATGGGGTTGGCATCTCAACTCTGACAATCTTGTCTGGATCCATAGATGATGGTGCATCATATTTGGGTTCCAAAGGCTTTTCGTGCCAGATGGTGTCAACCTCCATACCACGTTTCTGCTTCTTCTCTATGTCTTTCTTCCACTTCTCGAGTTCCTTGGCAAGATCCTTCTGCCGTTTCTCGTATGGTACTTTTGCCAAGCCGTCGATGGTGTCAGTCTGATTTACCAGCACGCCGGCAGTATCCGTCATCTGATAGCTGATTTGCATACGCAGAGTATCCTGATTGACGAGAGCCGTATCGCGAAGCCAGTAGTGGATGGTATCCTGCTTCTCATTAGCCTCGACAACAAAAGCACTATCGCTGTCAAAGTTCAAGCCCTTAATGACAGGCAGTTCAGGATGACCATAAGTAAAATACATCGAGAACTTATTAGCATCAACACGCTCTGTCTTTAAAAGGAAACGATCAGTCTGCACATGGGTAAAAGCCAACAGCGTGATATCGTCGGGCAGGAAGTGAGTATAGGGCACCTTTATCAGGCCATCAATATGCAGCGAGTCGCGCCAGACAGTGTCAGTACGGACGTCTGGTTTTGATCCCGGTTCGAAAGTCTGGTGATTGAAAGCGATCATCTCGCTCTTCTGCGAGAAGCGGAAATCACCGTCGGCATCCTGCAGCGCATAAGCGCGATAGGTGCCGGGTGCAACACCTTTCACCACGAAATGTCCGCTACCATCGGTACGAGATACGCGAAGCATGGGCTTGGTCTTAAAAGCAGAATCAGCCACATCGTTATAAAGACCTACCATGATACCCTTGATAGGTTCGAGATTGCTGGCATCAAGCACATAGCCAGACACCTCAAATGTATCAATCTGCTCTCCGGTAGAGAAGCTATAGGTATAGCTACCCATGGGGTTGTTTTCATTGTTATCACTGATAGCATCGCTGAAGTCAATGGTATAAGTGGTGTTAGCCATCAACGAGTCCTGCAACTCTACCACAATCTTCTTGCCTGAAGCCGAAATTTCAGGCACTTCAAGCTGTGGAGGAGATACGATGACCTTGTTGGTGGCATCGGTCAGTTTGATATACTCATCGAAAAGGATGGTAATCTTCTTAGCTGTGACATTGGTAGCTTGATCTGCTGGTGTGCAACTGATAACCTTTGGCGGATCATCGTCATACCATCCGCCATCAGGCTGTCCCATTCTGGCACAACCAACCATAGCCAATGCTATGCAGAAGATATATAGGAATTTCTTCATGCGTTCAACTTCAATAATTGTTCTATATGTTCACGAGAGTTACTCAGGCGTGGCACCTTGTGCTGACCGCCCAGCTTACCTTTCAACTTGAGCCAATCGTTAAACAGGTTCTCTCTTGCCTCTACGATTTCCAAATGCTGCAACGTGATATCCTTATAGCGCTTAGCCTCGTAGTCGCTGTTGATCTCCTGCAGGTGCTTGTCAAGCAAATCGCTGAAGAGCTGCAGATCCTGAGGGCGCTTCTTGAACTCGATGAGCCACTGATGGCGACATTTCGCATTCTGGTCCATAAATACAGGGGCTGCAGTATACTCAGACACCTCAGCGCCAGTCTGTTCGCAAGCGTAAGCCAATCCCTTTTCAGCATTGTCTACTATCAACTCCTCGCCAAAGGCATTGATAAAGTGCTTGGTACGGCCCGAAATAATGAACTTATAAGGGTTGGTAGACGTAAACTGGATGGTGTCGCCAATCTCATAGCGCCACAAGCCACAACTGGTAGTGATGACCATGGCATAGTTCTTACCCGTCTCTACGCCCCACAAGGGTACTGGGTCGCCACCATCCATAGGAATAAACTCGTAGAAGACATCGTAATCGAGCATCAGCAGCATCGACTTGTCTGATGGATCATTCTGAAGTCCGAAGAAACCCTCGCTGGCATTATAGGTCTCCATATAGTGCATGTTGGGCGAGGTGACGAGTTGCTCGTACTGCTTGCGATAAGGTGTGAAGGCCACGCCGCCATGGAAGAACACCTCGATATTAGGCCAGACCTCTTCGAGATGCGTCTTACCAGTAATCTCCATCATACGTGTGAGCACAGAGAGCATCCATGATGGCACACCAGAGATATTGGTAACGTTCTTATTCATGGCCTCACGGGCTATGCGGTCTCTCTTGATTTCGAAATCGCTGAGCAGGGCCGTCTGCTTCTTTGGCACACGTACCAGATTGGCCAGCGGATTGATATTCTCAATCAGGATAGCGCTCAAATCACCAACCAGCGAATCTTTCAGATTATAGTTGGGGGCATGACTACCACCAAGAATCAAGGCACGTCCATCGAATATTCTCGACTTAGGGTTGTTCTGCAGATACATAGCCACAGCATCGAATCCGCCACGATAGTGAATATTCTTCAAGCCCTCTTTGCTCACAGGGATGAATTTCGACTTATCATTGGTGGTGCCTGATGACTTGGCATACCATTTAACACGCCCTGGCCACAGGATGTCTGTCTCACCATGACGCATACGGTCTATCGAGCCTTTCAGTTCTTCGTAGGTATTAACGGGGTTATGCTTAACGAAATCATCATAGCCTTTGATAGATACAAAGGCGTGATTTCTTCCGTATTCTGTATCCTTAGCCTCAGCAATGAGTCGGCCAAGCACAGCCTCTTGCAGGGCTTTGCCTTGGTTGAAGTGTTTTTCCAGCTCCCTCTGTCTGGGCTCAAACACTTTTCTTACTATCTTAGTGATACTCATTTTCTTTGATTACGTAATTTGCCTGCAAAATTACGCAATTCCATTGTAAAGGGGGAATATTTTACGATTTTTTTTCATTTCAGATGTAATCTGACTCCAAACTGTAGCGATGGAGCCAACGGATGCTCTTTGTAATAATGTTCCAGACGACTACCATCATCAAAATAATAACCCAACGATGGCTCAAGATAAACACCAAACTGGCGCGTGAAGTTATACTCTACACCAGCAGCAGCATTAATCGACCACTGCCATGGACGAGTTTTGAGTTCACCCTCAGAGAGGTCAGCCTTTACACACTTCTCGAGCATAGTACCTCCAACCAGATAGACATTGACATGTTCTGTTGCCCATACCTTCCACGAGAGGCCCACCGGAATACCAAGATAGCTCAGCTGCTGACTAAAGTCGAGATGATTGTACTGCGGATAACTGAATTCTGACTGCAGGTAGGTGTAACTGATACCACTAAGCAGAGCAAGGCGATCAGAAAGCTGATACTGCAACGAGATGCCCAAGCGCAATGGGATGTGATGCTTAGACTCCACATCAGCATATGTATATGCCTTGGC
>Ga0265298_10008095_pt1 | contig 12666 bp, 11 predicted proteins | sample AusTroGonzalo_MG_3_FD_193486 | JGI IMG/M metagenome (GOLD analysis project Ga0265298, IMG submission 193486) | Bovine rumen microbial communities from tropical cattle in Woodstock, Queensland, Australia - Gonzalo_01 | ecosystem: Host-associated > Mammals > Digestive system > Stomach > Rumen ... | reverse complement strand
CGTGTAAAAACCAATTTACGGTAAAAATACGGATTTTCTAGTCTTTTTTTGGGCTTGAAGATATCTATAGTGGTTTTTATAATAAAAAGGTAGTCTATGTGCGTTAAATATTATATACTTTGACTACCATTATTTTATAAGGGGGAATTTATGACTCAAATACACGATATTTATATTTGTCCGATTTGCGGTAACCGGGTGGAAGTAGTGCACGGCGCAAATGGGGAATTGGTCTGCTGCGGCCAAGCAATGAAAAAAGCAGTAGCCGGTACATCCGACGGAGCGGCGGAAAAACACGTGCCCGTGATTGAAAAAATAGACGGGGGTTACCAAGTAAAAGTAGGCAGTGTGGAACACCCCTCTACCGAAGAGCATCACATTGAATGGATTGAACTGATTTGTGTATCGTGCGGGAAAGTGCAACGCAAATACCTGCGCCCCGGTGATAAACCGCAAGCCACGTTTTACACGACGGCCGAAAAGGTGTTGGTGCGCGAATATTGCAACTTGCACGGGTTGTGGCAGGCGGAAAATTAAGGAGAGGTATGAGGCAAGCCGTTCAAATTTCTCAAAACGTATATTGGGTGGGGGCAATTGATTGGAATTTACGCGATTTCCACGGCTACGCCACCCACCGGGGTACGACGTATAATGCGTACTTAATCTTGGGGGAAAAACCGACGCTCATTGATACCGTCAAAAAAGAATTTTACGACGAGATGATGGAGCGTATCCAAAGCGTTATAGACCCCCACAAAATCCAACTGATTATTTCCAATCACTCGGAGTTGGACCACGCCGGCGCGCTCGTGCAAACCCTGCAAGCCACGTCGGCGCAGGAAGTGTATGTTTCGGCCATGGGGCTAAAAGATTTGACGGGGCACTTTCACCAAGATTTAAAAATGCACGTTGTAAAAACCGGTGACAAAATTGACCTCGGCGGCGATACGATTTCGTTTGTGGAAGCGCGGATGTTACACTGGCCGGACAGTATGTTTTCGTACCTGGAAAAAGAAAACATTTTATTTAGTAACGACGTGTTTGGGATGCACTACGCCACCAACCGCCTGTTTGACGACGAGAATGACGAAAAAATTTGGATGCAAGAAGCCGAGAAGTATTACGCCAATATCGTCTTGCCGTACTCGGACATTGTCTTGCGGTTTTTGGAACAAGTGAAAAAAATGGGGCTTTCCCCCCGCCTGATTGCCCCCGACCACGGATTTATTTGGCGCAAAGAGCCGATGCGTATTGTGGAGTTGTACGGCAAGTGGGCCGCGCAACAACCGCAAAACAAGGCGGTTATCGTCTACGACACGATGTGGGGCAGTAGCGAAAAAATGGCCCGTCAAATTGCCGACGGATTAAGTGCCGGCGGGACGGAAGTACGCTTGCTTTCCATGCACCATAACGACCGTAGCGAAGTGGCGCTGGCACTCCTGCACAGTGCGGCGCTTATCGTCGGTACGCCGGTGCTAAATAGCCAGATTTTCCCGTCCATGGCCGATGTGCTTTGTTACTTAAAAGGCCTACGCAAGAAAAATTTAATCGGGGCGGCGTTTGGCTCGTACGGTTGGAACGGCGCGCCGATAGACGGGCTTACAAAAACGCTGGAAGAAATGGGCGTTAGTGTGGTGGCACCGGCTATCAAATCGCCTTTTGTGCCCGACGAGAAAATTTTGTCGGCCTGCCGCGAACTGGGCGTACAAATCAGCGGGCAAATTAAACAGGTAATTGCTTAATTTATGACGTTAGCAGACATCAATCAAGGGTTGCAGTATATTACCTACGGGCTATATATTTTAACCGTTGCCGACGCAGAACAAAAAAACGGGATGATTGTAAATACCGTTTTTCAGGTGACGGCTACTCCCCCCTGCGTGGCTATTTCCGTCAATAAAAATAGTTTAACGCACGAGGTATTACTTCGCACCAAACGCTTTGCGGCGATGCCGCTGGACCAAACGGCCACGCTACCGTTTATCGGTATTTTCGGGTTTCGCACGGGGCGACATTTTGATAAGTTTGCTAAAGTTCCTTTTACGACGGGGAAATTAGGATGTCCGATTGTAAAAGAACATACGTTATCGTATATGGAAGCGGACGTCTTGCAAATGCTTGACGTCGGTACGCACACGCTTTTTGTAGGAGAAGTAAAAGATGCCGGCGTGCTCAACGCGGCGGGCTTGCCGCTGACGTACGAGTATTATCATCATGTCATCAAAGGCAAGGTGCCGGCCGGTGCTACGCACCAATTTTAAAAACAAGGAGAACAGTATGGTAAAATATGTTTGCGAAGTTTGCGGATATGTGTATGACCCGGCAGTAGGCGACCCGGAAAACGGAATCCCGGCCGGAACCGCGTGGGAAAACGTAAAAGAAGATTGGGTATGCCCGGTTTGCGGGGTAGGAAAGGACCAATTTACCGCACAAAATTAAAATTTGGGGCGGTTTTGAAAAAAATGCTTAAATTTTAAGTATTTTTTAAATTAAAGCGGGCGTTGTCCAAGCGTCCGCTTTTTTCCTTTTGTTTATTTAAATAAAAAATACTATAATACCCGTATGAAGATTTTATATGTCATCACTTCCACCGAAACAGGCGGGGCCGAAAAAGCCCTGTCCGCGTTATCGTTGGAAATGGTACAACAAGGCCACACGGTGCGCGTGCTCTGTTTAAAACCGCTCGGCCCCGTGGCCGCACAAATGCAACAACATCAAATAGAAGTGCGTACGTTGCATAGCAAACTGCCCGGCAGAGCCGTCCGCAAAATAAAAGCGGAAATAGAATCTTTCCGGCCGGATATTGTGCACGCGATGTTATATCGTGCCATAGAATATACGCGCATGGCTTGTGCCGGAAAAGGGGTTAAATTGGTAGTTACGCCGCATTTTGATTTATCTAAAAAATCGGTTTTTCTGCGGTTTATAGATAAATTATTAAAAGGGATAGACGCGCTTTCCGTGGCGGAATCTTTTTCTACGGCGCAGTATTTGGTGCAACATCAGGGTTATCCCAAAGACAAAGTATATTTACTGCCTAATACCATTGATAAGACGCGCTTTTATAAAGACAATGCCTTGCGAGAAAAGATGCGGCAAAAGTATAGTTTTCACGTGAAAACTTGCGTTTTTGTGAGTGTGGCGCGGCTGGCGGCCGTAAAGGACCCCTTAACGCTTTTGCAAGCGTTCCGTAATGTGTGGCTGCGCAATCCGCAATCCCGTTTGGTATACGTGGGAGAGGGCGCGGAACGCATTAAATTGGAGCAATATATCCGCCAAAGTAATATGGAAAAAGCCGTCATTTTGGCGGGGGAACAAACGGACGTAAATGGCTATTTAAATATGGCAGACGTGTTTGTATTAGACTCGTTGGAAGAAAGTTTGCCGCTGGCATTATTGGAAGCATTGCAGGTGGGCCTGCCTTGCGTAGTCAGTAAGGTGGGGGATATGCCCTTATGGGTAGAGCACGGCCGGAACGGATACGTAGTCAGCCCGCGCGATATCACGCTGTTAAGTTGCTTTTTAAACCTCTTGGCGGAGAGCGAAAAATCCCGCCGCGAAATGGGGGAAATATCGTTACAAAAAGCCGCCGCCTTGCCGGATACTTTCACACAGTATCAACAGATTTATCAACAACTTATTTCGGGCAGTTTTCACGTGAAAACCACCCCTTTAGGAGAATAACATGGAAGCACGATTGTTTATAGTTGCCTGTATAATGTATTTATTTGCTTGGGGCTCGCGCCGGGCCATTAAAAGCAATATATTAAAAGACAGTAAGTTATTTGCCGCATGGCACAGTATTTACTTATTGCTTATTTTATCGTGTGGCTTATACTTGATTTTATTTGTTATGAGCGGCGGGCCGGGGGGGGAATTCCCTTGGATAAAATTTATTATCGGTTTTCTGCTCATAGACGCATTTGCCGCATATAGTTTTTTAAAAAACATACATTTGGAAACAAACAAGCAAAAGCCGCTTATTAAATCGGCCCTGGATTGGTGTAACACGGTTTATTTTGCCGGGTTTGTGGCGTCTGTTGTGATGTTTTTCTTCCTGCAAGCGTTCAAAATCCCCTCGGCCTCCATGCGCGATACGTTGCTGGAGGGCGACCATTTATTCGTAAACAAAATGGCTTATGGGCTCAAAATCCCCTTTACCCAAAAACGGTTATGGGAAAAACCCATTAAGCGGGGGGATATCATCGTTTTTGAATTTCCGGCCGAAACACGCGACCAGCAAAACTGCGGCGGCCGCCAATACGGGCGCGATTTTGTCAAACGCGTAATTGCCTTGCCCGGGGACACGGTAGAGGTGCAAGATTCCCGCGCTTACGTCAACGGCGAACTGCAACCTTTGCAACCGTACGAAAAGTTTGACGCTATATCCCGCACGCATTTTGACCCATCCGAAGTGCCGGCCCCGATCGCGCAGGATTACCAACAAATTTGGGAAAACCACGAATTGGAGCAAGTATTTGGTATGTTCTTGCGGGACCAATTCGGTCCGGTAGTGGTGCCGCCAAATACCTATTTTGCCATGGGGGATAACCGCGATAATTCCTGTGATTCGCGCTTTTGGGGTCCCGTGCCGCAAAAGAACATCAAAGGCAAAGCGTGGCTGATTCATTGGCCGCCCAATCGCATGGGAACGGTCAAGTAGTTTTCACGTGAAAATAAATTGATTTTTAACAATAAATAATGTTTAATAAATATATATTTAATAGGGAGGTTGTATGGGAGAAATAGTTGTTGTTGCCAACCAAAAAGGCGGCGTTGGAAAAACGACCACCTCTATCAATTTGGCGTATGCGTTGGCCTGTTTAAACCAAGAAGTATTACTGGTTGATTTTGACCCGCAAGGTAATGCCGGCTCCGGCCTGGGTGTGAACGTGGCAGACGGCGATAAATCCGTTTATCACTTACTGACGAAAACGGCCACATTTGAGCAAGTAGTCCACCAGACGTCCAACGAACTTTTAGATGTTATTCCGGCGTGTAAACATTTGGCGGGAGCGGAAGTGGAACTCGTCAATGTGCGCGGCCGCGAAAATATGTTAAAAGAAGTATTGGAACCCCTCCGCGCGATGTACAAATACATTATCATTGATTGCCCGCCGTCTTTGGGGCTTTTGACGCTTAACGCCATGATGGCGGCTGATAGCGTAATTACGCCCGTCCAGTGCGAGTATTACGCCATGGAGGGCTTGGCGCACTTTATCAGCACGGTAGCCAAAATCAAGCAATTTCTCCACCCCAAACTGAAAATGGACGGCGGCGTGCTGACGATGTTTGATTCGCGTATGAATTTATCCAAGCAGGTGTTTGGCGAGGTCAGCCGCTTTTTTGGCGACCAAGTTTACAAAACCCCTATCCCGCGCAACATCCGCTTGGCCGAAGCGCCCAGTTTCGGGCAATCCATTTTTGATTACGACCCGGCCTGCCGCGGAGCCAATGCCTATATCCAACTGGCTATTGAATTTTTAGGCCGCCGCGGGGCCAACGTGGAAGATTACCAATCTTTCCAAATGACGGGCGAACGGGCCGTCAATTACGATTTCGGAGGGTGATATGGTTAGACAGGCCTTAGGTAAAGGGTTAGACGCCCTAATTAAACAAACACAAGAAATTTCTGAAATGACAACGCAACAAGCGGCCGCGGCCTCGCCGGCGGGGACAATCGTTTCCAAAATTGCGGTAAGCAAAATTGTGCCCAACCGTTTTCAACCGCGCCGTGTGTTTGACGAAGAAAAACTGCAAGAACTTGCGCAGTCCATTAAAGAGCACGGATTAACACAACCGATTGTGGTGGTGTATGACGCGGGGTTGGATAAGTATGAAATCGTCGTCGGGGAACGCCGTTTTCGCGCTACGCAACTGGCGGGGCTGCCCGAGATTGACGCCATTGTGCATAAACACTTGGGCGACCAAGAAATGTGCGCCCTGGCCCTTATTGAAAACATCCAGCGCGAAGATTTAAACCCCATTGAAACCGCCCTCGGGTACCGCAATTTGATGAGTAAGTTTTATATCACACAGACCGATTTGGCGTCGTATTGCGGCAAGTCCAAAGCGGCTATTTCCAACGCACTTCGCTTGCTGGAATTAGAGCCGGAAATTCAAAATGCTTTGCAATCCGGCACGATTAGCGAGGGCCACGGCCGCGCCCTTTTAATGGTAACCGACCCGGCTAAACGCGAAATGTTGTTCAAAAAAATGAACAATAGTAAAATGTCGGTCCGGCAGGCGGAAGATGCGGCCCGCGCGCTGATGTTTCCGACGAAGAAATCCGCCAAGAAAACCAAATCGGTAGATGTGATTAGTTTTGAGAACGACTTGCAAACCGCGCTGGGGACCAAGGTGGAAGTGAAGTGTGGCAAGAATATGAAGAAAGGCACGCTTGTTATTCACTATCACTCGCTAGATGAGTTGGACAACATCGCCAGCCGCTTAAAACATAAGATGTTGTAATTTTATAACGGCCTTGTTATCTTTCGTTTAGCGTACGGGGTGCAAAAATACCTATTTTGCACCCCGTTACTTATTCGGGCAACAATTTGCCAAATTCTGCCAATTTACGTTTGCCTGCCCTCTTGACGTAACTACCATTACGTCTACGGGGCACTAGCAAACGTAACTTGGAGAGAATTTGACAAATCAGCCAAAGTTTCGCAAAGTCAGTCTTTTGGTTGGCGGGCCGCCTCAATATAAGATGCTATAAATCACGGCCTTGGTAAGTTCTATAAACGCGTACAACGGCACAAACAAAGGAGTCATCCTGAACTTGATTCAGGATCTCCGCCTTAAAAAATGTTTGTGCCGTTGTTATTTGTTATTGTGCGGCTTTGCAAACTTTTTGTCCGAAATCGGTAATTCCGGTGCATATCATTTTTCCGGGATTGGTAGGTGATTGGTCGTATATAATACGGAATTTAAAATCTTCATTTTCTCGGCACGTTCCGTGATTGTTTTGGTATCCGGGGCAATAATCGGCTCTTAATGCCAGACCGTTTTTTATGTCTATATTAAAGTATTTGTCGCAAAAAAAGACCGTTTCGTCTTCCCCGTTTGTTCCTGTACAAGCGTGTTCTATATCTAATGCATCCAAAGAGCCGTTTTCCAAATATTCCCCGTTGGCTAAATAATATCTTTCTTGTGCTTCTTTAAAAGCGAGCAAAATAGGTTTAATGGCGGCCAGCCGGCTTTTGGCTACGGCCACTTTATATTGCGGCAGAGCCACGGCGGCTAAAATGCCTATAATCAGCACGACGACAAGTAATTCAATAAGGGTAAATGCTTGATGATTTTTCATGTTATGTTCTCCTTACTGTTTTTGGGGGGGAGGGAAAACATAACAAACGGCTGATATCTTTTGAGTAAAGGAATGCACCCAGCAAATAACAGCCGCGGTTTGTCGTATATACGACGAACACTTGGCACAATAGAAACGGGTAATTAGTCCGTTTTTACTGCGCCCTTACCGGCTATTTTTGGTATTCCTTTACTCTTTTGGTTTTCCCAAAAGCGCACCGTTTTTTCCACGGTCCCAAAAACAGATTCAAATTGTGGTTAAGCAACGTCTGTGCTTAACAAGTTTATTATAACAAATTCTTTGGATTTGCAACGGGTTTTGTTCCGGTTTGTCCGTTTTGGGTTTTAATGTCAAGTTTATTTTTCCGACGGTAAAATAAAAATAGTTGCAAACCGTTTGCGTTTTGTGGTACAATAAATACGGAGCTAATAAAAGGAGTTGTTTATGTACTGCAATCGTTTCAAGCGAAAGTGTCAGTGCACGCCCAGACCTCGCAGTAACGGGTCTAAGGGGGCGGAGGCAGTATATCCTTTTTATCCGGTTTCTTCCATTTTACAAAATTGCTGTATCAAAATAGATTTATTTCAAACTAGGTCCAAAGGGCAAAAAAAACTAGGTCTTTTGGACCTAGTTTTTTTTGGGTTTTCCCGTATACTATTAGTAAAGGAGACTTTATGAGAGCGTTCATGGCCGTATTGTTAAGCATCTGCATGTTGTTTAGCAGCCTGACCCCTTCGGTGGCCCAAGTGATACCGGTGGGGCCGTCGGCATTTCGCGGTGCGGCCGTAAAATTGGTTAAAAACCCGGAGCAATTAGTGCGCGGCATGCAACGCTTGGGCAACGCCAACGTGCGCGGATACACGGCCAATCTGGTCAGCACGGCCGTTCGCTCGGGCGCGGTGCGCAGCGTCAATATGCACACCAATTTACGCAACGTCGGTTTAGCACGCAACGCTACGGCCCAATTTAGCGCCGTCTCCACTCCCGCATTTGCCGAAAAAGTGTTACTGGGCGAAAGTTCCATTTCCCAACTTACCGGTATTGAAATGGAAAATTACGTTTTCTCCGGTTTTACCAGCCAATTATTAGAAGGTACTGTAGTCCCCAATACCGTGCAAGTCCAAGCCGAAGTGGACATGCTCATCCGCTATATTAAAGACGCGACGGTCCAAAACGGGGACCACATTAAATACTTTGCGCAGGTATGGGGCGCAGCCAGTTATATCGGACTTCTCGGCACCCAAGAAAACGCGGCCGAGATTTTATCGTTAGCCGAGAGAAATTACGGCGGGTTAAACCCGTATGTAGATTATTACGCCACGCGTATCTTACTCAATTTAGAAGCGTATAACGAACTGCGCGCATTAGCCAAGTTCCGCTTGGAAAAACCCAACGCGATGTTATCCAGCGTATGGAGCGGCGTGAAAGAAGAAATGGCGAAACGCGGCGAAGTGTTGGAAGTAGACGAAATGGATATTGCCGACGCGGACCCGATTATCCCGGATTCACTCCAAGAGGCACAAGTATTCCGCGAGCCGTATATGGCGGCATTGGGCGATCCGTCTGCGGAGATTACGCAAGGATATTTAGAAGTCGGCAAAGGTCTTGCCGAGAAATTTAACTTGGCGCACACGCAAATCAGTGCGCAACAAGCCGTTGTAGCCCAACTTTCCGTTAAGCCGCAACCCGCGTCGGTCCGCCCGGGCGAAATCCCGGCGGCCGAAATTCCCGCTTTGGAAGTACCCGCTTTCCCGCAAGGGGAATTATCCTTGGGCGCACCGGAAATTCCGGCCGGCGTGACCGAAACGCCCGTCGCGGCGGCGCCGGTTTCTAAACCGGTTGCCAATTCTAATTCCGGCATTTTGTACTCCGGTTTCCCGTTCTTTGCCTTGCAAGATTCTTGGAATAAAGTTACCTCGTGGTGGAAAGCGCGCCAAGAGGCCCGCGCGTTAGTCCGCCAAAGCGAAGCCCCGGGCTTGCACGACGCCACCCGTATACACCCGGTATCGGACCCGTTGTTAGATTACCAACGCGGTGTGGCCTCGGCCGATGAAACGGACGGACTGGCCGAAAAGCCGATTGTGGATTTTGCCGAAGACGGTTTCCTGCTTACCTTGGAAGACGCCAACGGACACGAAAGCATTTTACCCGTCAACTTACGTATCAGCAACCGTTTCTTAAACCGCAACTGGAACGCTTTTTGGGCCAATCATAGCAAAACCCCGTACAACCGCGTTGTCGTAAAACCCGAAACCCGTTTGAAAAAAGGCGATTATGTACTGGAAATGCGCAACAAAACCCGCAAACCCAGCACCATGGATCACTTCTATTTCCGCTTGCAACACAATCAAGTAGGGTTGCTCGTAGATATGTTGCAACAGCAAGGGGTGAAAGATTTCAAACTTAAATTAGAAGCCAGCCCGAACAATTTTTATAAATCCAAAGACCTGCCCGTTTTCCGCGAAGGAACTATGGAGCAGTTGCCTCTTACCGTAACCGTGCCGGAACGCAGTTTAAAACCGGGGATTAAACTGGTCCTTATGAAAAACGGAGAGTTGGGGTGGTTATTGCCGGAATCCGATAAGCCGGTACGGGAAACAAAATTGTACGTCCGTATCCCCAAACATCAAATTTCGGATCTGGTCAAAGTATTAAAAGAATATCCGGCCGAAAGTTCCGAAAAATTAAATATCGCTCTACGCTCTACCCAAAACGGGGCCAAATTTGTCAGCACGTGGCTTTCCGCCAGCAACTTAAGTTTAGGTAAGACGTTCGGCCCGATGGTGGGTGGCCCCTTGGAAATTTCTCCCTCCAATGCCGACCGTTTGATGTTTGGTACCAACTACGTACTGCCCGGTTTGGCCTCTTTGTTAACGCCGGCTCTTAAAAAGTATGGCGAACGCCGCATGATGACGCTTTCCATGGCGCTTTCCACCCTGTCCGGGGTGCTGGCCGTGGCGGGCGGATTTTACGGGTTTGTGGACGGAGTCACCTTAAACGGGCTTCAAAAAGGGTTGTTCCTTTCCGCCTTACTCTTAATGAGTGCCAGCGGGGTGTTAAAACAACTCACTACCAACTTGCTCATCCGCGCTAACGGCGGGGAAGTGGAATATATTACCGACAATGCCGAGGACGCCGCCCAAGCCGTACAAGTGGTAGACGAAACCCCCAAAGCGTTGGTCAAACGCCGCGGCAAGGAAGTTTTCCAACAGATTTTCCACCCGAAAAAATACGCGCAGGAACACGGCCAACTGCTGGAAGAAGACAAGACACAACTTTCGCACCTCATCCGGTACAATTTAGGGTTTATTTTCAAAAACGTCGGTACGCTCTCTTTCTTGGCCTTGCCGTACGGTATTAACGTAGTCGGGCATTGGTTCGGGGCGGATTTGGGGTTAGATTTCTCGGCCAGTTTCCCCATCTACGCGGTGTATAGCGGTTGGTTGACTTGGCGTATGATGCGTGCCAAACTGCGCGATGCGTATTCGGCCAAGAACGTCATCCAAAATCAAAATGCCATTACCCGCGCGGTGGACGATTTGGCGGCGGAATTAACCAACCCGAAACACGACGCGGAACAAATTGACGTTAAAACGCGGGCCTTGTATGATGCGTTGGATTCGTACGTGCTGGCCCGGCAGAAAGTAGATTCCAAACTCAAACATAATGAAGTATACGCCCGGGCCAAACAAGAATCGTTGGAGGCCTTGGCCGGCCGGTTGGGCGAACTGCACATGGACCCCGCCAAAGTGCCGGGGGTGGTATCGCATACAACTGCGGAACTGAGCAAGTTAGAGAATTTATTCAAAAACATGGCCGGTATGCTTAAAGTAGAAGGCGTAGCCCCGTTGCTGGCCGGTATGACGTTGGCTACCGTGCATGAATTTGTCGTATCCAGTTCGTTCGCGGGCGCGATGAACCAAGTTATCCCCGCGGGCGATATGGCAAACTTCCTCGTGGCCGTAACGCTCTACTTGCCGATGATTATCGGCCGTATCGGCGGTAACTGGTTAAGCCCCAAGATCAGCGCGGGATCTATGTATATGTTCTGCTCGGCGTTGTCCGCGCTGGGGACGATGGCGATTGGGCTCTCCGGCGGGAGCGTGCCGATGATGATTGCCGGCGCGGCCGTGGCCAACTTGGGTATGGGCAACTTCTTTACCCAGATGTTTAACTACATCATGGAAAAACACAAAAAATACCGCCGCGAGATCTCCTCGCTCGTGTCGTTGACGATGGCATTCGGCGGGTTAGGTGCGATGTTAGCCCCCGGTACGTATACGTGGGATATGGTCTTTGCCGGCGGGTTGTTGGGACTCAGTTGGTTGATGACCGTGCCGATGTTTGCTTCGTCCAGTTTGATTAAAATGTGGAAAGAGACGCCGCTGGGCAAAAAAGTGCATGAAAAAGGCCGTCAAAGCCAAGTTAAACTCAAAGCCAAACTGAAAAAGGACACGCCGCAAGAATTGAACTTGGACGATGCGGCCCCGGCGAACTAAAAACGATTTACCCAAAAAAAGCCCCCGGCAAAACCGGGGGCTTTTTAATGGGGAAAATTAACTACCGAACAGTTTATGGCGTAACCGGTTGTAGTACGGCTCGGGCAAGTTGATACCGGGGGTGGTAATGCGGCCGCCGTGCGGGCCGTGATAGTCAGACCCGGCCGTACATAATAAATCATAGCGGCGGGCCAATGCCAATAAATCGTGTTTGAGGGCTTGGGAATGGGCCGGATAAAATACTTCTATCCCGTCTAATCCCGCTTCTACCCACGCGGGGAAATTCCACACGGAGGAAGAAATGCCGGGGTGTGCGATGACGGCAAGTCCGCCGGCTTGTTTAATTTGTTTAATGGCCTCTAGCGCCGTCACTCCTACCGATGGCACATACCCCACGCAACCTGGCACCAGGTATTTGCGGAACCCGTCTTGGCGCGAGGATACCACACCGTTGGCTTTTAATGCGTCGGCCACGTGCGCGCGCGAAACCGTATTGGGGGCCCGTTTAAACACATCTTCTTCGGTAATAGGTACGCCGGCTTGTTGTAATTGGGCGATAATTTTGCAGATACGTTCTTTACGGTGTTGGCGGTTAGCGGCTAAAAATTGTTGAAATTGCGTATTTTGCAGGTCTATATTATAGCCCGTAAAATGCAGTTGGTCGTGTTCGCGGGTGCTGATTTCCACCCCCGTTACGCACGGCAAGTGATGTCCTTGGCAGAGTGCTTGCGCGCGGGTAACGCCGTCGGTGGTGTCGTGGTCGGTCAAGGCGAAAAATTTGACCCCCGCTTTCAAGGCGGCGTGTACGACTTCTTCCGGCGAGGAAGTTCCGTCGGAAAAGTCGGAATGGGTGTG
>Ga0265298_10008094_pt1 | contig 12667 bp, 16 predicted proteins | sample AusTroGonzalo_MG_3_FD_193486 | JGI IMG/M metagenome (GOLD analysis project Ga0265298, IMG submission 193486) | Bovine rumen microbial communities from tropical cattle in Woodstock, Queensland, Australia - Gonzalo_01 | ecosystem: Host-associated > Mammals > Digestive system > Stomach > Rumen ... | reverse complement strand
TCTTGGGCCGAAGCCGAAATTGCTCCAAAAACAAGGAACAAACTGACTAATAGGTACTTAAATTTCATAACAAAAAGATTTAATTGCACAAAGGTAGAATTTTTTTGAAAAAAGAAAGAAAAAAACTTGTCGGTTTCGGAAAAAGCCGTATTTTTGCACCCGCATTTGGGACGGTAGCTCAGTTGGTTTAGAGCGCATGCTTGACAGGCATGAGGTCACAAGTTCGATCCTTGTTCGCCCCACACGAAGACGCTGCAAAGCGTCTTTTGCATCAACGGGAGGGACGTTAGCCCAGTTGGTTTAGAGCGCTGCCTTCACACGGCAGAGGTCACTGGTTCGAGTCCAGTACGTCCCACAAAATTCTGAAAGTCAGCGATTTACGCTGACTTTTTTAGTTTAAATCGGCGCAAAAACGGCACAAAATCTGTAACACATTGATTTTTAGGGCTAATAGACATTTTGGGTGGTGAAATTTTCTGGAATGCCAGAAAACACTTATCATTGCGGAGAATATCAATAATATGGTAAAAAAATGCATTTTTGGGGTCATGTGGACAAATAGCTATATCGTTTGAGCTTGTCGCCTCCCCCATTTCTCGCCGATAATGCCAAGATTAGAGTGGGCATTTGAGGTCGTATATGGATTATGATTTCAAACCCGACATAGGACTTTAATTTTTCTGATTGATCAAATTCACCACCACCTTCACCATCACATCTTTCTCCTCGGGCTTACTCTCGGCAATCATCAAAGTCAAGGCGACCAAGGTATTGTCTGCAATGCGTTTGCTTCCATCCTCGCGGTAAAGGATGCCATTGTTGTTGAGGAACCACAGAAATAAAGTGGCAGCAATGCGTTTGTTACCGTCACTAAACGAATGGTTCTTTGTAACGAGATACAACAACATGGCCGCTTTTTCCTCCACACTGGGATATAGGTCGTTGCCACCGAAAGTCTGGTAAATCTGCCCTATGCTGCTTTTGAAAGAATCGTCTTTTTCGTTGCCGAAAAGCGAACTGCTGCCAAACTTCTCGCGTAAAGCCGCAATGGCCTGCATGGCATTGTCGTATGTCGCCTGAAACTTTTCCTCTTGGGTGGTCTCTTTTACACCTAAGCGTTGGTAGTCGTAGTCGTCAAGTGTATCCAAGGCATAGGTGTAATCAACAACGATGTCAAACAAGGCTTGGTTCTCATCGTTCTTCAACAAAGGCTGGTTTTGGAGTGTTCGGCCAACCATTTGCACTAATTGGCGCAGCTCGCCGATTTGGCTTCGACGTATCTTTTCGTTCAAAGCATAGCCTTTTATCAGATAGTCTTTCAGCACTTTGTTGGCCCATTGGCGGAATTGCACGCCACGCTGACTTTTCACGCGATAGCCTACGGAGATGATGACATCAAGGTTATAAATCGTTGTGGGTCTATACTTTGAAAGAGTATTATGCAAAATTTGCATATTACTTTTCTTGTCCAATTCCCCCTCTTTAAATACATTGGCTATGTGGCGCGCAATAACAGATTGATCCTTCTGAAACAGCATCGCCATCTGTGCTTGGGTCAGCCAAACGGTTTCGTTTTCCAGTCGGACATCAATGGCAGTTTGTCCGTTGTCGGTTTGGTATATGACGATTTGGTTTTCCATGAACGCGAGGGATTTGTTGCTGCAAAGATAATGAAAAGATAGGCTATGTTGCAGCATAAGCTTTAATAACACGCAAAAAATGCGTGTTCATGATGTTTTTTCGGTTCGGGAAGTGGTATGTGCAAAATTTGCACATTGCTTTTCTTACTTTCTGAAATAGTTGTTCTTTTGATAGACTGGACATGACGCGTCAACTCTTTCCGAAGTTCAGGTTGTAGCGAAGTGTAACGGATGCAGGCCGCAAGCCAAGCAAGAATAACTTCACGATAACTCTTGCCTTCATATTCAATCTGTTTGATACCTTCGGTTCGTTTGTCATCAAGGGACAGGCATAGTCGTTGGAATCTATGCTTTATGACGATGCTTCTGTCCTCTTTGTCAACAACCAGCAAGCCGCCAGCATTCTCCATGACCTGTGCAGATTCGCAATCAAGAGGGAATGGCGTTTTCATACGCACCACTTCATTGACAAAGGTATACATGAATATGCGCCCCATGCCATGGTCGTCATCGTGGCTCAGAAGTCGGGCGATGGTGGCCGTGTCAAACGCTTTTCGGGATTTCCTTATCAATCTCAACTTTAATTTCATAGTAAAACTCACGGCAATAGACGAAGTCGGTAATGGCAAATTCAGTGTGGTCGAACAAGTAGTGGAAGGCTTCAATCAGATGAAGGTCTTTGGTCAGTTTCTGGTCAAGGCCTTCGTTCCAGTTAGGAGGCGGACAATTCAGCCCAATATAGTCGTCAAAGGTTTGATCGGCATCACGTTTTATTTCCAGCGAGAAGGTAACACCTCTGTCGTACAGCAGATTCCAACCCGAATCTTGCAAGGCATTCCAAAGATCTTGTCGGTTTTCGCTTTGCAGAGGATGCAAAACCGGATAGTCATTGCCCAACCAGCAGCAAGCCTCTACAGTAACATCTTCGCCAAAATCCTTATTGGTTTCAAAAACGGCATGAGCCTCGTCGAACATTTTGTGCAAGGCTTCGCGCAGCGCGTCGTTGAAGGCAATGATGTCAGGCAGTAGTTCTTCTTGATGTTGCAGCACATAATGGTTGATGATGTCTCTCCTTATTCGGAGCAAACTGCGCTCGTCAGTGTAGTTGTGCTCTTTGGAATACGGCCCGTCGAAAACCATGATAATTCGACGTTCAAGTTCCTGCAAGGCGTAATCCTGCAAAATTTCCTTGATGCTCATAGTGTATTGTTTTTGAGGTAAGTAATGGTTCATTTTTATCTCACTTTCAATCTTTTGAAAAACTCCTTTATTCGTGAAGCCTTCTTTGTCGTTTGTTTTGGCTCCGTCATGGAATGGATAAGACTTTTGGCTACTTCCGTCAACAGGTCATCGGCCTTTTCGAAAGCTTGGTTTATGGGTAAGTCGCTGTATTGCTTTTTAATGTATTGGTTGTTGAGCAGGAATAGGGCATCCGTGTCCCTTGCCATGTTTCGGATTCCCTCCATTGCTTGCGAGAATCTGCGTTTGCCTTCCAACTCGAATGGCAAAGTGGCAAGGGCAATGGTCGTTATGCCCATCTTTTTTGACTCACGGGCGATTATAGGAGCGGCACCTGTGCCACATCCGCCTCCAAGACAGGTGACGACAAAGGTCAATGACGGCTTATCGTCAAACAGTTCCTTTATTGCGTCTCTGCTTTCTTCAGCCTCTAAGTTTGCCTTTTCGGGCTTGTTGCCACTTCCAAGACCGTCTGTGCCGAGTTGCAGTGTCGTGGTGGCAGCTGATTTCTCCAGCACTTTGGCATCCATGTCGCAGGCCACAAAAGACATGCTATCCAAATTGCTTTGGCTTATATGGTTGACGATATTGTTGCCGCCACAGCCAACGCCGATTACTTTAACGGTGGGCTTTGTCGTTGATGTTGCTTTTTTTTGGGTCATAGTGCGTTACGATTTAACGCTGCAAAGAAAAAGAAAGCCTGTGCCAAACCGAGGCACAGGCTTGTGAAATTTTGAAAAAATGTGATTATTTGACTATCCAGTATTCCCTCAAGAGTATTTCAAACTTCTGTTTTCCATTTCCATTTCTATGATGCCATGAGGCAGGATGTGCAGGATGGTTAACAAAATCAAAAGGAATACCAAGTTCATATTGCTGTAATTCAATATATTTCTTAAATTCCGAATGCGCATATCTGCTTACAAAAATTACAATGTCAGGTTTGTCTAATTCTATAATTCCACATAATGCTATTCCAGCAACTTCACGATCCAATTGTGTGCAATCTTTTTTGAATGATTTATTATTTTTCCTCACCGTTGCTGGACGCAGAAAATAATTATAGAACATAGCTTCCTCAAAGACATGCTCACAAAGTGTATCGTTCAACACTTCATTCATAGATTTACATAATCTATCAAAGGTTTTATACCCTTTGTAGTTGCTTACGTCTTTCTTTTTTTCTTCTGGTATTAAATGTTGTTTGTCCGTCCCCGTATACCACGCTTGTGGATCTTTAAACACACTATCGACATCGTCATTAAAATAGTTGCTTTCCCCAACTATCAACAGTTTTTTATGCTTGCTGCTGTTCCAATAGTTGTCCTGACATGCGGGTATTAACTCTGGAAATCTTACAAAGATACCTTCTTTTACAATTCCGTCTTTTCCGATGTTTGAATACTTATCTGTTGCCATTTTTGTTGTATTATAATAGGTTATTGTAAAGTGATAACACGAAAAATAGTTTTCCGCTGCAAAAAAAAGAATACCTATACCGGATTGAAGCACAGACTGGAAAAACTGATTAATTCCTGCGATTAAAGATTATAGATGCTTTTCAAAAAAGCTCTATAGTGGTTCATTACACCATCGTAATTGGTTTTCCCTCCATATTTTCCAAAACTGCTTGGATGATATGAGCAAAAGATTAGAGTTTTTGTTTTAGGATGAAAACGAATACTATTGTGCTCCTTTTCATCAATTCTTAATAATCCATCGTTTGGATATAGTTTTTGATATGCATTATTGATAAATTTATAAATATGAGGAGATGTACATACTATCATATTAGGTTTTAATATTTCTATTTCTTTGATTAACAAATCTCCATATTCATTGAGATGGTGAATCAGGATATTGTCTTCAAGAGAGCCATTACCTGGTTGCTTCTTGCATTCAACCAAAGCGAAAGGTTGGGTGTTGAAAAACTCCTTGACTTCATTTTCGTGTTTTACAACTTCTTCATATTCCCATTCATTTTGCTCATCTGCTTTTGATAGTCCCCAAAAGATATATGCGAGGTGTTTAAAAAACCGGTTTTCAAGTTCTCGATTTCCCTTTTTTCGTTTCAAAGCGGAATCTTTGTCAGTTTCAACATCCTTCAACCAATAGCGTATGTCTTCTGGCCAAAATGATGCGCCTTTTTTTCTTTTTTGGTGCTGATCTTTCAAAAGAAATAGGACGCGTTTTGAAGAATTAGCCCAATTTTGTTCTGTTTTTTCATTTCCCTCGCCGTCTTTGTAAATAATACCGTCTTTGATGAATGCCAATTCCCCTTTTTCATCATAATAGGCTTCACCACTTGTTTTCATTTTTTGTTGCCACTCCATAAATAAGTTATCGAGTTTGGAAGTATAGTCGTTGATTGTCATTGTATTGATATTATTTGTTTGTTAGTTATAATCCTCAATTCATCTTATTCCACTGATGATACCCTCCCGAAGGGCAGTCAAATGCATTAGGCGACTTTGAGGCATACAAAAGGATGCCACATTTCTTGCATTGATAGACATCGGTACCTATCGGACATAAATCTTGCCAATTGTGATAGCCTCCAGCAGTGCATCCCAAAGAAGATGGTGTATTCTTGCTTTCAACGAGAAGACCGCAATTCTTGCATCGATAGTTTTCACTACCGACTTCGCCAAGGTCGTTCCAATCGTGGTAGTTTCCTGCCCGACAATGGAGAGTGTTTGGTCGACGCTCTGTCTTAATCAATATGCCACATTTCTTGCATTGATAGTTTTTCATCGGAGGCAGGTTCGGGTTTTGTACTTGTAGGCATAATGCCAATATGATAATTGCGACAAAGGTAATCATTTCTATAAAGCAAATCAGTGTTGGATAAATAATGTGATTATTTGACTATCCAGTATTCTCTCAAGAGTTTTTTAAACTTCTGTTTTCCGTTTCCATTTCGATGATTCCACGAAAAGTAAATGGCGGGATGATTGATGAAATCAATCGGGATATCATAAGACAATCTATTCGAGGTCATGTACTTATTAAATTCCAAGAATGCATATCTACTGATGAATATGACTACATCAGGATGGTCGAGGTCAATGATTCCGTTTAATGCGCTGCCTGCAATATCACGGTCTAATTGTGTGCTGAATAATCTAGTGTTTTTCCTTACTGTTGCTGGACGCAGAAAATAATTATAGAACATGGCTTCCTGATGGACATGCTCACAAAGTGTTTCGTTTAACACTTCATTCATGGATTTACATAATCTATCAAAGGATTTATACCCATTGCAGTTGCTTTCCCCAACTATCAACAGTTTTTTATGCTTCCTGCTGTTGCAATACTTGTCCGTAGAAGCAGGAACAAGTTCGGGAAATATTTTGTGTCTGTATTTCATGGCTTAGGAGATTGGTTGTCGTTTTCTGATTCTTGATTAAAAGAGGACATAAAATCACTAAGAAGCAATGCCTCTTGGCGGTATTTATAGGTGGTCATCTGAAGCACGTCGGGAATGCTATGCGCTTTGTATGTAATCAATTCCCAAAAAGTATAGCAGAGCTTAATGTCTGGAACCATTGAAAAAGATGCGTTGGAGTACACTCGCCAGCCATCAGTATAGGGTGTGTAACCATTGTCGTCGCACTCAAACAATGCGGAATCACCCAGTTCAACGGTGTTCAGTATAACCAGCATCCGATTCCATCTGGACGCATAATATTCATCATCGTCCAACGGTTCAAGCCTTGGGTTTTTATTATTATGCCAGTATTCAATGGTACTATGAAGAGAGTAACGCTTGTCGATGGCTTGCAGTTTGCCATACATATCGGTGTGCTTTTCGAACAAAATTCGTTCGTTGGTTTCGAGCATAGCATTGGCTTTAGACAACCTTGCATGATCATCATCGTTGAAATGCAGTTCAAACAAGCGATCCAGTATCTTTGCTCTTTCTTCCAGTTTTTTGCTGATTTCTTGGTTGTTACTGATGCAATAATATTCTTGCCCATCGCGGAAACTATAGGCGAGTTCTTCAATTTCCGACTCACATTTTGTGAGCATCTTACGGAGTTGGTCGGCGTTTGTTATTGAACTAATCATTTCTTATTGAGTTTTACGCTGCAAAGAAAAAGAAAGCCTGTGCCAAATTAAGGCACAAGGCAAAAGATTTTCTAATAGACAAACTGTAAACCTGGAAAATCGAGGCGAATGCTTTTAACGATCACCGATGGATTAACTGCTGCTGACTTCACGGAACGATAGCGGCTGTAGCACTGCCGGAAACAAGACAAAAGCTTCGGCAACTTTTTGGAAGAATTGTGTTAGAAATGGCATGAACACGAAAAGGATATTTTCTATTTTTGCAATCAAAACCCTTTAATAAATCATTTCGATGGCTGCCGTTTTGCATACAAAAACCTTTCAGGAACTAACTACGGATGAGCTGTACGAACTTTTGAAAGTACGCAGCGAGGTGTTCGTGGTCGAACAGAATTGCGTCTATCAGGACATGGACGGTGACGACCAGCAGTCCATTCATCTGTGGCTAACCGTGGCAGATAAAATCGTTGCTTTGGCTCGTGTGTGTCCCGCCGGCACCCACATGAAGGAAATCTCCATCGGAAGAGTCATCACCACCGAACGGGGCAAAGGATACGGCAAGCAAATCATGCTTCATGCCATCGACGCTGCCATTGAACATTTCGATGCCACACGCATAGATATTGAGGCGCAGGAGTATGCCAAAGGTTTCTATGAAGGAGTGGGATTCAAGCAGTCATCCGAGACCTTCATGCTCGACGGCATCCCTCACATTAAAATGACATGGACAAAAGGTTGAAAAAGATATTGTTCCTTCACGGTTTCTTTGCCAGCGGCCAGTGCGTACATTTTGGATGAAAATTGTCTATTTCACTATTCATTGCTACTCATCCAGATAAGCATTCAGGAAACTTTCAGCCAGACTGTTTGGACGGATATTCCTTCGTGCATCATCCGAAGAAAACCATTGATAGGAGTCGATTTCTTTGTTAGGCTCAAGCTCGCTGTCATCTTTCACAAAGGCCGTGAAGTTGCACATCAGCGTGTTCGACGGCTCAAAGAAACTGGTGCGGTTGAACTTGATGCGGCTTACGGTCATGCCTGTCTCTTCCTTGACTTCACGACCGACGGCGTGTTCCACTTGCTCGCCACGGTTCACATAGCCCGCCACAAGGACAAACCAGGGCCTTCCGTATTGCTTAATCAACAGGATCTCACCTGTTTGCTCATTGATGACAATCATGCTCACGGCAACGTTATACATGGGGAAACGGTATTGCTCACATTTCGGGCAATATGGCACTATTCCTTCTCCTTCAAGTTCTTTTTCGATGAGTGATGTTCCGCACTCGAAGCAATGTTTCTGTATTAAGTTCATGGTTGCAAAAATACAAAAACTGCAGCTCGAAAGCCACGCCCGATAGGAAGATTTGTCCGTAGGGTTGGGAGAATCGTCTGAAAGATACGTTTTCTTGCAAATATGATCAATCGTGATAGTCGCTGGCTTTCCATTCGAATTTCACCTTCTCTGGAACAAGGTAATTGCCAATCTTGTAGTCGATATTTGCCTTATGGGCTTGACTGAGTTGGTAGCATCGTGGAACACGAAACATTTTTCCGTCCTTGATGAAATGGGCTCCTGTCTGGTGAAAGCGAAAAGGAACGTCTTTTGAAACGCATTGCTGCCTGATATCGAGTATCCAATCGTAATGGCACGGCCTTGCATCGACCCCTGACTCTCCACCAACCGACACTTCCTCAACCGTTTCATTCAGATAAGGGGTAAGGTCAACGGCAGTGAGAATGGGAGAAACAATGATACTTTTATGCTTGATGGGAAGAGACAGAAAAATGGGCAAACGATAGTTGGCCATTTCCTGGTTTTCCACCGTGCATCCTACAATGACATTGTCATAGCCCTCGCCCCAGTCGTCAGGCACACATTCCATGAAACGGTCGATGCGTTTGGTAAAGAAAAAGAACCAGAGGTCGCTCCGTTGCTTCATCATCCTCCAACATTCAGGTCGCCATTCGTCTGCATCTTTCAGGAGGAAATCGGAGGTAAAACAAGTGAAGACAATCTTGCCGCTCTCAATCTTCCACGACTTGTCGCGTTTCCTTTTCATCGGAAGGTTGAAATTACCCGTCTTGCGGCACTCACTGCTCGAAATCTCGATGCCGTACATCTCATCCTGACGGTAAACGTAACAGTATTTGCATCCTGGGCTGATCTTGGTGCAACCGTGCCACGGATTCCAGTCGGCGTATATTTCCCAGTGTTCGGACATTCTTCAGTGTTTACTGTTTACACTGTTGAATAAAATACGAGAATATGGTCAAGCTATCCGGGTCTGTCTTGAACATGTATTCAGGATGCCATTGAACGCCCCAAACGAAACGCTTGCCCTCCATCCGAGCCGCTTCAATGATGCCGTCTGGCGCAATGGCCATCGGCACCAAACCATCACCTAGGTCTTTTATGGCTTGGTGATGCAACGTGTTCACTTCGACAGTATCCTTGCCCAATAGTGTTTTGAGATCTCCGCTCAGCACGACTTGATGCGCTGGAGCATTATATGGCTTGCTTTGTCTGTGTACAATGTCCGAAGGATGCTGTGAAGGAAGATCCTGCCAAAGCGTACCTCTCAAAAACACATTGATGAACTGGTGTCCTCGGCAGATTCCAAGGATGGCCTTGTCGGATCGCAAAGCTTTCGACAGCAAAAGTTTTTCCAACCTGTCGCGTTCCTGACAAGAGCCAACATCCTGTCCACCAGTAAATAGAAAGCCGTCGCAAGTTTCCACAATACAGTCTGCATCTTTTTCAGACACTTCAAGAGGTAAGATGACAGGTATGCCTCCAGCAGCCTTAATGCCATCCAAATAATCCGGTAGCATCCAAACACTTTTGCGTTCCTCATCCCAAAGAGGAGTAACACCAATAATCGGGTTTCGTTCCATGCCGCAAAAGTACAAAAAATGACACAGCGGAAGCCTTGCGTCGAATCTTACCATTTTTCAATCGATTTTTTGCCCGTTTTTTTATTTGCACATGTCACACTAAATCCCTATCTTTGCCGTTCCAAATTAACGAGCAATTTAATACTGATATGATGCAACACAATATCGTACCCCAAGATTTAGCGAAGAAACTCTTTGCAGAAAGCGGTCTGCCCTGCATCGGCAAGGCGGGCATCCGCGAAATCAATAAGTTGGCCCGCGACATCGAAGCCGCCTGTGGCAAGAAGTTCATCCACATGGAGATCGGCAACCCTGGTCTGCCAGCTGCCAAGGTGGGCGTCGAAGCCCAGATCAAGGCTTTGCAGGACGGCGTGGCCGCCAACTATCCGCCTATCGACGGCGCTCCTATTTTAAAGAAAGAAGCCTCGCGCTTCATCAAGAATTTCCTCGACCTCGACGTCGATCCTGCCAATTGCATCCCCACCGTCGGCTCCATGCAAGGTGGCTTTGCCTCCTTCATGATTGCTGGCCACACCAACGTCAAGAAGAACACCGTGCTCTTCATCGACCCAGGCTTCCCTGTGCATAAGTTCCAGAACAAGGTGTTGGGCATCCCGATGGAGCATTTCGACATCTACGAATACCGCGGCGAGAAGCTGCGCGGCAAACTGGAAGAGGTGCTGAGCAAGGGCAACATCCACAGCCTGCTCTACTCCAACCCCAACAACCCGACTTGGGTGTGCCTCACCGACGAGGAACTGCGCATCATCGGCGAAATGGCCAACAAATACGATGTCATCGTGATGGAAGACCTCGCCTACTTTGGCATGGACTTCCGCAAGGACTACAGTCATCCGGGCGAAGCACCCTACCAACCCAGCGTGGGCAAATATACCGACAACTACATCCTGATGATTTCCAGCTCGAAGGCCTTCAGCTACGCCGGCGAGCGCTGCGCCATCATCGGCATCAGTGACAAGTTGGCCTCACGTCACTATCCCGACCTGAAAGCCTTCTGCGGGCAAGAGATTTTCTTGAGAGCTATCCTCTTCGGTGCTTTACACCCGCTGAGCTCAGGCACCTCGCACTCAGCCCAATATGCTTTGGCCGCCGTGATGAAGGCCGTCAATGACGGTACTTACCGCTACCGCGACGACGTCATAGAATACGGCCGCAAAGCTGAGTTGATGAAAAAAGCCTTCACTGACAACGGCTTCTACATCACCTACGACGAGGACTGCGGTGAGCCAATCGCCGACGGTTTCTATTTCACCTATTGCTATCCAGGTTTTACCGGTGCCGACCTTGTGGAAGAGATGCTCTATTATGGCGTCTCCGGCATCTCGTTAGACACCTGCGGCAGCACCAAGCAAGGCATCCGTGCCTGCACGTCGCTCATCCAAAGGGAAGAAATTCCGATTTTGGCAGAGAGACTGAAAGCATTTGCTTTGGACCATCCGGTAAAGTGATCATTGTCGACGACTGCGTCCCGCAGTCGAAAAAGCAATCAATATTTCATTTGCGAGACGCAAATGGCGACAATGAAAATCAATTTGCGGGACGCAAATTGCGACAATGAAAAACGAGGGTGTCATTTTTTGGCATCCTCATTTTTTTTATAACTTTGCAAACTAATAATACTACCTATATGCCAAAGGAGATAAAGACTATTTCCATTTGCGAGGACGCAAATGGTGACAATGTAAAATCAATCTGCGAGGACACAGATTGTGACATTGTTCCTTTTTTCGATGAAAGTGACTTTGAGCACTTTGATTGGGGCACTTTTCTTCCACACTGGCATCAAGACGGCAAGTATGTTTTCGTCACTTTCAGATTGCATGATTCCTTACCTCAAGAAAAACTAGACTGGCTTCGCGAGGAAAAAGAGAGTTGGCTAAAAAGGCATCCCCAACCATGGGATAAAAAGGTGACAAAAGAATATATCGACAAGTTTGGCAAAGCCGTTGACAAATGGTTGGATAACGGTCATGGAGATTGCCTACTCAAAAAGCAAAGCAACAGAAAGATTGTAGAAGATGCATTGTTGTATTTTAATGGCGATCGATATGACTTGGTGGCCTTTGTTGTGATGCCCAACCATGTTCATATACTCATGAAACTCAAAGAAGGATTTGAGTTAACAGAGATTATGCGGTCATTAAAGAGTTATACTGCAAAGGAAATCAACAAAAACGAGAAGAAAAGTGGCCCAGTTTGGCAATCAGAATCCTACGACCGATTGATTAGAGACGAAGCGCATTTTGACAATGTTGTACATTATATCATTGCTAATAACAAGGACTTGGCATGGGTTGCCAGCGACATTGTCAACGACTGCGGGACGCAGTCGAAAAGATGAGTTTTTAAATTCATTTGCGAAACGCAAATGATGACAATGGTCAATCTGCGAGACGCAGATTGCGACAATGTTGTTTAAAATCAATCTAAATTAGCATTTTGCCCCGAAATAAAATTAAAAGACGAGTATAGTTTGCCCAAAATTCACTAATTTCGTGGCTCATTAAAATAATGAACAACAAATCCTAAAATCTAATCAATATGGCAAAATTCAGAGGAGCCATCGTCGTTGACATCGAGCGTTGCAAAGGCTGCGGCGTATGCATCACAGCCTGCCCATGCAAGGTCATCGAACTGGCAAAAGAAGTTAACGGAAAAGGTTACAATTACGCCTTCATGGCGAACCCCGAAGCCTGCATCGGCTGCGCCAGCTGCGGCATCACTTGCCCCGATGGCGTCATCAAGGTTTACAAGAAAGCCCTGTAATCAAAACCTATTGTCTAACAAATCAAAAA
>Ga0265298_10008093_pt1 | contig 12667 bp, 23 predicted proteins | sample AusTroGonzalo_MG_3_FD_193486 | JGI IMG/M metagenome (GOLD analysis project Ga0265298, IMG submission 193486) | Bovine rumen microbial communities from tropical cattle in Woodstock, Queensland, Australia - Gonzalo_01 | ecosystem: Host-associated > Mammals > Digestive system > Stomach > Rumen ... | reverse complement strand
TGGGTTTTCACAGATGATCATGACTTTGCCATGACGTTTGATAACTCTGCACTTTTCGCAAATAGGTTTGACTGAAGGTCTTACTTTCATTTTTGTTTCTCCTTCTAGTAGCCTTTGCTACTTTCTTTTAGTTTTTGTATCGATATGTGATACGCCCACGTGTTAAATCATAAGGGGACATTTCGACCATAACTCTATCGCCTGGTAAGATGCGAATGTAATGCATGCGGATTTTACCAGAAACGTGGGCCAGAATTACGATTCCGTTCTCGAGCTTTACTCTAAACATTGTGTTAGGTAGAGTTTCGACAACTGTTGCTTCCACCTCGATGACTCCATCTTTTGCCATTAAGATTTTTCCTCCTAGATTTTAGTTAGAATTTCATATCCATCTTTAGTAATAACGATGGAATTTTCATAATGGCTAGATAACTTGCCATCTTTCATTTTAGCGGTCCAACCGTCTTTAAGGACGCGGACTGCGAAGTGACCCTCTGCAACCATGGGTTCGATTGCAAGAGTCATTCCCTCTTTTAATATAGGACCAGTACCTGCTGCTCCATAATTTGGGATATAAGGATCTTCGTGAAGAACACTTCCTACCCCATGCCCTGTGTATTCTCGAGGGAGAGAATAGCCATGAGCCTCACAATACTTTTGTATTGCGTGACTTATGTCGCCCAAATGGGCGCCAGGACGTGCATATTTTACGCCTTCGAAGAAACTTTGTTCAGTTACTTTGATTAGACGTAATGCATTTTCTTTACATATCCCTACAGGATAAGTTCTACATGCGTCGCCTACATAGCCATTTAGTGTAGCGCCTACATCAACTGAAACGATATCTCCATCACGTAGGATTCTCTTTTTAGAAGGGATTCCATGGACTAGTTCATCGTTTACACTCACGCAGACGGCACCAGGATAGCCATAATAATTTAGAAATGTAGGAGTTGCACCATTATCTCTAATGATTTTCTCGCACATATCAGCGACATCTTGAGTTGAAATACCTGGAACGATTTTATCTTTAATGCCTTCGAAGACCAAGGCGACAACTCGTCCAGCTTCTTTCATTAACTCAATTTCGCGTTTAGATTTAATGATAATCAAGACTTTATTCTCCTAAATAAGCTAATAATTTTGGAGTAAGTTCACTTGAGCTAGATCCATCAAATACTTTAAGTAAACCTTTTTTCTCATAGAAATCTAAGAGAGGTTTGGTTTGCTTTGTGTATGCTTCAAGTCTAACGCTTAAGGCTTCTTCATTATCATCTGGGCGTTGAATAAGTTCACCACCACAAATATCGCAAACGCCATCTACTTTAGGTTTGATATTAATTAGATGATATGGAGCACCACATTTTTTACAAACACGGCGACCACAAATTCTACGTACCAATTCTTCTTTTGGTGTTTCAATATCAATTACGTGAGAGATTTCGCGACCAATTTCTTTTGCCATTACTTCTAAAGCTTCGGCTTGAGGAATGGTACGTGGGAATCCATCAAGTAAAAAACCTTTTTCACAATCAGGCTTGCTAAGTCTTTCTTTAACAAGCCCGATTGTAACATCATCTGGGACTAAATGACCATCGTTAATATAACTTGCTGCGAGTTTACCAAGAGGGGTGCCTTCTTTAATGGCATCTCTAAACATATCTCCTGTGGAGATGTGTGGAATACCAAGCTCAGCGATTAATTTCTTTGCTTGGGTGCCTTTGCCCGCTCCTGGTGGGCCCATCAAGATTATATTAAGCATAACGTTTGATTATTCCCTTCCGGCTGTTGCCTGAACCTCGTCGAATGTTTTACCTGCAAGTAAGCCATTAACTTGGTCATTAAGTTCTAACGAGACACCAACGGCAATGATAAGTCCTGTACCACCAATGGCAAGAGAACTATTATTACCAAATAAACCAGTTAATGTTAAGACAACTGGAAGAGCGGCGATAAATGTAAGTGCGAGGGCACCGATACATGTAACGCGATTAACAACCTTCTTAACATATCTTTCGGTCTCGTTTCCTGGACGAACGCCAGGAATGTAACTACCGTTTTTACGGAAGTTTTCTGCTAATTGTTCTGGGTCAATTTGAAGTGTTGCATAGAAGAATGCAAATAACATGATAAGAGTAATATAGATTATTAATCCCCATGGCATCTTCCAAGAGCCCATATCATACATTTCAGTGTAGCTAAATATCTTTAGCCATTTTGGAGAATCACTGGAAATGAATGAGGCAATAACAGTAGGAGTCATCATAATTGAAGATGCAAAGATTACTGGAATAACACCAGCGCTATTTACCTTAATTGGTAAGAAGCTTGCACGGCTCATCGAAGCAGTTTGACCACCTGATTTACCTGTGTGTTGAACTGGAATTTTTCTTTTTGCAAGTTCAATGAAGACAACGAATGCTAAGATAAGAACAAATGCTACTAAGTAAAGTAGGAATAAGATCCATCCTTTAATAACTAAAGGTGGTTCTTTATAAATTTCACCTGTTCCAACCCAGCTTTGGAATGCGGTTTTGATCTTGTTTGGTAAACCTCTAACGATACCTGCGAAGATAACCATTGAGATACCATTACCAAGACCTTTATCGGTGATTTGGTCACCAAGCCACATAACTGTCATTGCGCCTGCTAACATAATTGTTACTATGTAAGCATAAGTCCAGAAACCTGGATTATTGACTGTGACATATTCACCATTCTCCATGGTTTTAATAATGCCATAAGCCTGTACTGCTCCAAGCATAAGAGTGAGATAACGAGTTGCCATCTCAGTCTTTTTTCGACCATATTGACCTTGTTTTGATAACTCGGTAAATGCTGGAAGAACATCCTTAGAAAGTAACTGGATGATAATTTGAGCAGTAATGTATGGAGATACACCAAGAGCAAAGATTGAGAACGACTCAAGTGCTCCGCCACCTAGCATATCCATGAGGGCGACCGCACTGGCGCTATTCATAGCATTGCCAAGTTCTTCACTAACTGTGACACCTGGGACTGTAATCGCCGCGCCAATTCGGATAACAAGGAAAATCATGATTGTGAACATGATTCTGGTCATGATTTCTTTGTTTTTAAATATTGAGGCGATTTTTTTCATTGCTTAGATCTCCTCGCAAATGCCACCAACTTTTTCAATTGCTGCTTTTGCTGATTTTGAGAATTTGGAAGCTTTAACTGTTAATTTAACAGATAATTCTCCATTTCCTAATACTTTAACACCATCTAACTCTTTTTTCACTAAACCTGATTCGATTAAGAGTGTTGGAGTAACGACAGTGCCTTCTTTGAATTTGTTAAGTGAGGATACGTTAACAATAGCGTATTCCTTATGTGAACCATTGGTAAAACCAAATTTTGGAAGTCTACGATATAAAGGAGTTTGACCACCTTCAAATCCTGGGGCTTTGCCTCTACCACTTCTTGATTTTTGGCCTTTGTTACCAGTGCCACAGTTTTTACCATTACCTGAGCCTAAGCCACGTCCTTTTTTAAAGCTTTCTTTTTTAGCGCCTTTGACGTTTTTGAGTTCATTTAATTTCATCTTAAATTTCCTCCTTATTCAGCTTTAGCACGAAGTGCTTGGACTTGTTTATATGATTTAAGATTACTTAAACCATTGTGTGTTGCACGGATAATGTTAATTGGTGCACGTGATCCGTAAACTTTTGAAGTAACGTTACGAATACCAGCGAGCTCAAGGATAGCTCTAACAGGACCACCGGCGATAATACCAGTACCTTCTGGAGCTGGTTTTAAGAATACTTGGCAAGCACCAAACTTACCGATGATTTCATGGGCAAGTGTTCCACCTTTGACGATGTGGAGCTCGAAAGTATTTCTTTTTGCAGCTTCGAGAGCTTTCTTAATTGCATCTGGGACTTCAGCAGCCTTACCTGTTCCGAATCCGTATTTACCTTTTTTATTTCCGATAACTACAAGAGCTGAGAAACGCATTCTACGACCACCTTTGACGGTCTTAGCAATTCTGTTAATCTCGACAACGGTTTCTTCGTATTCTTTTGGTTCTTCTGCTCTTAGACGACGTTCACCACGTGGGCCTTTGCCATGTGGACGATCACCATGTGGGCGAGCGCCTTGTGGACGTTGACCTTGTGGACGTTCAGCGCGTTCTTTTGGAGCAACTTCAGGTGCTTTTTCTGCAGGTGTTGCAGTAGCTTCTACTTTTAATTCTTCTGCCATTTTAGTTTCCTCCAATTAGAACTCAAGTCCGCCTTCTCTAGCTGCGTCTGCTAAAGCAGCGACGCGGCCATGGTAGACATATCCACCACGATCGAAGACGACACTTTTGATTTTAAGTGCTTTTGCTTTTGAAGCGATGTCTGCACCAACTTTCTTAGCAGCTTCAACGTTGGAGCCGTTTTCAAGTTTAAGTGCGACTGAGCTTGATGCGCAAAGAGTAACTCTTTTTACATCATCAATGATTTGCGCTTCAATGTGTTTATTTGAACGGAAAACACATAAACGTGGGCAAGAAGCAGTGCCAGAGACTTTAGCTCTAACACGAGCATGTTTTCTAATACGAACTTCGTTTTTAGATACTTTGTTGATCATATCGCTTTAGTCTCCTTTCCTTACTTACCTGCTGCAGCAGCACGTTTACCTTCCTTACGGATGATGTGTTCGCCTTTGTACATGACACCTTTACCATTGTATGGTTCTGGCTCTCTCGTACCACGAATGAGGGCTGCTGTTTGTCCAACTGCTTGTTTTGAGATACCTTCAACAACGATGTTGTTTGCATCTGTACAAGTAATTTTAACAGTTGGTTCTGGTTTGATTACGATTTCGTGTGAGTAGCCAACGTTCATGACGATGTTTTCGCCTCTCATTGCTGCTCTATAACCAATACCGACGATTGTGAGTTCTTTCTTGAACCCTGATGTAACACCGGTAACAGCGTCTGCTAAGTTAGCACGAACTGTACCATGTAATTGTTTTGTGTGTTTTTGTTCGTTTGCTCTTGAGCAATGAACTTCACTTCCTTCAACCTTAACGGTGATAACACTAGGAACTGCGACAGTAAGAGTTCCTTTTGGACCTGTAACTGTTGCAACACCATTAGCTTGGCTAATTGTGACTCCAGCTGGGAGAGAGATAACTTTTAAACCAATTCTTGACATAATAATTACCAAACGTAAGCTAAGACTTCACCACCGACGCCTAAGGCGCGAGCTTGTTTGTCGCTTACGACTCCTTTGCTAGTTGAGATAATTGCGATTCCAAGACCATTTAAGACTTTTGGTAATTTATCGCTTGGTGCGGTAATACGTAAGCCTGGTTTTGAAATTTTCTTTAAGCCAGAGATAACTCTTTGGCCATTAGCACCATATTTAAGTGTGATGCTAAGTTCTTTTTTAGTATCGCCAGAAACCTTAAATTCGGAGATAAATCCTTCTTCTAAGAGAATCTTAGCAATTTCTACTTTCATTTTGCTAGATGGCATGCTGACGGAGGCATAACGTAATGCGTTTGCGTTACGAATACGGGTGAGCATATCTGCAATTGGATCTGTCATCATATGTATTTATTCCTCCTAACAATTACCAACTTGACTTCTTCATGCCAGGAATTTCACCTTTGTATGCAAGTTCTCTTAAGCATACACGGCATAAATGGAATTTTGAATAAACTGAGTGAGGACGTCCGCAACGTTCACAACGAGTATATTCACGAACTTTGAATTTCTTAGGTCTTGCACATTTGACCTTCATACTGGTTTTTGCCATTGTTTCGTTCCTCCTACTTATTTATGTTGGAATGGCATACCTAATGCTTCTAATAAAGCATAGGCTTCATCGTCTTTCTTAGCTGTTGTGACGATAACGATATCCATTCCTCTAATCTTACTGACCTTATCGTAGTCAATTTCTGGGAAGATAAGTTGTTCTTTGATGCCAAGAGTATAGTTACCATGACCATCAAATGAGTTCTTACTTACACCACGGAAGTCTCTAACACGTGGAAGTGCGATTGAGACGAGTCTATCCATGAATTCATACATGTTTAAGCTACGGAGTGTAACTTTAACACCGATTGGTTGACCTTCACGGAGTTTGAAGTTTGCGATTGACTTCTTTGCTTTTGTTGTAATTGGATGTTGTCCAGTAATTTGGGCAATTTCTTTTGCAACAACGTCAATTGCTTTTGCATCTTGAAGTGCATCGCCAACGCCGACATTAATAACAATTTTTTCAAGATGTGGAACTTCCATGATTGAGGAGTAATTGAACTTCTCCATGAGAGCTTTCTTAATCTCGTTATTGTATTTGTCTAATAAACGGGTTGTATGAGCTGGTTTTTTGTTTCCTTTGGAAACTTTCTTAACAGCTGCTTTTGGGGCTTCAGCCTTTGGAGCTTCAACTGTAGCTTCTGGGGCTTTAGTAGCAGTCTTCTTGACTGCTGCAGACTTTGCTGCAGGTTTCTTGGTTTCTGCCATTTGTAAACCTCCTAGTTAAGCTTTGAGCCAGATTTCTTAGAAATTCTGACTTTCTTGCCATCTTTATCAAGTGTGTAGCCAACACGGCTTGCTTTCTTTGTTTTTGGATCAACGATTGCAACATTAGATGCATCGATTGGGACATACATTTCAACAATGGAACCTTCTGGGTTTTGTTGAGTTGGCTTATGATGTTTTTTATGAACGTTAACGCCTTCAACGACAACTTTGTTGACTTTTGGATAGACGGCTTGAACAACGCCTTCTTTTCCTTTGTCTTTGCCTGCAATAACGACGACTTTATCACCTTTTAAAATTTTCATGATATGTCCTCCTTATAATACTTCTGGAGCAAGGGAGACAATTTTCATTGCACCTTCGCCCTTTTCACGAAGTTCTCTTGCTACTGGACCAAAGACACGTGTTCCAACTGGGTTACCATCGTTATCGATGATAACGCATGCGTTGTCATCAAATGCGATGAGCGAACCATCAGGTCTATTAATTGCATGTTTTGTACGAACAATAATGCATTTAACGATATCAGATTTTTTAACACGGCCATTTGGGATAGCTTCCTTGACAGCACAGGTAACGATATCACCAATGCTACAAGATTTTCTGAATGAGCCTCCTTTAATATTGAAGACTCTAACTGAACGTGCGCCGGAGTTATCAGCGACGACAAGGTTAGTTTCTCTTTGAATCATACTTTTGTCCTCCCTAAACTATTCGGCTTTTTCTTCTGCTTTCTTGGCTGCAGCTTTCTTAGCTGGAGCTTTTTTAGCAGGAGCTTTCTTTGCTGGTTTTTCTTCAGCTTTTGCTTCTTCGACTACTGGTGTAGCTTCTTCGGCTTTAACTTCTTCAGCCTTTACTTCTTCTACTTGTTCTTCCATTAACTTTTCTGCTTCAAGAACTTCCTTGATGGATTCTTGATGCTTCTTATCAATTGAGACTAAGCGGAATCTCTTTAAGGCTGAGAGTGGTCTACAAGCCATAATTGTGACTAAGTCGCCAACCTTGGCTTCACCTTTTTCATCGTGCGCGTAATATTTATTAGAATATTTAATACGCTTTGCATATTTTGGGTGTCTTTTGTGAGTTTCGACTTCGACGACAATGGTCTTAGCCATTTTATCAGAGACAACGACACCTTGAAGTGAAGTTCTACGATTTCTTTCCATCTTGTCTATCCTCCTTACTTAACACCGAGTTCTCTTTCGCGTTGAACCATGTAGGCTCTGGCGATATCTTTACGAACTCTTCTTACTTGTTCACCGTGTTCGAGTTGGCCAACGGCTTTTCTACGACGGAGATTGAATAATTCTTCTTTGAGGGAATAAATCTTTTCATTAAGTTCTTCAGCTGACATTTCTCTAAATTCTGCGACTTTCATGCTTATTTACCCTCCTTTTTGGCGACTACTCTACACTTATTAGGGAGCTTGTAGGCTGCTAAACGAAGTGCTTCGCGTGCGATTTCTTCTGGGACGCCACCCATTTCAAACATGACTCTGTTTTTACGGACGACTGCGACCCATTGTTCTGGATTACCTTTACCGGAACCCATACGGACTTCGGCTGGTTTTTTAGTTTTAGCAAGGTGTGGGAATATACGAATATAAACTTTACCTTCCTTCTTTGTGTAACGGCTTAAGACAATACGAGCTGATTCGATTTGTCTATCAGTAATCCATGCGCCTGTTACAGCTTGAAGACCAAATTCTCCAAAGGAGACTTCATTACCACCTTTTGAGAGGCCTTCGTATTTGATACCGTGTGGACGACGATATTTAACTCTTTTTGGTTGTAACATCTTATTTGCCCTCCCTTACAGTATCTTCTGCACTCTTTTTTGGTTCTGGTCTTGAAATCCAAACTTTGACACCTAAACGACCATAGGCTGTGACAGCTTCTGCGTGAGCATAATCGACGTTTGTGCGGAGAGTAGAAAGAGCAATTGTTCCTTCTTTATAACCTTCGCTACGGGCGATATCTGCACCACCGAGACGGCCAGAGATTAAGGTTTTACAACCTTTAGCACCTGCTTTACGAACGCGTTGAATGGCTTTCTTTTGAGCAGTTCTGAAGGATGCACGGTTTTCAAGTTCGGTTGCAATCCATTGTGCTACGAGTTGAGCATCTAAGTCTGGTTGCTTGACTTCAACAACGTCGAGTCTGACTTGTGAACCTTTTAACATCTTTGAGACGACTTTTTTAAGACGATTGATGTTTGCGCCGTCTTGTCCGATAACGACACCTGGTCTTGCAACGAAAATCATAACGACGACTTCGTGACCTTTGTCATTTTTACGTCTTTCAATTTCAATGTGAGAGACGAGAGCATCTTTTAATTCTTTGGTTAGATATTTTCTGACTTTGACATCTTCGAGAAGGAATTTGTGGAAGTCTTGATTGTTTGCAAACCAACGTGAATGCCAATCGCGGTTAATACCGACACGCATTCCTACTGGACTAACTTTTTGACCCATGAATGGTTCCTCCTTATCTTTCCTTCACCACAACAGTGATGTGTGATGATCTTTTTACAAGTCCTGAAGCGCTACCTTTTGCTCTTGGAAGGAAACGTTTCATTTTAATGCCATCGCCTGCATAACATTCAGCAATGTAGAGTTTTTCTTCTGCCATTGAGAAGTTATTAATTGCATTTGAGGCTGCGGACTTAACTACTTTAGCGACAATTGGAGATGCTGCTTTATTAACATTTGATAAGATACCAAGTGCTTCGTTAACAGCTTTTCCTCTAATTAAATCAAGTACAAGGCGTGCCTTACGTGGAGTAACGCGAACGTCTTTTGCGATTGCTTTTGCGGAAGTTACTTTTGGTTTTGGAGCTTCTTCAACCTTCTTAGAAGATTTTTCAGCTTTAACTTCCTTTGCTGGAGCTTCGACTTTCTTAGAAGAGGCTTTCTTAGTGACTTTCTTTTCTTCTGCCATTTTATTTACCTCCAACTATTTCTTAGCTGCTGCCTTATCTTCAGCATTGTTACCGTGGTGACCTTTGAAGGTTCTGGTTGGTGCAAACTCACCGAGCTTGTGACCGACCATATCTTCTGTGACATAAACGGTAATGTGTTCGCGTCCGTTATAGACTGCGAATGTGTGTTCGACAAATGATGGGAAAATTGTTGAACGACGTGACCAAGTCTTAATGACTTCTTTTTTATTGGCTGCATTGAGTGCGTCAACTTTCTTGAGTAAGTAAGCATCAGCGAATGGGCCTTTTTTCAAACTACGTGACATTTTTCAATTCTCCTTTCCTTATCTGTCGTTAATTCTACGAATTATGAGCTTTGTAGAATGTTTCTTGTTCTTTCTTGTCTTGACGCCAAGTGCACGTTTACCCCATGGGGTTCTTGGTGCATCACGTCCGACTGGTGATTTACCTTCACCACCACCGTGTGGGTGGTCGTTAGGGTTCATAACGGAACCACGGACTGTTGGACGAGTGCCCAACCAGCGTGTTTTTCCGGCTTTACCTTTGTTCACTAAGATGAAGTCTTCGTTTCCAACAACACCGATTGTTGCACGGCATTCTTTGAGAACTTTTCTAACTTCACCTGAGGCAAGACGAAGGATGACGTATTTGCCTTCGGCACCAAGTACTTGAGCACTTGTTCCGGCAGCACGACACATTTGTCCGCCTTTCTTTGGAGATAACTCTACGTTGTGAATGAATGTACCTTCTGGGATATTCGCAAGTGGGAGAGCATTTCCAACTTTAATATCAACATTTTCGCCAGAGACGATTTTGTCTCCAACTTTTAAGCCTTGTGGGGCAAGAATGTATCTCTTTTCGCCATCTGCGTAGACAACGAGAAGGATGTTTGCGTTACGGTTTGGATCATATTCAACCGCTTTGATAGTACCAACGATTCCATCTTTATTTCTCTTGAAGTCGATGACTCTATAACGACGTTTATGACCACCACCGATATGACGACATGTAATGACACCTTGGTTATTACGTCCGCCGGTCTTGCTAAGCTTAACGGTTAAGCTTTTTTCAGGAGTTGATTTGGTGATTTCGTCAAAGGTCAAATTAGTCATGGCTCTGCGAGATGCAGAAGTTGGTCTATATGTTCTAATTGACATATCTTTTTTCTCCTATAATGTGTAAATCCTATTTCAGATTACTCTTTGAATAAGTCGATTGCTTGTCCTTCTTTGACAGTTACGACTGCTTTCTTGAAACCAGAGATTGTTCCTTTGTAGCGGCCACCTCTTGTGGTTTCTTTTGCAGGAACGTTAACAATGTTAACTTGGGTAACTTTGACACCGAAGACCTTTTCGAAGGCTTTCTTGACGTCTGCGCGGTTGGCTTTGCCAGAGACGCGGACAGTTACCTTATTTTGTTCTTGCATGAGAGACATAGTTTTTTCGGTGATAACTGGTTCAACAATTACATCGAAGTCATGGATTGTAGCTCTTTTGTTTGCGGCTACTTCTTTCTTTGCTGCCATATTACTTTGCCTCCTCTAAGTTTGATTCAACAACCTTTAAGGTTGCTTTGTCTAAGACGACCTTATCGAAGTAGAGAAGATCGTAGACTGAGACGTTATCAACTGCAGTACAAACTGCGTTTGCAACGTTACCGGCGGCACGGAGTAAGTTTTCATTTTCTTCTGATAAGACAATGAGGACTTTACCTTCTGCCTTAAGATCTTTGAGCATCTTTACAGCTGCTTTTGTTTTTGGTTCAACTTTGATTGAATCGACAACAATGAGATCTTTAACCTTTGAGGACCATGCTGAGCGAAGTGCTAAGTTATGTTCCTTGCGGTTTTGTTTAATCTTGTGGTTTTGTTCGCCTGTTGGGCCAAACACTGTTCCACCACCAACCCAAATTGGGGAGCGGTTAGAACCTGCACGGGCGCGTCCTGTGCCTTTTTGTCTCCATGGCTTTTTGCCACCGCCACTAACTTCATCACGTTTCTTGGTCTTGGCAGTATCTTGTCTCATATTTGCTTGATAGACAACAACTGCATCGTGGACTGCTTGTGTAGCTTCCTTTTGACCGAAGACATAACCTGATACTTGGACGGTTGAGACTTCTTCGCCTGCTTGCGAGAGAACTTTTAAGGTGATTTTCTTGTCTGCCATAATTATTCTCCTTCCTTAGCTTCTGCTGGAGCTTCAGCTGATGCTGCTTCTTCAACCTCTGGTTGTTCTGCTGCTGCCTTTGCGGCTTCGGCTTCTGCTTTAGCTTTTTCTTCTGCGGCTTTCTTTGCGGCTTCTTCAGCGGCTTTTGCTTCTTCAGCTGCCTTCTTTGCTGCTTCTTCAGCGGCCTTTCTGGCTTCTTCTTCTGCAATTCTTGCTGCTTCTGCTGCTCTTGCTTCTGCTTCAATATCAACTAACTCAGAAACTTTTTGTGGTTTGCCAAGTTGAGTTCTGACTGCGCTTCTGATGAGTACTAATGACTTCTTTGCGCCTGGGACTGAACCTTTAACAAGGATGTAGTTCTTTTCTGCATTTGCTTCGATAACTAATTGGTTAAGGATTGTTGCAGATTGATTACCACTATGTCCTGACATGTGTTTTCCTGGGATAACTCTTTGAATAAGACCTAAGTTAGCCATAGAACCTTGAGTTCTGTGCCAGCTGTGACCGTGACCTTTTGTTCCGATTGTCATATTCCAGCGTTTTACTGCACCAGTGTAACCGTGACCTTTTGAAGTTCCGACTACATCAACAACGTCGCCAGCTTTGAAGATATCAGCGGTGATTTTATCGCCTACTTTGTAGTTGGCCATTTCGTCACCTTTTACTTCTGCAAGGACTTTCATTACTGGAACACCAGCTTTTGCGAAATGTCCTTTTTCTGCTTTGTTTGCTTTGGATTCTTTCTTTTCTTCGAATCCGACTTGGATAGCTGCATAGCCATCCTTTTCTACTGTCTTAACTTGTGTTACGACATTTGGAAGTACTTCGACAACTGTAACTGCGTACATTGTTCCGTCTTTGGCGAAGACTTCTGTCATGCCCATTTTACGACCAATGATTTGTTTCATCTTGTCTTACCTCCTTAAAGTTTGATGTCAATATCAACTCCGGATGCTAAGTCGAGCTTACGTAATGTATCTACTGTTTCCTTAGTTGGATTGGTGATATCGATCAATCTCTTGTGTGTTCTAATTTCGAATTGTTCACGAGCATCTTTGTACTT